>Ga0302132_10002151_pt1 | contig 11386 bp, 8 predicted proteins | sample CB9_321_MG_FD_203113 | JGI IMG/M metagenome (GOLD analysis project Ga0302132, IMG submission 203113) | Marine microbial communities from Western Arctic Ocean, Canada - CB9_32.1 | ecosystem: Environmental > Aquatic > Marine > Oceanic | place: Canada: Western Arctic Ocean | collected 2017-09-19
GCCATGCGCTTTTGCTCATCGAATTTTTTGCGCTTTCCCGGAGTTTCAACCTTGTCATAAGCGCCTTGAATTTCTTTGAATCTACCTTCTGACGCGGCATCTCCTGGATTTCTATCAGGGTGATGTTGACGCGCTAACTTGCGATACACTCGCTTGATTTCTGCATCAGTCGCATCGGGCGATACGCCCAAGGTTCTGTACGGGTCATCAGCCATGTCTGAATGGATGGAACACGCCGGCTCACTTCAACCCCGCCATAACAACCATGATGCCAAATGGCATCGCGGCACATATTGGGTGGAGTCAATGAGTGATGGTTCAGCAGGCCTAACCCGATACACAGCAACTCATTTGATTGATGATGATTGCAATCTCCATTCTGGTGATGTCATACTCCATCCTAACGGCTCTTGGAGCCTATCTAAGGGTGATGAGGATGTGCAAACGACAATTGATGGATCCTCTAGAGTAATTACCCGCTCATTTCAGAATTGGCACACTCACCTACCTATGGTGCTCAATCGAGGAATGGGGGAAGGGCTCACTCTTGGAGACTGGCTTGAAAAGAACATTTTCCCAACCGAAACCCGAGTTACTCCTGAGTTTGTCAGAACGGGTACACTGGCTGGCGTAGCCGAGTTGATTGCTACGGGTACCACATTCGCTTGCGATATGTATCACTATCCTGCTTCAATTGCACCGGTGTTGGCTGAGGCTGGAATTCGCGGAATAATTTGTGGACCAACAACTGCTTGGCCGCCGCCTGAGAACGACGCTGAAACGGAAGATGTTCGGGTTCTCAATGAACTTGAGAATCTTATCCGAGGTGGTTCACTAGCGAATGATAGGGTTGAGTATGGAATCGCTACCCACGCAGTTTACACCTGCTCTGAAGAAGTACTACGCCGGGCTAGTGAAATGTCGAAAAAGTATGGAGCAAGACTGCACATTCACACCTCGGAAACAAGGGATGAGGTAGCACAGTGCCACGAACAACATGGTATGTATCCGATAGAATATCTTGACTCACTTGACTATTTTACTGATGGGACAGTCTGTGCCCACTGTGGTTGGGTTACCAAACGAGAGATGAGAATTCTAGCTTCACACGGGGCTCATGCCGTTCATTGCCCAGTATCTAACCAAAAATTGGCTACTGGCGGAACTCTATCTTATCCAGCAATGAAAGAAGCAGGAGTTGATGTCAGACTCGGCACTGATGGCGCTGCATCCAACAATTCTCTTGATATGCGGGCTGAAGCAAAGGCCGCTTCACTTATTCAGCGCCATGACCACTGGGATTCCACCTTGCTACCTCCGCGTGAATCATGGCAGTTAGCAACAAAGGATTCCAAAGATTGGGTTGCATGGAATCTAGATGATATCCGAATGCGGCCACGTGGCATCAATAATCGCCGCTTACTCGCTAACCTGCTTTACTCGAATTCACAATGCCTCGATGTCATTGTTGCTGGAAAAATCATCCGCCAAGATGGCCACACCTTGACCCTTGACGAGCAGAATATTAGCCTACAACTTGAAGCAGCAGTTGCAGAATATTATGATGGAATTAACCCACCCCAAGGTGGCATTAAGTGAGTAAAGATAACTTCCCATTATTTCCTTGGTCTTGGCCTTGGTGTAGTCTGACAGGAGTACCATTAAGACCATTAGAACTGTTTTTGAGCAGAAAATTCACTTTTTCATACCTAATCATCATCTGGGTATTTTGGTTATCAGATATAACAGGGCCAGCCAATGATTGCTACATCACTGGAGGTGGATATTCTTGCATTTTCGGAATTTGGCCGGGTGACTTATTTGACGCACCGATCCGCTTTTTCACGTCACTGTTTGTAATTCCATTTTTTCATAAAGATACAACCCATATCATGTTCGTTACAATGGGCTTCCTAGTTTTTGTGCAATCATTTGAAGTCAGAGAGGGCGCGATACGTACCTACATTTTGCTCATGATTTGTATTTCAGTTGCTGCAATTGGAGTGACGGTTGGAATGCATATCGGCGAATTGATCAACTCAGACAGTGAATTTCTCCGTGGTGGATTTGCGCGCAATTGGAGTGGTGGCTCCGCCGGTATGTTCGGAATTATCGGAGCCTCTTCACATCAAGTTCGCAAAGTATGGTTAGTTCCAACAATCGCAATCGTTTTCGAGACATGGAACCATTTTTTCAACGGCATCGGCACACTAACCTCAACTATCCACATGGTGTCAATGGCTACTGGATTTCTATTGTGGAGATACTGGATTTCAAGTCATAGTGAAAGTAGGGCGATTAAAGAAAACCGCGACTCATAAGGAGATTTCAACAATATGTTTCAACAACATTGATGATTGCAATCAGTAAAGGAAGAAAGCGACTGCAAGAATTGCGTATGTTGCTAACAACATTGACCCTTCAAGCCAATTTGATTTACCATCGGCAGCAATAGCATTGGTAATCAACACAGCTAGGAATGTAGCCAATGTCTCAAACAAGCCAAACTGGAAGGTCAGTGGAACATTGATTATCCACGCTAACATGACTATTGCTGGGGCCACGAAAACCGCTATCTGAGTGCTTGAGCCAACCGCTATTGAGAATGCTAAATCCATCTTATTTTTACCAGCAACTGACACTGCCGTGAAATGCTCCGCCGCATTTCCAAACAGAGGTAGCAATATCACACCGATGAAGAGAGTTGGAAGCCCCCATTCATCAGCAGCAGATTGAATTGAGTGAACCATTATTTCAGCCATCCAAGCCACCATAACAGTAGCACCAATAAGCAGGGCCATGGCTTGGCGATTACCCATTACTGGTTCTTCATCGTGGTCTCCGTCTGTCGCAAACAATTCAGTATGGGTACGGAATTGGAACAGCAAAAACAACCCATACATTGTCAGTAAAATCGCTGCTGTAATACGAGATAGTGTGATTATCGCCTCCTCATGCCCATTTCCAGTGAATTCGTATGCAGTAGGCAACATTAATGCAATCACAGCCAATAACAGAAGGGAACCGTTCGCACCTACTTGAGTATCGGAGAATTCCTGTACTTTGTGATGAATTCCGCCCCAAACAAATGCAAGGCCAAGAACTAACAAAAGATTACCAAGAATTGAACCGATAAGTGATGCTTGGACAACACTAATCATTATTGCAGCAGTTTCTGTATCACCCTCTTTGATGGCAGTTGCAGCTGCCAACACTGCAAAAATTGCGATTATCATCTCCGCAGCGTTGCCAAATGTCGCATTTAGTAAGCCGCCAATTGAATCATTGGTTTTCAACGCAATTTGTTCTGTAGCCCCCCCCATCAAATATGCAAGGGGCATGATTGCTGCCATTGAAGTTGCAAACGCCATTGGTGCATTGTGGGAAAAAATGCTAAAATAAACCGCTAAAGGAACGAACACCAACATCAATGAAAGTTTTGATTGACGGGGATCAAGCAATTCAATGACTCCTTCCCATCTCACTTCAGTTGCAACTGCATTACCATCAACCGCCTCTGCCATGTTATGTTGAAGAATGGGCATAGTAGGTGAAACCTACGCTACGAACACCACTCAAAGCATTGGTGCAGCGGTGAGAGTTTTTGTAGAATCTACTCCTTCAATAGCCCTAATCCTATTGATTACTACACTCCCAAGTAATGCGTAATCCTCACAGACTATTTTCACATAAAGGTCGTATTCACCGAACAACAACATTTGCTCAACCACCTCTGGTATAGCTTGTAATTCGTTGTAAACTTCAGTCTCTCTTCCAGGTTCTGCGACTATCAGCACAATGGCCGTCGCTTCAGTTGATCGTATCATCTAATTCCCTCCGTGAATTGTAGTAGTGTGGTCTCTGTGTATAAACTGGTCGCTGAAACTCGTTTTTTCCACTTACAATTTGTATTTTGAAGAAAAAAACCAATTTATTGGACTATGAAAATTGTCTCCAGTATTAAATTGATTAACAACCCTGCGCCATCACCTTGATGACCATTACAACTAACCCCAACATGATGAGTGGGTCTTGGGCGCACCGAATTGCCATCACTGGGACTCCTAGTAGTGGCAAAACTAGTTTGTCTGAATTTGCCCTTGCTAATTCTAACAAAGGTTGGCTAGTAACAGTAGTCAGTGACAAAGAATTGGCCGAACAGAATGGTTGCCTTGAAAAAGTTGACAGCAGCGATGGTGCTCATCCAATTGATATTGAACAATTGGCAACTAGTCTTTCAAAACAATGGGCACATCCTCCAACGGATGATATGTTGATTGATGGACATCTATCCCATCTGCTACCAGTTGATGCTATTGTCATTATACGATGCAATCCCGAGGTGCTCCAAACTAGAATGCAAAATAGGGGATGGGAAAAATCAAAAATTGATGAAAATGCTGAGTGGGAACTCCTCGGAGCGGCATGGAATGATGAGCATGAATGGGGAGATACCCCTGTCTTGGAACTAGATTCTTCGCAAGAGAGTGTTCAATCACTTTTCTCACAGATTGGGGTTTGGAGAAGAGATGGGTTCAAGCCAAAAAGCCCAGAGCAACGAATTGACTGGATTACAATCCTGCATGGTGAATGAACATGGCGCTCAATAATTTTCGTGATAACTTTTCTGCATTAATTGAACCGTTGGTAAATAAATTAGGCTTTTTAAATCCGAACCATATATCCTGGTTTAGTTTGTTTATAGCAGGAATATCTGCATGGTGTTTTGCGACCGCAACCGCTGATGCTGAGGGGGCAAAAAAATTAATTTTAGCCACTCTATTATTTGCATTTGCAGCGTTTTGTGATGCATTAGATGGGCAAATTGCGAGGGTTCACAATAAAGTTTCATCTTATGGAGATTTTTTAGATCATACCATTGACAGAATCGTCGATTTTGGTATTATTGTGGCTATTGGAGTCAATACTGCATGGCTCACATCACCACATCTTGGCTACGCTGCTGGCTTAGCGACTTTGATGGGTTCTTACATGGGCACACAATCTCAATCTGTTGGTCTAGGAAGGAACTATGGCGGATTTGGTAGAGCCGACAGGATGACAATTACCTTTTTTGGCTGTTTAGCGGCTATTTGGCAGGCGTTTAATGGAGTTGAGGATTACGGACAAATACCCCTTTTTAATGTTGAAATTAATGCTTTATCAATTGTGCTTTTAGTTTCATTGTTAGGCGGAATATACTCCTTTTTCAGTCGTTTCATTACTGCTCGTAAAGAACTGGTGGCGATGATATCCGCCCCCCAAGGGGGCGATAACAATGATGATACAAATTGAAATGGCCAAGATTTGACTCTAAAGGGCGTCATATTGCGTCAGCCTCATAACCGCCTCGTTACCACACCCCTTTACGGAGAGATTGAGCGTGCGCTGTATTCAGATGAGTAAGCCAATTCTACTAACCGCGCTTTTACTATTGGTTTCAGCGATACCATTTGTCCCTACTGTGGCAGCAGATCAGGCTGCTCCAAATGATATGCAGTCACAGAATATTGAAGCTATATTTGATCCCTTTACCGAATCTACGGCGATAATGTGGGAAAATATCCAAACCCAAAATTTGACCATCGCTCAAATGCTTCAGACGAGTAGATACCTCGTTTATCGTAGTGATTCGCAGATGAATACCAGCCTGATTCAGAATGGGACGATTCCCTACATCGCTAATGTTTCTGCCTGTACAGGTAATGTGGTCAGTTGCCCTGGTCAGCAACATTCTATCATTCACCCATTACCTCCAGGAGTCAATGGCACGTTCTATTACGGTATTGCAACTCAACTTGATGACGGTTCACTCAAAGCCTTCATGGAGTTGGGGACTGGTCAAATCCCGGATCCGATTTACGAAAATACGCATGATATTATTGCACCATTTGCGGTAAATGCCACATTTTACCCTGAAACTAGTAGAACCAAAATTGACTGGATCAATCTCAATCAACTTCAACCTGGCACCTTAATTGAAACGGGACCGAATGCATACATCTCCAACATTTACCGACATCTAACTCCAGCAACTAGAGCCAATTGGCTTGGAATGCAAAAGACATTGGTTGCAAGCGAACCTCCTGGCGTTTCAAGTACATCCTATGATGTCCCACCCGAGACTGATGTTGAGGCATATTATTCTGTGACTTACTTTTACCTAGGCTACGAAGACTTCCGGTTCATTGGCGGTGTCAACACGATGGATGCAGACTTCCCAGTTGCTGAAGACAATGTAGCACCTATTGATGTCGCAGGTGTAGATGCAACATTCGTAGCGGAATCACTTGGTGGTACTGGAAACACTACAATCACTTGGGTTGACATCCCAGAGGAACTTGGCGCTACATACCACATATGGCGTTCCGGCGCACCATTCAGTGACACCCTCGATCCAAACATTGAGCATATCGCTGTAATCCCTTCAGGAGTGGCAACGTATCGTTACGAAGTTGAGCGGGGTACTCTTGGGTATGCATACTATGCAGTAACTGCTGCTGATGCACGTGGCAATCACAATAGCACAATCCTGGCATCTTCTATAGCCGGACCTATAATGGAGAATGCGTTTGACCCGTGGGTAGCAGAACCAACTAATGTCCAGGCAGCATATATCGGTGGTGGGTGGACCAATGTCACTTGGACTGACCAAATGGGTGCAGAAGGCGAATATTATCACATCTGGCACTCTTGGACCAAACTCTCAGCAGCGAGTAATCTCACGCTTGAAGCAACCCTTGCAGCAACGGTACCTGATGGAGTCCAGTATGCATTAATTCCTGTTCCAATTGATAAGGACAGGCTTTCGTATTATTGCATCACATCTGTCACTCGATATAACCATCTCAATGCAACATATGAAGATACTCGCTTCATTGACAATTGCATACCATTGTCTGTTCGTGAAGATACTCTAGCCCCCGCACCAGTACAACTCGCCCAACCTATGCTTCAAGGTAGCCAGAATAGCTTATTATTATCCTGGATTAACTCTCTAGCAGAGGAATCTGAATCCTACTCTATTTGGCGACATCTTGGCACACCCTTTGAAAATAATGAGACTGGAAACTTGTCTGATGATGAAGGCTGGGAATTGATGATTGACACATACATACCACAATCTTCTGAAACTACAATTCTCCGTGAATTATCACTAGTAGAAAACTTGGACCGTCATGCTTGGTACGCTCTTACCGTAGCAGATTCATGGGGGAATTCTAGAGATTCTGTCAGTAATCGTTCAAATGTATGGCTAGTACACGAGGACACAACACCTCCTGATGCTGAAATCTTACTTGGAATCGGAGGAGAAGAAGGGATGCCTGGTGGATCACTAAAAAGCGGTGATTACCGATTACACATCCATAGTGTAGAACCATTAGAGGAATTTCCAATGATACAAGTTCATACAGTGAATTATATTGAAGGTTCAGTAATTGGCACCACATTTACTCCCGAAGGTGAAGTCACTCGTGCCACACCATTCCTAGCTTCTGACACTCACTTCATCTGGGATTTCGGTATTCCTGGCGGAATGGATACTAGTAACATCACAGTCTCTGTTACATTAGTTGACGTAGTTGGAAATTCACATTCTTTCTCGCTAACCAATTGGTCCGTTGATTCCAAAGCACCAACCATTGAATTATTCTCACCATCATCTGAAAGCAAGTACCTGTATGGGACTGAAATTAGAATTCATGGCGTAGTCACTGATGATGTTGAACTGGTTGAAGTAAAATACCAATTCACTAACGTTGGCGAGTTCTTCAATGAGGAATTTGAATGGGAAAATGTCACTGTAATCACACCTCTTGGCACCCCTTCAAATACTGTGGTTTTCAGTATGACTGAACCTGCTTCAACATTTGAGGACCCCGGAAACCACAGATTGAAAATCATGGCAACAGATTCCGCCGGCAATGAAAAATTGTTCACAACCACATTTTATGTTGATCACTGTTATGAAAACATTAGCGGAATCACCCTTTGTCAAAGTGGGAACAGCCCATTCAATGAGGAAGAACAAGAACCTGAAGCCCCGCTATCTCTGACCAGCCCACCTTACGTCATTATCATCGCAGTTGGGGCCTTCAATTTGTTACTGCTATTCTTCGCCATAATGATGGGCGTACTCGCCGCACAAGACCCATCCAAGAAGAAGAAAGGTGATGATGAGTTTGATGAAGAAGATGATTGGATGCTTGAGTTCATGAGCGGCGGTGATGATGATGGTGGTTCTGGCGATACAGCAGATGCTGGCCTAGCTGAATTAGAGGCAGCACCAAAAACCAAACAATTGGAAGATGAAGGCGACCCATTCGATACAAACACAGGTGAGCAAAAGAAACGCCGCAAGAAGACAGTCGTTGAGGATGATGAAGAGGACGAAGATGATGACTTTGACGATGACGAAGATGATGATTGGGGCGACGAAGATGAAGACAAAGCCCCAAAGAAAAGGAAAACTAAGAGGCGTAGACCAGCATCAAAGAAAACCCAGAAACGGCGAGCTGTAAAACGCAGAAATTGAATAAACACATTTCCCCTCAGCATTGACTTTTGGGCACGAACAATAGGAGTGGTAATGCGTGATGGCTCAACTCGCATGGTGAGGTGAACCTTTTGTTCGGCATGGATGACCCGGTCAAAGTTCTAAACCAATTACGCAGTTATGTCGCTGACGGCCGTCTTGAAATTTCAGAAGTAATGGCTGAGGAATTGACCTCTCTGTTGTTATCTGAGAAGAAAAGAACACTTCAACGACAAGAATTGTTGGTGCTTGCATTACGAGATCATGCCAACATTCTAGAAATTCGACAGAAGTGGAAATTGAGTATGAAAGCGGCCAAAACATTGTCTAAAGAGTCCGCTAAACTAAGTCATATGCGAACCAAGGAAGGTGTTAGTGCAAATGATGATGAGACAACACTCAAAATTGAAGACTTAATGCAAATGGGGAGAGTCAATTTACATCTTGGTAATTTGAAGAAGGCGTTGAAGGGGTTTTCTACAGCAGCAAAAACAGGCCATATTGAAGCCCATCTGCTTTCCGTAGAGGTATTTGAAAAATGCAAAGGTTCGCTTAAAAAGGCAACAAAAGTTGCAAAAGGATTGGAGAAAGCACTTGGCGAATGTGGGCCAGTTAATCGAGAGAATGATGAATTTATCCTCATATCAAATAACGGGCTGACAACTTCTGTTGAAAGAGTTGTCACCTCATTAGAACGTTGGATTCAACCTACGCTAGGTCTGACGCAAGGTGTTGTGACTATGTTAACCATCAGACTTCAATCATTGCGCAAACAAATTGCTTCAATTGAATCTGGAGAACAAGCTGCAAATGCTCGTCTGCAAACAGCAATTGACTCACTACAACCTACTGTAGACTACCATGAATATTCACAATCAAGCAACTAAACCTAGTTCTTCATTGGGTTGATTATTGCTTGCCTAGGAAATCTTGCCATTCACGACAAGATGGACACCATGTCCACAAGTTTCCTTGATGCATCACCTCTTGGACAAAGCCGCCGCACTCCTTGCACGGAAGATGCATATTAGGTGATGGAGGTGTTGAAGGAGGGGCAAACGAACTCGGTTGTGCCATTGAATGGACGCCTTCTACAATCTTGTCGGTCTTGCGATTGTACCTTATCGCCATGACTGCAAGTATTGTAAGTCCTGCAAGCATTACTGCAATTAATACATACCAGATTGTTGAGGTATTCATTGATTCATCTTCTGGATCACTTCCATTGTTTCCAGTCTGATTAGATGTATCGTTAATAGTAGGACAACCTTGATTCGCAATTGTCCCATATTCATTTGGACAGTTGTCTGCTGAATCAATTACACCATCTTCATCAGAATCAAGATTGTTATTGGTGGTATTGTCGGAACCATTTTCGGTTGTATTGTCTTCACCTGTATGAACAATCCAAACCGACGTCCAGTTGCGACTAATTGAATCCCCATCATCAGGAATGCCAATTAGTCTGAGATGAATGTAATTATTTCCAGCCTCAGGATTAATGGTCAAAGCCTCACTAACCGCGCCAGTTGATGTCCAAACCTGAATCGCTGAGAAATCCGAATCTATTGGAGACGATGTCTCACTATTCAAGGCATATTCTAACCGAATAATATCGGTATTATCAGCAGCAGAATCCCAAGAAATATCAAGATGCCAAACTGACGCATCGTTTGATATCAATATGGCTAGATTCACCGGCAACCAAAACGGCAAATCTTCGTCACAATTTTCACTATCTGTAGGATAGAGGTCAATGGCAAGTCCAGTTGCAGAACTGGTCGGACAACCATCCCCATCTAAATCAGACCACGCCATGTAATCCATAGGGAAAGCGTCTCCTGACTCAACTCGTAAACCACCTGTATCTAGAGTGAATGTGTAATTATCACCATAACCATCACCATCAAAATCATTGCATTGTGTAGGATCAGAGATAAACGCATCCCCTGCTTCATTTATCCGCATCCCATTGTCATCACCATATGTGTAATTATCACCACAACCATCCCCATCTAAATCACGATACTGGGCTACATCATTGATGAAAGCATCACCGGATTCGCCAACTCTTAGACCATCATTATCAACAGTAAAGGAATACTCATCACCATGACCATCTGCATCAGTATCATGCCACTGTGAAGGCATGTTTGGGAATGCATCAGCCGCACCTAGGGGGTGAGCAAGCCATGTGGCATCTGGGTCGCTGTAGCCATCGGTGTCACTATCTGGGCACCCATTTCTATCCTGGTAACTACTTCCTTGAATGTTAATACAATCATCACCATTAGATTGGGTTTGGTCATCCCCCCAACCATCACCATCGCTGTCCTCATGTTGAGTAGGGTCATTTGGAAAATCATCATCCACATCTATCCACCCATCCCCATCAGCATCCAACTTTAGAACTAGCATCGTACCGGTATGGTTTACCACCACCAAAGACTGGTCGCTTGGAAATATACCTAAACCACGAGGAATGTGATTCATTTGGTAAGAGTTGACTAGTGTACTATTTTGGATATCATAGAATTCTAACTGTCCTGAAAGTGAATTCTGAGCGTTACCCGTACCGACCACAACCATGCCTTCATTGAGTAATTCTGCGAATGCAAAGGGTTCGTCAACCAGTGTAATTTGTTGCATTTGAGATTGACTTTGAATATCCCACATGATTAGTTGTTTATCCCAACCTGCAGTTACTAACAAGTCAGCTCCTGGCATCCATTCGGTGACTCCAACATAGCCGCTATGTGAATATGGTGAGCCGTCATCCATCCAATTTTGTGGATTTGGGTCACTTGTGTTCCACAATCTTACTCCACCTGTTTGACCAACTGAGGCCAA
>Ga0302132_10002158_pt1 | contig 11356 bp, 10 predicted proteins | sample CB9_321_MG_FD_203113 | JGI IMG/M metagenome (GOLD analysis project Ga0302132, IMG submission 203113) | Marine microbial communities from Western Arctic Ocean, Canada - CB9_32.1 | ecosystem: Environmental > Aquatic > Marine > Oceanic | place: Canada: Western Arctic Ocean | collected 2017-09-19
ACGGATGATTCACCTTGTGCTCCGCAGTCGGACGGCAGACACGCCAATAGGACACACAGTAGGACGGATCGTGAATACAACTTCGCCATGACTCGACCTTGCACGCTCTTTCGAACGCCCTGTGTTGAAACTATGCCTAGATGATTTCCGAATGAATGTTAACAACACGCGTCACCTTGACTTCCCACTTGTCACTCTCAGCATGAGCAGGGATGTCGACCTTGACCCGGCAAGTAGCCTCGATCAACTCGTCCTGATTCGGAAAGACGCGTTGCCACACGGCCACGTCATACACAGCTCTGATCGCCGACTCTCGATCCGGACGGGCTAGCCACGCGTCACAACACATGTCTTCCACTCTCCCGTTCTCTCCGAAGAAGCCTCCCGTATACTCGAAGGCGTCGAGCGATACGGCTTTACCCGCAACGCTGATTCGGGTAACTCTGCACCCGATGATGAATTTCGGGTGCGACCTTAACGGATTGTCATCGGCAAGACGCATTTGGATATGCACCGTTGGATTTGGGTGGCCTGCTTTGAATCGCTGTTCAACTACAGGGCGCCGGTCCACTGTTAGTGCAATAGGGCTTGATCGTTTTCCAAGGAGTCGCGTGAAAAACCGCATGGAGCCCCTTCCATTCTGTGGCATAGAATCGGGCGTGGCAGAGTATGCCATCACACCCAAAGACGCTGTACTACTTGACGATTTGAGAGACTCGTTTGACTGTTACAGTAGGCGATTGTGTGAAGGCAGGCTGCTCATCCAAGGTTCAGGGGTCCATGACGACAACGACGATAATGCTGAATCCCATCTGAGCAGGCGCACTCCACAGCTTCACACTTCGGTGACGGCCAACTAGGCTGCAGAAGCAATTCCATTCGTCCGCTGACTTCGCAGCAGGTTTCAATTCCAAAGCGCGTTCGTGGCCGTCGGCAAGGAATCGGCACAGGCGGCCGCGAAGGCCGAGGGAGGCATCGACTTGTGGTATCTGCTCTTGTGGAAAATACTTCCGATCGATGTGAAGTGACGGACTACTAAACACACTTTGTGTCCGGGCCATCGTATTCATGAACTGGCGATCTGCGTCCATCCGGCGAATATCATGCGGGCGTTCATCGTTGAGAAAGAATCGCACACTGTGAACCCTGCCTCTGGACTCAAACGGACGCAGGAACTGTCCCTGAAGATCGATGCAGGCCAAGTCATATCTGTACTTGCTGTAGCTGTAAGGGGCGCCTGACTCATCCCTGCCCGCGTACATGCCGACGACCGCGATCCCACTACGTATCGGCTCGGCATAATCGAATTGGGGCTCGATGACGTATTCGCCAGCTCGATCAATGTAACCCCACCCCACGTCGTTCTTCTTGACGGCCGCCACTCCCTCCGAAAAGTCTTGTGCGTCGTCGAATGTGTGATTGAATACTCGCACACCATTCGGAGACACGAATGTCCAACTTCGGATGTCCTTCACGGCTACCAGACCATCCGAAAACCGTCTCACTTTTGAATACTCGGGTGAAATCACGAACTGCCCCGTTCGGTTTATGAAACCCCACTTTGCCGAATAGTGGTCGTCGAACGTCGCTGCCGCGAAACCTTCCGAGAAGCCTCCCACTGAGGCAAACTGGGGCGAGATTGGCGTCGTTCTTTCTTTTACATCAAAGAAGCCCCAGTGTGACTTCTTTCGGGTCTGAATGGGCGCGAGCCCTTCCTCGGCATTTCGAATCGACATGATCCCGCGGTCTTGTGGAATCACAAAACTACCAGTCTTGTCGATAAATCCCCATCCGCTTCGGACCGGACGCATCGTCGGCTGAAACACCGCGGCCAATCCATAGGAAAAGGAAGTTGCTTCCTTACACTTGAGATCGAAGGGCGTCGCTCCTTTCTGGTCAATAAGCTGAGGGCCACGGGTCGTCTGGACGAGTGCGATGCCTTCGCGGAAACTCTCAGCGGCTTTGTAGTCCGCCGGTATCACAAGAGTGCCGTCGGCGTCGATGTATCCCCACTTGTGGGATTCTCCATCGGCGACCGATACCGGTGCGAGCCCTTCACTGAACTCGCCGACCTGGGAATATCGAGGCTCTATGACGATGGATCCAGATTCATTGCAGAAACCATATTTGTCATGTCCGGTTGTTCGAATCCTCACCGGAGGCTTGTCGTCCTCAGTTGTTGCACCCGTTGAGGCTGCGTGAGTTTCCAAATCCCGAGTTGATTCCTTACGTGTCTGGCCGCCGTCAATACCCAGCAACGCTTGCTCGGCCCGGATCTGATTGACTTCTTCTTCTAAAGCGTCGTCCGATTTCTCTGCTGCTCGCAGCATCCGACCAATCACTGCGCTAGGCCGGTCAGGCCGGGAGTTCGGTCTTGCTGTCTCTTGCGATGTCACCAACGTATCTACTCTCGGTTGGTTCGTGTCAGCGGGCAACTGTTGTCTGTTTGGTCGTTTCTGAGCTGCGCTTCTGCGTTCAGCCAGAGTCGGTACCACCTGTTTGTGGCCGCATTGCCGACATGCTGCCTTCTTTCCTTCGGCCCTCAATGGGGCTTTCAGCCTTTTGCCACACTCCTCACACCGCCAGCTTATGTGGGAGCATCCTTGTTGGGTTGTGTCTTGAATCCTCTTAACGCGGAACGTGCGATGACATTCATTACATGAATGCCGCGTTCCCTCTCTTTGCCCCACCAACGTGACTGTAGTCTGGCAATGAGGGCATTTCGTCACCGTAGAGTCGTTCTCTGCGCCGGAGGTCATGGCATCTCCTCCTCATATTGCTCTGTGGCTGTGACTTCCTGACGCAGAGCCTGTGCATCCTCATTGCCCGGATCTCGCCGTTGCACTTCGTCTAAGTCAGCCAGGACTTCGACAGCGTCATGGCCAGCGTCCCATTTCAGGTTGGCAGATTCGAGCCACGATTGAGGATCATCGGGATCGAGGTGGATTGCCTGATCGATCGCCACCAATGAATCTCGGATGCTCTCTTGCTGGCCTTTGGCGATTCCGTAGTCGCCTAGTGCAACTGCGAAGTTTCGCCACGTCTCGGCGACCATAGGAGCCAATTCCGTTGCTCGACGGTAGAACTTGACGGCACTTGGACGCTTCCGAAGCTTGAGAAAAGACATGGCGAGACCGGTGGCAATCTTCCAGTCGTGGGAGTTGATTGCCCAAGCTCTTGCTAGTGAATTCGCCGCCTCGCCATAGCGCTCACCAAGAAGCTCACAACAACCCTTCGCGTGCCACGCTTCCGCACAGCCTTCATCAAGTCCAACGGCATGAGAAACGGATGTTTCTGCCTTTCCAATCTCGCCAACATTGAGAAACACAAATGCCAGGTTGGCCCAACTCTTCGCGTTCGTACCATCGATTGAAATCGCTCTGTTGAAGCAATGGCGAGCATCCTCATACTGCTTGAGTTCACCGTGTGAAACGCCCTTGTTAATCCAATACTCAACGCACGTGGAGTCACCCGAAATATCTGTGCCTGCGAGTCTGGCCGCCTCCGCGTACTCGTGAAGCCCCATCAACGTAGAGACCTTCCTCCCACGTAGATACCGATCAGTGGCAGAACCAGAAAACAGCACATAAGGGATCGATTGTCCGGTGCTGATTCCAACTTTCTCGCAGATTGGCCGCAACTCATCAAGCACTTCGTTGAAACCGACGTGTCTCGCGACAGGGTCGTACTCCAGGCACTTCATGACGCACGCAGAGATCTCATGCGGAACATCTCGCCGCTGTTCATGTGGCTGTACTAGCGGAGCATCCTCCGCCGCCATGAAGCAAGATGGACGTTCAGCAAAAAGCTGACTCCCTATCAGCAGTTCGTAGACAAGGGCGCCAAATGAGAAGATGTCGCTGCGAACGTCGGTGTCTCCGAGACGAACGAACTGTTCCGGTGCCATGTACGGCACAGTCCCGGCAGCACGGCTGTCACTAAGGTGTTCTCCGACTGTATCGACTGGACCACGGGATGAATGGACTGACTCCAGCCCGGCTTTTGCCAAGCCAAAATCCGTGACTTTGGCAACGTCATCGCCATCGAGCAGCACGTTGGCAGGCTTGAGATCCCGGTGAACCAGAAGGTGCTGCGTGCTGGCATATTCAAGTCCCGTAGCAATCTGAAGAGCCCAGCGCAAACATTGTTCGATCGACGGACGTCCTCGCCTCAGTCTGTCTGCAAGGCTTCCGCCTTCTGCATACTCCATTTGGATATATGGCTTACCTTCGAGGTCTAAAACATGTACTGCATGGATCAAATGTGGATGAGTTCCAAGATTCACCCATCTCATCGCCTCGCCTCGGAACAGTTGAAGTTCCTTCTCGTAGTCGCTCCGCTCCGCTGCTCTTCCCCGTGCGCCTCGAAACTCTTGCCAGTGATTGAAATCGTGAAGAGTCTTCAACGCCCACACGGCGGGACGTTCGGTCCGTTGGGACGTGAGTGACTCAGCAATGTAGACAACAGCCATCCCTCCTTCGATGACATCATGAATCTTGAACGAACCGCCAAGAGTGTCGCCTTTTCCGAGCCTTGGTCTATTGATCAGAGATTCAGCCGGATAGTCGATTCGATCCGTGCCGAGCTGGGAAGAACAGCTAGTTGCTGGCCGTTGGATAAACTGGTCGAGGTCTGCCTCATTCGCGAAAAACTCCTTGAGTTCGGCAGCGAAGCGAGGAAATCTCTTCAACCACGCTTCTTCTTGCTGCACGCTCTTCTCAGACGCTTCTATGTAAAGTGCGATGACGTCTGCAGCCGTCGATATCGAATCAGGCTGAATGCTGTCATGCGGCGAATTCATCGTCGACCAATCGTTTCAATGAAACGGTGAGTGCTCTTATGCCACGTTGGTAGAGGCCGGCCACAGCGCCCGTTGACACGCCCATTTGACAAGCGCATTCCTTAAGACTCAGTCCTTGCAGTTTACGAAGTTCAACAGCGATTCTCTGACGCTCTGGCAATTCGGAGATTGCATCTGCAACAACACACTTCAGTTCATCCAGCTCTAATCTCTTCGAAGGTGCTACGCTGGAAATCGTCAAGTGTTCCTGCAAATGAGTCGCCGATTCGTTGAGTGCCGCCTCTAAGGAACGCTCTTGCTCAACGTCGAACTTGAGCGTCCCAAATCTTCTTTGGTGATCGCGGATCTTATTCGCAAGAATCACGTGCAAGTAGGCTTCTTGCTGTTCCGGCCCCATCTTCCGAATGACATCACGTTTCTCGTATGCTTGAAGCATCGTCTCTTGGATCACGTCAGACGCGTCGAGCTTTGCCCGTAACCGAGCAGGAAATTGGAGCCGGGCCACAAGTCGCAGACGTTCTCGATGTTTTTCCAAGTCAAAACTGCTGTCGGCCACCGCCCTACTCCTAGAGACGAGATGCGTTCATGGATTTAGCGCGAGTTTTTGCAAGAATCTCAGAATTCAAGTCCGGGCCTCGCAGAGCACGCCATCAGCAACCAGAATCGTAGGCCCAACGATCACTCGGTCCTTCGCAACGAAATCTGTGACTTAGCAGATTATCTCCCGACTCGACTTGGGTATACATCTGCGTCGAATAGACTCGCCATGGCCAGAGCGGCATTCACTCAGAACGTGAATCAGCATCCCTCACCTCGAACAGGTGTGCCGCAACTGCACCCGGTCGGGCCGACTACCGTAGTTTGGCTACATGCCTTCGCTCAAGTGTCTGTCGTCAATGCGATAACAGTACCCCGCCACTCACGGCCGTGATTCTGCCTTCGGTTTCGCCGCGTCGGTCGACAACACCGGATGCAGTTGCGAATACTCCAGCACGCGCTCTGGGTCCCATCGATCGGTGCATGAATTGCGAATGCGTCTGCAGGACGTCGGTGACGAACTCCGCAGTGACGCGGTCACGAAACCGCGGTCGAAGTGAGCATCAGCCTGCACTCCCTGAAGAAGTTCCGGCAGCGGGTCGCCGGTGGACATCGTGCAGACCGAGAGTGATCCGGACGAGTCGCACTAAACCACGCTTGCGTAACCGCCTCGTGAGTGTGGTCGACAAGGTTGTGGTTGGCACCGACTTGCTCTCGCAGGGCGGCTGCTCAAGAATCCGCGAAGTCCGCTGTATTCATTCCGACTGGCTGACATCACCCGCACGAGGTCGACACCCATGAAGTCACTTGCTGCCGTAATCACTCTGTCTGTTCTGACGTCTTCCGTTTTTGCAGACAAAGCGACTGCCGAATCGTTCGGAAAGACGAAGGATGGCAAGGACGTCGAGATTTACACGCTCAAGAGCAGCAAGGGACTGGTCGCCAAAGTCATGACCCGCGGCGCGACGCTCGTCCAACTGCACGTGCCAGACAAGGACGGAAACGCTGCCGATGTGATCCTGGGCTTCGACGACGTGGCCGGGTACGAGGGCGAAGGCAATCAGTACTTTGGTTGCACGACTGGACGAGTCTGTAATCGCATTGCCAAGGGCAAGTTTTCGGTCGACGGCAAAGAATACACGCTGGCCATCAACAACGAGCCGAATCATCTTCACGGTGGAGTCGAACGCAGCCTCGATAAGGTCGTCTGGAAAGCCCAGCCGTTCACTCACGACAAAGGACAGGGAGTCACCTTCAAGTACACGAGTCCGGACGGCGAAGAAGGCTATCCCGGGACGCTCGAAATCAGAGTCCGTTACTCGGTCGCGAAGGATTCAAACCGCCTGACGATTAACTACGTGGCGACGACCGACAAGGCGACCCCGGTCAATCTGACCAATCACGCGTACTTCAATCTGGCGGGTGAAGGCAGCAAGTCGGTGCTGGGTCACGCCCTGCGATTGAACGCCGACACGTTCACGCCAACGGACGACACGCTGATTCCGACCGGCAAGATCGAGAGTGTCGAAGGCACGGAACTCGATTTCCGCAAGGCGACTCGCATTGGCAAGCGAATCAAAACACTGACGGAAACTGCCGCGCTGGGTTACGACCACAATTTCGTGCTGAACGTTCCGAAGGAAGGTCAGAAGTACCGATTCGCCGCGATGCTGAAGGACCCCAAATCAGGCCGACGCCTGCAGATCAGCACGACGGAAATCGGAATCCAGTTTTACTCCGGGAACTTCCTGGAGGGGCAAAAGGGCAAGGGCGGAAAAGAATACGCCCATCGCAGTGCGATCTGCCTGGAGACTCAGCATTACCCGGACAGCGTGAATCAGAAGGGCTTTCCGTCGACGATTCTCGAGCCGGGTGAGGAGTACAATTCCTCGACCGTGCTGAACTTCTCTGCGGAGTAGACCACGAGCGCGGGAGAATCGAAGTCGCGTGGCAATGCGTGTCACGTGACTTTTCGTTTTTATGGGCGGTGGTGCAGCATGACTGCTCAAACCCCGCTTCGACGCGACTCTTTGACGGACGTCAGCACGAACAGGTTGAAGAAGTGCATCGAGCCCAATGTCAGGCACACAATGCCGACCTTTGTCGACAGGACATTGATGGCATCGAATCCTGACGCGACCGGCGACCGAGTCCTGAGCATGAGCACGACAAACGCAATGTTCATCAGGTAGTACCCCGCCAGCAGGAGATGGTTAACCGCGTCGGCGACCCGTTCGTTGCCTTGCAGACAATCGATCAGAAAGGGCCGGCCGTTACGGTGGAGCGTGTGACCGACGTAGACGGTGATCAGCACGCTGACCGCAAGGTAAATGGCGTAGGTCCAGATGATCATGGAAGTACCCCAGCTCTGTTTCTGCTCCACCCGTTGCCGGCATGTCGCGTCGCACCAGGCTCTGTTTGAAAACCCGTAGGATGGGCACTCTTGCCCGTCCGCACATCGCGATTCGTCGAGAAATGGACGGGCAAGAGTGCCCATCCTACGAGTGGTTTCGAGTTTTCAAACAGAGCCTGGTGACTCGGAGTCGCGGTTGACGCTTCGTCGAGCTCGCTTGCGCTTCCTATGAGCGGATCGCGCGGCTGCGCGATTCCTGTGACAATGCGCGGCGCATCGCCCCGAGTTTTGCCAGCACGATGAAGTGTACGAAACCCAGCGAGATCAGAATCGCTCCGACTTTGGTGCTGAGTAGTTCCATCACGCTGGTGATGTCCTGCGCGGGATCACCGTATTTAAGCGCCAGGCTGATGATTCCCAGATTCACGAGATAGAAACCGACGATCAGCAGGCGGGTGACCGCGTTCGTTAACTCGGAGGACTCGCCGTTGGAGTCGGCGAGAAACGCCGGTGCATGACTGCCAAGAGTGCGAGCCACCCAGATCGTGATGCTGGTGCAGATCGTCAGATAAATCGCGTACGTCCAGACCATGGTGGTCATAACGCTGCTCCTTTCAAGTTGCCGAGACAGTTAAGACGGGACCACCTTCTGTGGCTCCGGAGGCCATCGTGAGTTTGTTCTAAGGGCCTGACCGCTGCGGACTCTGAGGATTAACAGATCGGCGACTCGATTAACTGGCAAGTGACTGACTGATACAGTCCCGCGTGCCTGTCCCGTCCCGACTTCCGCCGAGCCGCAAATGCAGCAACTGGTCGCACAGCTTGAGGAGAGTGTGGCTGCTGTCCGCGCGCGCTGGTCGGACCGACCGGTTGTCGGGCTGGTGCTCGGCTCCGGGATGGGTGGTCTGGCTGAAACTCTCGATGTGGAGGCGGATTTTGCTGCCGAACAGATTCCGCACTATCCCCGTTCGACGGCACTGGGGCATCGCGGGCGGTTTCTGTGCGGTCGTCTGGCCGGTGCCCCGGTCGTCATGATGGATGGTCGGCAGCACGGCTATGAGGGGCACGATCTGGCGAAGGTTGTTTATCCTGTCCGACTCATGTCCCGGCTGGGAATCACCACCCTGGTCCTGTCCAACGCCAGTGGTGGAGTGAACCCGAAACTCAACGGTGGCGACGTTGTCGTGCTCGACGACCACATCAACCTGTTGTGGGACAATCCGCTGTTCGGCCCGAACGACGAACAGCTTGGCCCGCGATTTCCAGACATGTGTACGCCGTATGATGCTGAACTGGCCGACATCGCAGAGTCCGCGATCGTGAAGCGTGGCGGATCGACGCATCGTGGGGTTTATCTGGCCCAGCAGGGTCCGTGTTACGAAACCAGAGCCGAATACCGCATGGCTCGGCAGATGGGTGCAGACGTCGTGGGTATGTCGACCGTCCCGGAAGTCATCGTCGGTGTTCACGAAGGCCTGCGTGTGGTGGCGCTGTCGGTCGTGTCCAACGTCTTCAGCGAGAATTCAGACGAAACAACTACCGGTGAAGCGGTGATTGCCACGGTCTCCGAATCCGTGCCATTGGTCCATGCAGCCGTCACGGCCGTGGTCGAGCACGTGGTCACCGCCGTGACGGCTGCCCAATGACCGCGTCCGTCGCCGATCCGCCTGCTCCACCGACTGCCGCGCTACTTACGCCGCGTGGCCGTGGTGCGGTGGCAACCATTCGCGTCTGTGGTGACGGTCCTGCGACGGGTCGGGCAGTTGATCGTCACTTCAAGGCCGTCAACGGGCGACCGATCGAACAGCAGCCACTCGGACGCATCTGCTTTGGCCACTGGTGCGATGCCGTCGATCTGGCAGATAAAGTATCCAGCGAAGAAGTCGTCGTGTGTCGTTCGACAGACTCGATTGTCGAAGTTCACTGCCACGGCGGCGACGCGGCCGTGAATCGAATCCTCGAAATGCTGGCGGCTTCGGGTGTCACCTCCGTCACGTGGGAGCAGCAGCACGCGGAGATCACTTCACCATTCGAAGCTGAGTGTCACGCCGCCCTGACACGCGCAACGACCGGCCGAACAGCCGGCATTCTGCTGGAGCAATCGTCGGGCCTGCTCTTCAGAGAAATTGACGAACTGCACGCGCTGGCCGCAGGTGCTCCGTCGCTCGATGCGATCTCATTCTTCCAGCAACGATTACAGACCTTAATCGGCTGGAGCGACTTCGGCCGCCGCCTGACCGAACCAGCGCGTGTGGTTCTGGCAGGACGTCCAAATGTCGGCAAGTCGACTCTGATCAATGCGTTGCTGGGCTACTCGCGGGCCATCGTGTTTGACCAGCCCGGTACGACGCGAGACATCGTCACGGGAGAAACGGCGTTCGACGGCTGGCCAGTCCAACTCTCGGACACCGCCGGGATTCGTGAGACAGTCGATGACCTGGAACGCGAGGGGATCGAGCGGACACGGCGAGCCATAGAGAATGCCGATCTCGTTTGCCTGCTAATCGACGTGTCTCAGCCAGTCGAGGTGGAAGACATGCAACTTCTGGGGCAATTCGCAGTCTCGCCAGGCAACGGGCCGCCTTGCATTGTTGTGCATCACAAGGCGGACTTGCCTCGGCTTTGGGATGCTGATCATCAAGCCAACTCGTTGGCCGTGTCGTCTGTGACCGGGAACGGAGTCGACGAGCTGATGGCGGAGATCGTTCGGCAGCTCGTACCCAGCGTGCCGGCGACGGGCACACCGATCCCCGTCAGCGTTCGACAAACGAAATGGCTGGATGCAGCCATGAGTTGTCACGCGGCCGAAGACTCACATGGCGTCTGCAGCGCACTGCAGAATTGTCTGGACGGAACGCCATGACGCAGTCGTCCGAACCCGACTTGTTCGAACCATTCAGCAGCGTCGAGCTGACAAAGTTCCGCCGAGCTCTGCGGCGGTGGTATCAGCGCCGGGCGCGCGATCTGCCGTGGCGTCGTACGGGGGATCCGTATCGCATCTGGATCAGTGAGATCATGCTGCAACAGACGACGGTCGCTGCTGTTGTGCCCTACTTTGAGCGGTTCCTCGACCGCTTTCCGGACGTCGAGGAACTGGCAACCGCGGAAGAGGGCGATGTGCTGCGGTTATGGGAAGGACTCGGGTATTACAGTCGCGCCCGCAACATTCATCGGAGTGCACGTCAACTTGTCGAAGAATTGAATGGCGTGTTTCCAGAGACGGTCGACGAACTGATCAAGCTGCCCGGGATCGGCAGATACACGGCCGGCGCCATCGTCTCATTCGCATTCGACCGACCCGCTCCGATAGTGGAAGCCAACACGTTGAGGCTCTACAGCCGGCTGCTTGCACTGGACGAGAACCCGCGGTCAACGCACGGCCAACGTGTGCTGTGGGCATTCGCTGAGCACTTATTACCACGCCGCAGTGCAGGAGAGTTCAATCAGGCGTTGATGGAACTTGGCTCGCAGGTCTGCACACCAACTGAGCCCGAGTGCCCAAAGTGCCCCGCTCGAAGTGTTTGCCGCGCGTTTGCCGCTGGCCGACAGTCAGAGATTCCTGTTGCAGCCCCGCGGCAGCAAATCACGGCGATTGTGGAAGCCGCTGTTGCCGTGCGTTCTGGTGACCAATACCTGTTGCGACGAAACCCAGAAGGCCAGCGGTG
>Ga0302132_10002162_pt1 | contig 11351 bp, 13 predicted proteins | sample CB9_321_MG_FD_203113 | JGI IMG/M metagenome (GOLD analysis project Ga0302132, IMG submission 203113) | Marine microbial communities from Western Arctic Ocean, Canada - CB9_32.1 | ecosystem: Environmental > Aquatic > Marine > Oceanic | place: Canada: Western Arctic Ocean | collected 2017-09-19
CGTAATCGTATTAGGGTGATGGATATGTGCCGTGACTGGTGGGCAAAAAAACGGCACGAGGAACGGATTGCACATGAGACTTAAAAAAGTTTATCAAAAAGGAGGGTTTATATAAATGGAACAAAGATGTTAGCGGCACAAAGATTGCAACAAGAATCAGAAGCATAAAAATAAAACACAAGGAGCTTAAAGTATGAGTATGAAAAGAGCAGTATACACAACAGCAGCCACCAAAGTATTGCAAAAAGGTCAGGTATTATATTATGCTTGCCTGCCAGCACAAATTCTGGTGCAACATGCAGAAGTGAACCATTGGAACGCAAACAACAAAACCCAAAAGGGTTATCAGCGCAACGTCAATCCAACCAAGGTTTATGAGATCCGCGACTTTGTGTTACATAGTGACGCACTATTGCCACAAAACATCACGCTATGCACCAATTCTTTCAGTGCAGTAAAGTTTGTGGCACAAGAAGCACGCAAAAATGGTCACCTACGTTACAGTTACGGCAAACAAACGTGGCAAGGAGAGCTTAAACTTTATAATAATACCAAGTTGTGGGTTTTAGACGGACAACATAGAACAGCAGGATTAAAGGCAGCAATAGAAAAAAACGAAGACGCTCAGGATTTTCCAGTTAGCGTGGTGATCGTTGAGAATATAACAGAGGCAAAACAAAGGGAGATATTTTTAACCACCAACGCCACGTCTTGGAAACTACAAAACGACTTAAATTTGCAATTGCAGACAGAAGCATGGCAAGATCCAAAAACAAGAAACAAAGCGCATATGTACGCGCAAGATTGGCAAATTAAGGCAACTGTGTTGTGTAACGCGCTGAACAAGGATCCGGACTCCATGTGGCACAATAAAATACGTTTACCTAATCAAACACTCGAGGAAGGCAAAAGTAAATTAATAAGGCAAACAATGTTTGTGGCTACTTGTAGGCGACTATATACGGATACTTTGTTTAGATCTTTTTCCGATACTGATCAAACCAAGTTAATGACCAGCTACTGGAACGCGATCAAGAACACTTGGCCTGATCAAGTTACGCCATCTAGCAAATACTGCATGTTTACCACGCACACAATGAGCGCCATAAATAGAGTATTACCGCAGGTGTATATATACACAAAGGATACCTATGACAAAGTCGATGCAGAAACCATCGGTTATACTTTGGCTCAAATGAAAGAAAACTTGCACCCCGAATTTTGGGACAAGGGATCTATACATGGAGCAATGGAGCTTGGCTCAGGGGGCAGAGGTGTCAACAAAATAACAAGCGTCTTGGGTGATGCAGTACCAAATAAACCACTCTAAAATTGATTGTGCTCCACTGTTGCATTTGCAACAGTGGAGCACCTAACCAAAAACAATGACAAAAGCAACTAACGAATTATACAAAAGACCATATAAAGTTACACATAGTGGCGGAGTACATATAACGAGGCTATACGTATATATTGGGAGCTTACAAGTAAATTATAGTGGGTTTTTTGGTTCAGGATCAATGTTCAAAAAAACCGAAATAGTCAAAAAATCGAGCGGGTTACAAAAACCATTTACACATGGGGACGCGTTTGTAAAATACAGCGATGGAATAATACTAGTGTTGGATTCAACTTTACCGAAACACAAGATTATGCGGACAGCAAACAAACAGGAAATAACAGCACTAAAGCAAGCGATTAGAACAGTGGAAAGACAATTACGCTGGAGAACAGGCGCATATTGTGAAGGGGAAACAAGACAAATATTTAAGAAAAAAACACCAGTAACCTTAACCTCAAACACCGAGGCAATAAGACGCGCCAAAAACAACAGCACAAGACAGGGAAAAAGCAAGGAGGCTTTATCATGCAAATAAACAAAACAAGGCAAAAACTATTCAGTAGTGTTTTTAAGTATATTGCAATAGTGATATTACCAACGGCTGTAGGCGTTACTGCGGCAATGAAGTGGAATGATCGTGTCAATGCAACAAGTGAAACAGTACAAGAGCCAATGGAGGTTATGTCATTAGACAAGACCGAGTCCATTGTGATCTTAGAAGGCAGCAAAATAATTAGAAACAAATTGCCAACTAAAACATTATTACCACCTGCTGTAAGTACAACACTAGCGCCGACAATGGTATCGACCGCAACAAACGCGCCCCAGCTTCGCGCAAGGCTTTCCCATTATTGGCCAGCGTGGGGTCCGCCTAATTGTATTGGGGTAAATTGGGATGGAGTGACTTGTGCATCGTTACTTTTTGATGGAAAACAATGGCAACATTGGAGTTATTATTCTGAACAAAAAAGTACAGCATGTCCAAAAGAATGGAAGGTCGGTACTGTTTTTAGAATTGAGGGCTATGGGGATTACAAATGTGTGGATAGGGGGGGAGCGATTAGTATATTGCCTGATAATACTTTTTTCCTAGATCTTATGACACCGCACATACCTTATATTAAAGGTGGTGAAGTCGTGCGCGATAAGTACAGCCCGATGGGTTCGTATGTGGTTAATGTGTCTATAGTTAAGAACTAATGAACACAACAAACAAAAATCCCGGAAAGATAAAGGAATCTGAGTTATGGGTAACCATAGAATGTTCACAATGCAAACAAGTATATCCGTTAGGTTGGGAAATGACCACATTTTCTAGCAAGTATTGGATAACAATAGCAGGTAACGGAACAGCACACCCAGATTATGGCAAATTTAAACAAGTGGTTGAGGTAGGAGAACGTCAATTATCAGGGTTGGGCTCGTGTTGTTCAACTTGACATAAAGGACTAACAATGTTATTTATACTGTAGATATTGCGGTATAGTGTACAAACACAACAACAACCAGCACTCCGCAAATCTAAAAAATAAATATAACGGCTGCATCATTCAGGAGATAATACCAAATGAAAATTAAAGCCATCCTCCAAAGTAGAAAATTCTGGACGCTCATTGCGTCACTGGTAGCAATCGCGGCAAGTTATTCGCAAAGTCAGATCACCGACTGGCAGGCGATCCAAGCAGCCGTGGCGGCTGGAGCTGCTTATAGTGTGGGAACAGCTATAGAAGCCAGCGCGAAATAACAATAACAGCGTAATATATAAACTGCATCGATCAAGTGCATTACTGTTTATTCTGTGTTAAAATAAATTTTCTTGAGGAACCTCTCCTGCTACTGGTCAGGCGGTAGGGGTTCTTTTCTTTTGGGCGATAGTGGAGGCGATCAATGACAAACAAAACTGGCACAAACAACAAAGCCAAGAATTTAAGCGATCTAGTACCAGACAACAAAAACGCTAACAAAGGCACCCAAAGAGGTCGGGGACTTTTAGAAAAAAGCCTAAGAAAATATGGCGCTGGTCGTTCGCTGCTTATAGATAAAAATAACAACGTGCTGGCTGGCAACAAGACCTTGGAAATAGCTGCCGAGCTTGACTTGAAAATCAAGACCGTAGAAACAGACGGAACGGAATTGGTGGTAGTTAAGCGGACTGATCTTGATATAAACAGTGAAGCAGGAAGAGGGTTAGCGATTGCAGACAATCGCACAGGTGAAGTAGGCTTGGAATGGGATGATGACGTATTGCAGGAGTTATCGAAAAGCGGCATGGTTGATCTAAGCGAATATTGGCGAGGGGAGGAACTTACAAAATTACTAGATGAACCACCCATTGAGTTTCCCGAATATACTGCGGATATACCAGTAGATCATCAGTGCCCGCGCTGTGGTTTTAAGTGGAGCAAGAATGACGAAAAAGCCACAATATAAAATCCCCACAATGCAGGAAATCAACCAAATACAACATAACGGCTTTAACGTGATCAGTACATTTAGTGGCGCTGGAGGTTCTACGTTAGGTTATAAACTGGCAGGGTTCAATGTGTTATGGGCTAATGAGTTTGTGGAAGCTGCTCAAGACACATATAAAGCGAATTTTATAACCTCAATATTAGATACGCGAGATATACGCACGGTAACAGGCAAAGACATATTACAAGCGGTTAATATGAATGTGGGCGATCTTGATATATTAGATGGTTCACCGCCATGCGCTTCATTTTCGACATTGGGAAAGCGCGATAGTAAATGGGGTGAGGTAAATTCCTACAGCAGCACCAAACAACGTACGGACGATTTATTTTGGGAGTTTATCAGATTATTGACTGAGATACAGCCAAAAACATTTGTGGCAGAGAATGTTAAAGGCTTGGTAATGGGCACAGCCAAAGGGCATTTTTTGGAGATATTGGAAGGGTTGAAACAAGCAGGATATAATGTTACAGCAAAATTATTAAATGCTAAATGGTTAGGCGTACCACAAAAACGCGAGCGGTTAATATTTGTAGGAGTTAGGCAAGACTTGAACAAAACAACAAATACACACCCTGAACCATTGCCCTATTATTACACTTTTCAAGATGCAGTTAAGGGTGTGGATAATAAAGATATGCACAAACAGGCGTGGTTAAACGACAATACGAACGCGTTAAAATATTGGCAATATGTGGCACAATATAAGTTAACCCGATTTTGCCATGCGGTGGAAGCATTAGAAAATAAACCCAATAGCTGGTTTTCCCACATAAGATGCAATAACAACGATGCAACCAATACGATCACGCAAGGTGGCACGATGTATCATCCAACAGAACCACGCCGATTATCAATCGCAGAACTAAAACGCCTCGCCAGCTTTCCCGATGACTTCAAACTAACAGGCACATACAATCAACAGTGGGAACGCATTTGTAGGGCAGTACCACCATTGATGATGCACAAGATCTCCAGCACTATTAGGGATAATATATTATGTCGAATATAACGACCAAACAAATCGACAACGTGCAGCCTACCGAGGCATGGCAGTTTGATGCAGAAGTAACCAGCGTGTTTGATGATATGTTGGCACGATCAATACCACAGTATGAAGTCATGCGCGAAGCGTGCGTTAATATTGGCAGTAAATTTATTGTACCTAATACTGATATAGTGGATTTGGGATGTTCACGCGGAGAGGCGATGGCATCATTGATTGAACAGTATGGCAATACTAATAATTTTATAGGGGTAGAAGTGTCGGATGCTATGTTACAAGCGTGTAGGGAACGCTTTGCGCGTTTGATTGATAAAGGTAGCGTAAATATACAGCGGTTGGATTTGCGTACAGATTATCCGTCAGTAAACGCGTCATTAACTACGTGTGTATTAACGTTACAATTTACGCCAATAGAATATCGGTTGCAGATTATGCAGAATATATATGATCATACTAGAACAGGTGGCGCTTTATTGCTGGTGGAAAAAGTTATTGGAGCAAGCGCGCCAATAGATAAAATAATGGTGGATATATACTACGATCTAAAGCGGTATAATGGTTATTCAGATGATCAGATAAATAGGAAAAGATTATCATTGGAAGGAGTGTTAGTACCTGTTACCGCAAACTGGAATATGGAAATGTTAAGAAGTGTGGGATTTAAGCAAATAGATTGCTTTTGGAGATGGATGAATTTTGCGGGATGGGTGGCAATAAAATAAATTATGACACTAGGCAGAAAAAGTAAATTAACACCAGAGACACAAACAAAGATCGTACAAGCAATTGGAGCAGGCAATTATTATAAAGCCGCGTGCAGGTTCGGTGGCGTTAGTTATAAGGTCTTTAGGGAGTGGATGATCAAAGGTGAAAAAGCTAAGTCGGGTAAGTTTCGTGATTTTTGTGAGGCTATACGGCAGGCTGAAGCTCAGGCAGAAGTCAGGGCAGTAGCACAATGGCAGAGCCATATGCCTGATAGTTGGCAAGCATCGCGTGACTTTTTAGCACGTAGACACCCAACAAGATGGATGCCAAAAGATCGTCACGAAGTCAGCGGCAAAGATGGTGCAGATATAAAGCTGGTAGTAAATTGGGACAGCGATAGCAAAAACGAAGCGCCAGAATAATCGTGGCGCGTCATGTCCATAGAATTACAAGCACAACCGCATAAAACTCAAAAGATCGTACACGACTGTACCGCTAGGTTTCGCGTCCTCGCAAGTGGTAGGCGTTGGGGCAAAACTAGGCTCGGAGTATATGAGGCGTTAGAGGTAGCATTTGGCGGTGGACGGTCTTGGTGGGTATCCCCTAGCTACAAGATGGGAGCAGTAGGCTGGAGACCTTTGTCACGTTTAGCGGGAGACATGAAGGTGGCGGAAGTGAAGTATGGTGAACGACTGATAACATTTCCTAATGGTGGTAGTGTTCAGTGTAGATCCGCGGATGATCCCGATAGTTTACGCGGTGAAGGTTTGGATTTCGTTGTGTTGGATGAAGCTTCTTTCATGGCTCACCGTACATGGATGGAAGCATTGCGTCCAGCTTTGTCCGATCGCAATGGGCGCGCGCTATTCATATCCACTCCTAAAGGTCGTAATTGGTTCTATAATTTATATATGCGCGGTCAATCAAACGAAAACAATTGGCGATCATTCAGCTACCCAACAAGCGATAATCCCTATATACCAGATGCCGAAATAGTCTCCGCACAAAAAGATCTCCCAGAACGTATATTCCAACAGGAGTATCAAGCCGCATTTTTAGACGATGCTGGTGGGGTGTTTAGACGTGTTATGCAAGCAGTCAATGGAAACATGAAACCCGAAGGTAATCAATATGTTATCGGATGCGATTGGGGTCGGCAGAATGATGCCACCGCCTTTGTTGTGGTAGAATTACAATCGGGAATTGTAGTAGAGATTGACCGCATGGTGGAGACTGACTACCAGACACAAGTTATGCGGCTAGAGGCATTATGGCAGCGTTACGGTATTGATACGGAGATAATTGCCGAGACCAATAGCATGGGTGGACCAATAGTTGAAGCATTACAAAATAAAGGGCTCCCTGTTTCTCCCTTCGTCACCACCAACGCGTCCAAGATGAAAATTATCGATGGTCTTTCCTTAGCATTTGAAAGAGGAGACATCCACATTCCACAAGATCCCACACTGATCGGGGAGTTACAAGCCTTTGAGAGTAAGCGCCTGCCTAGCGGAGCAGTACGATATAGCGCGCCAGATGGTTCTGGGATACATGATGATCTGGTCATGGCGTTGGCTTTGGCATGGAGTGCGAAAGAGGATGCCCAGCCGATTATATTGATGTACGCATGAGGGAAAAATATGACTGAATTCAAAACAAAAACAATTTTGGACAAAGACTCTATTAAAGCTATTGTAGGATTTCCTGCATGGGCAGAAAATTTTGGGGATGCTACAGGTAAATCCGCAGACACCGCAATAGGCGCATGGTCATCGGTGCCACTTTTATATAGGGCTGTGTCATTGCGCGCCAGCAGTTTATCGAGTGTTCCATTTGTGGTGTTTCGCGGACAAGAGGAAGTGGAGTGGCCGCTTGAACCTGATCTCCAAAGTATTATATATCAATTAGAATTAGGATTATTATTGACTGGTGCAGCATATGCGTTAAAGAGTTATGTCGGTAACGTATTCACTGGGTTACAAATATTAAACCCCACCACAGTCAAATGGCAACACAAGCGCGGGGAAGATATTTTCACGCAGCGCATAGGCTCAGAGACTTATGGTCCTTGGACTGCGGATCAGATTGTAGCACTTCGGGAGCCTTCAATGACTGCCGACACAGGGACAGGATTAGCGCCTGCCGAGGTAGCTTTGTCCGCGTCTCAGTTACGTTTTTATATGCAACAATTCGCCAGCGGATTTTTCGAACATGGGGCACAACCACAAACACTAATAACAACATCGGGCAATCCTGCTACTGCTGAAGTCGAGCGCGCCCAGACATTTTTCAAGCGTAGGATGAGTGGCGTGGGTAATGCGTGGCGCGCCTTATTTTTGCGTGGTGATCTCAAAGTTACCACATTAACGCCAGACATGAAAACTATGGCAATGAAAGAATTGTCGGATCATGTTGCCTTGGATATCGGGGCTGCCTTAGGAGTGCCGCGTTCAATATTAGAATCGGACGCTGCGAATTATGCAACCAGTCAGACAGACTTGCATAGCTTTTGGCACATGACCATCAGACCTAGATTGCCGATGCTGGAGCGGGCGATAAACAATCAAGTATTACATGGGACGGAGTATTCGTTACAATTCGCACCTGAGCAATTGGATGTATTTCAAGAGGATGAAAGTTTACGCGCTGCCAGCTTGTTGCAATTAGTACAAGCAGGAGTGCCATTAGATGATGCCATGTTAATGTTAGGGTATGATCCATTAGAAAATAGACCAGTATCAGTGGAGCAAGATCTTGTGGAACAATCGCCCGATGATGCTTTGGTCGAGAGCGAACTGGCAACGTGGCAACGTTTTGAATTAAATAATCTTGGCAAAAATAAGAGTCGTCAATTCATAGCGCATTATATTCCTGATGACATCACACAGGAAATACTTCAAGACTTGGACAATGCGTACACACCCGAAGCGATCAAGAACGTATTCCTACATCAACAAGTCAAGCGCACTCCAGTTATACCTCGCGGTAATACTATCGAGCCCGAACCAGTACCAGCTGCTGCGGATATACCGATTGATCTAGAGGGTGCAATAGACTTATGGAATGATACGATGCCACCAGTAGCAAGGGGAATGCTAGAGTCAACCGTTATAGATAAACAGGATACTAACGAACAAGACACAGTGGCGGAAATATGATCGAAGCAATAATGGAAGTGCCAACAGATACGATTAAAAAGATACCAGCGTCATGGGATAAAGATAGACCAGATACTGGGTATTTTTATAATGCTGGCGCAGCTCGTTACAGAGACAGGACTGGAAAATTTATTAGTAGTAATACATTAACTGATATGCGGGATGAATTTATACAAAAACAAAAAGCAGCGATACGACAATTAGCTGAGGATTTACAGACTGGTAAACTCACACGGACACGCTGGGCAAATGCTATGCGGAAGCAAATCAATCAAACCATGACTGCTGAATATCTAGCTGGAAAAGGCGGGGTGCATAACATGGAAAAGCGCGACTATATCATATTGGAGAAAAGCATCCAAGAGCAATACGATTATTTTCATGAGTTTGAACAACAGATAAAAGCCGATGCGGAATCAGTCGAGACAGCCATGAGCGAGGAGCGCATTGCGCAACGGTCAGAATTATATATGGAGAATACCAAAAAAGATTTTGAGCGTGCCAAAGTCGAAGCAAGAGGTATGCCTAACTTGCCACAATATCCGGGCGATGGTCGCACAATTTGTGGAGTGAATTGTAAATGTACTTGGGATATAAAATTCGTTGACGGTATGTGGCACGCAACATGGACATTAAACCCAGCCGAACATTGCCCAGATTGCCTGACCAATAGTACAAGGTATAATCCCTATATGGTAGCGGCAACAAGATCAGCATTGATGCACGAATTAGAAGCGTTGGTATAATGTTATGACTCAAATAACTTTAACAGTAACAACTAAAAAAGTATTACAAAGCCTTAAAGTTGTAGCGCAGGCAGGACCAAATATAGTCAACAAGCAGATTGATGATGCTTTGGTACAAGCAGCTAACAAAGTAAAAAAGTATCCTAGTCGTTTATCTAATCAGAAGTATAAACGCACTGGCACATTTGGTCGAAGCGTGAAAATCGTCAAAGCTAAAAGAGCAGGCGGTGGTGGCTCTTATAAACGTACTGCCAAGCTAGTTACTAACGCACGTCAAAAAGGGAAATCATATTCTAAGTGGGTAACAGGTGACGCACATGGAAAATTTCAAGCGTCTATCCATCAAAATCGCTGGAATGTAGCTTATGAGGAAATGCACAAAGCAGCCAAGAAAATAGCCAAATTATCAGAACGACAAATAACAAAACAAGCGCAAAAGGCTGGGAGATAACTATGCCATACGAAATAAGAACAGAGGAAAGCGAGGAAGGAAGCTCACAGTTTTGTGTGTGGAAGCTACCTTATGAGGAAGACGATGAAGCTGAAAAAATGAAGTGCTATGATCAAAAGCAAGACGCGCAGGATTATATGGTTGCTTTGAACATCGCAACAGAGGACGAGAATGAAGAGGGGGACAAAGCGGTACACCTAAAATCTATTGACGATGATCATTTTACAGTAGCAGGCTGGGCAGTTGTCTACGGTGGTAAAGATCTAGAACAAGACACGTTCACAGACCAGACGGATTTTATGCTTGAAACAGTGCCAGCGCCAGCCGTTTTGTATGATCACGCGCAGGAGATCAAAAGCGTATTAGGTAAAGTTATTAATATAAATGTAAAAGATACAGGCATCTGGATGGAGGCACAAATAGACCGCAGCAAAAAATATGCAGAACAAGTATTGGAGCTAGTCAAAAAAGGTAAGCTAGGTTATAGCACTGGCTCGGTCGCGCATTTGGTCGAACGTCTAGAAGGTAATATTAAACGTTGGCCAATCTATGAATTGAGTTTAACCCCTACTCCAGCCGAGCCACGAACGCTAGGCGTGGAGTATCTAAAGGGGCTTGGACTAGTGTTGAATGTGGAAAGTAATATAAGTGATGACACGTTAGAGGACAAAGCATTAGAGGATAATATATCAAAGAATGCTAAGTCAACACGCGCGCCACGAATTGAACGATCTACAAATAAAAGAACTATAGGAGATATTAAAATGTCTGATGCAGAAAAAGTGGTCGAAAAGACCGCAGAAGTAGCACAGCCAGAAGCTCCAGTAATTGATATGGATGCGATAAAGGCTGAACTAAATATGGCGGCTCAGGAAGCTGTCAAGAACGCATGGGAATCAGAGACTGCCGAACGTGGTGGGATTCTGACTGAAGCACCAAAGACGAAAAAAGTCACAAAGATGGGCGGGGATCATGATGGAACCGATTCCTTTATGCACTGGGCAAAAACTGGGGAATCAAATACATACACGAAAAGCAACCTTAAAGCTGCGCTCCAAGAAGGTTCGGCTACGGAAGGAGGGGTTTTAGTCCCTCAGGCTTTGCACGAGACAATCATTGCCAAACGTGATGATCTTTCAATAGCACGCTCAGCAGGTGCGATGGTTATCCAAACTTCAGTCGATAGCGTGCAAGTACCATCAGAAAATGCAAGTGGCGGATTTGCTTTGACCGCCGAAGAGGGCGCAGCAAATCAGTCCGAACCTACCTTCACTTCCAACGCTATACAGGTTTACAAATTCACCAACCTAACTAAAGTTTCGGACGAATTGTTAGCTGATGACAAAACCAATCTGGAAAGTTTCCTTGGCGAGATGTGGGGACGTTCAGCAGCCGATATAGAAAATGATATGTTTTTGACTGGAACAGGCTCCAGTCAGCCAAAAGGTGTCCTTGTTGGCGGTACGGCAGC
>Ga0302132_10002164_pt1 | contig 11342 bp, 7 predicted proteins | sample CB9_321_MG_FD_203113 | JGI IMG/M metagenome (GOLD analysis project Ga0302132, IMG submission 203113) | Marine microbial communities from Western Arctic Ocean, Canada - CB9_32.1 | ecosystem: Environmental > Aquatic > Marine > Oceanic | place: Canada: Western Arctic Ocean | collected 2017-09-19
TTAGATTGTCATCCTTCGCGGCCTTTATGGCGCGTTCACGGCTGCTCTGCCCGGCCTCGGTTTCGGGTATATCGTTTGGTAGCGGCCCATCCTGATCAAACTTAGAGGCATCAACTCCCAGAGCAATAGAAAGTGCAGCAATCGCGCTTTCATAATGGACCAGGCTGTCGAGCTTCATCCGTTTCGCACGCGCTTCCTCGCGTGAGTCCGCAATGATCACCATACAAGCAGGCAGAACTTTCATGTGGTCAGGGTTCCGACCAACGACTTTCATGCGGCCTTTTACATCGGCGTAGAATGCCTGTCCTGCCGCGAGATCGCTTTGCGCCGTAAACACTGCCTCAGCAGTCTCAGCGGCGAGCTGCCGCCCGGCGTTTGACGCCCCGGCCTGGACGATCACCGGATGACCCTGAATGGGGCGACCGATATTGAGCGGCCCCCGAACTTTCAGGTATTTACCCTCATGATTAAGAACATGCATCTTGTCTGGATCGAAATAGACGCCGCTTTCCTGATCGTGGATAAAGGCGTCATCTGCCCAGCTATCCCACAAACCGGTCACAACATCATAGAACTCACGGGCCCGGTTATAGCGCTCGTCATGTTCCATCTGATCGTCACGACCAAAATTCATTGAAGCATTAGGATTCGACGTCGTGACAACGTTCCACCCGGCACGCCCGCCGCTAATGTGATCCAGCGAGGCGAAGCGCCGCGCGACATGATAGGGCTCGTCATAGGTGGTCGATCCGGTAGCCACCAAACCGAGATTTTCCGTAACCATTGCCAGCGCTGGCAGTAAGGTCATTGGTTCGAATGACGTCGGCGTCGCAGAGCGTTTCAACGCATCCATCGGCATGTTGAGCACAGCCAAGTGATCCGCCATAAAAAACGCATCAAACTTGCCGCGTTCCAGTTTCTGCGCAAATTTCACAATATGCTGGAAATTGAAATTGGCATCCGCATAGGCGCCGGGATAACGCCATGCGCCAGCGTGGATAGTCACCGGCCGCATAAATGCACCCAAATGGAGTTTTCGATCTTCACTCATATCACGGACTTCTTTCTCTTCCCTGTCTCACGTCAAAATTCGGGCGTCTAACTCACTGGCTGTGAAGGTAGTCCCCGGTGTTACAGAAAACCAGTACCCCTACCACGTTGACTTCAACTCACATTGCCGACACCTTTCGCGAATGACTGATAAGAAACCAGAAATTCTTATTATCGGCGGCGGAATCGGCGGGCTCACCCTGGCACTGTCGCTGCAGAAGCGCAGTATCCCCTGCCAGGTTTTTGAAGCCGCCGACGAATTTAAGCCACCGGGCGTTGGCATAAATATAATGCCGCATGCGATCCGCGTTCTGACTTTGCTAGGTCTTCAGCCGGATTTGGAAAATTTTGGTGTTGAGGCTAAGGAATTCACCTTCTTCAACCGACATGGCCAGTTCATTATGGCTGAACCTTGCAGTAAATATGCCGGTTACGAATACCCGCATTTTTCGATACATCGTGCCGATCTGCATAAAGTACTTATTGATGCGGCTATGGAACGGCTCGGGCCTGAAGTTATCCACCTCGGTCATCGATGCGCCCGTGTTGAACAAGATGGTGACGGTGTCACGGTTCGCTTCGAAGACGCAGAATCCAAAACAGGCCCCATCGCCATCGCCGTCGATGGGTTTCACTCCGCCGGGCGGCGGCAGTTCTACCCCGACGAGGGCCCGCCACATCTCGGCGGTATCAATATGTGGCGCGGGGTGACACGCCAAAAACCATTTCTAAGCGGTGCCAGCGTCACCCGGATCGGTACCGTCGCCCGCGGCAAGATGACGATCTATCCCATCCGCCAATTTGACGACGGCACACAGCTGATAAACTGGAGCACCGAACAACCACGCGATGACCGCAAGCCCAATGACTGGGCAATGCCTGGATGGGTTGAAGACTTTATCGATCCTTTCAAAGACTGGCAGTTCGACTGGCTTGATGTTCCCGATCTAACCGCCGGGGCGGAGTTTATCCTCGAATATCCCATGGTAGATCGCGACCCGGTTGATAAATGGAGCCATGGCCGGGTGACACTGCTCGGCGATGCTGCGCACCCGATGTATCCGCGCGGCGGCAATGGTGGCGCCCAGGCTATTCTCGACGCCGAAATTATCGCACGGCTTCTCGATGAAATGGACGACCCCATAGCCGCGCTTCAGATCTACGAGAACGAACGTCTGGCAGTAACCAACAATATCGTCATGACTAATCGGGCGCAGCCACCGGATGTCATCATCGCGAAGGTCGAGGAATTAACCGGCGGCGAGCCGTTTGAACGGCTCGAAGACATTATCGACCCCGCTGAGCTGATCGCGATTTCGGAAAGCTATAAAAACACCGCCGGATATAGTTTAGAGAAGGTTGAGAGCGCTATCCAATGACCAAAAATTCAGACCGCCGCATCGTCTATGTCTCCCATCCAGCCAGTGGGCTCGCGCGGTCCAATTTTCCGCTCGAATGCCATGTCGAAGACGGCAAGATCGTTCGATCTCTCCCGTTCTATATTCCCGATGATGTTCGCCTGTATGAAATTGAGACGACCTCACGCGGCAAGTACTCCCGTCCCCGCAAAGAAGTCCAGATGCCGCTAGCCTTTGCCGCGAAACAACGGGTGCATGCCAATACGCGCGTAAAATATCCGTTGCTGCGTGACGGTTGGGACCCAGACAATCCAAATGCCGCAGGACGCGGCAGTGACAGTTTCTCACCGATCAGCTGGGACAAGGCCCTCGACATTATTGTCGGCCAGCTTGAGAAGATTCACGACAAATACGGCTCCATGGAGCCAGTGTTGGTGCAGGCCGATGGGCATGGGCAGAGCGGCTATCTGCAATCTCTGCATTTCTGGGGGCATTACCTGTTCGACATGCTGCGTGAACAGAAAGGTTGGGGCTGGTGGACACAGCAGGTGCGCAACCCGGATAGCTGGGAAGGCTATTACTGGGGCGCTAAGCATGTGTGGGGGTTCGACGACACTCTCGGCGAACCTTATCAGGACGCCGTGTGGGACGATGTGCTCGAACATTCAGAGATGGTCATTTTCTCCGGCAATGACCCCGAGGCGACCGGTTTTGGCATGTCAGGCTCTATCGCCCTGGAAATGCCAAAATGGCTCAAGAAAGCGGGGATCAAGATCGTCGCCATTGCGCCCGACCTTAATCATGCCGCTGCGGTCCATGCCGATACCTGGATACCGATCAAACCCAATACCGACGCGGCGTTGTATCTGGCAATCGCGCATGTGTGGATTGCCGAAGGTACTTATGACAAAGGCTATATCGACACCCATACAGTCGGCTTTGAAGCGCTAAATGCGCATGTGATGGGCGAGGATGATGGGCTCGAGAAAACGCCAAAATGGGCGTCCAAGGTCACCGGCATCCCCTCCGCGACAATCAAGGCCCTGGCCCGCGAGTGGGCGGCTAAGAAAACCACCGTGTCGGTCTATTTTGGCGGGCCCAAGATACGGGGCACACTGTCTCATCTAACCGCCCGAATGGAAGCCTATGTGCTCGCGATGCAGGGTTTTGGCAGCCCGGGCCGCCAGTTCCTCCGCACCGGAGCACCGTCTTTCTACAAGAAATCACTGGCGCAGGTACCACGCTACCCTGACGTTGATTTCCACGGCCTCGCTTTTAGCCCGATGATCGAATACGCCATAGGACACGGCCCCAAATCACCGGTGTTTATTCCTCGCACGTTGGCAGCCGAGGCTATTCAGCAGCGCACCATCAGCTGGAAGAGCACCACAGCGGCCCTGGCCAAAGCAGAAGACCAGTTCAAGAGTTATCGCTACCCACCAACCAATGATCACCCCGGTATCCGCATGGTGTGGAATGAGAACGGCAGCCAACCTGGCAGCTGGGGGCATGGAAATAACTGGCTCGAAGCACTACGCAGCGATAATCTGGATTTTGTCGTCGGCGTGCATCCCTGGCTGGAAAACGATCTCACCTATTCCGACTTGATCCTGCCAGCCCAAACCAATTACGAACATGAAGATTTGGTCGTCGTTCAGCGCAGCGATATCCTGGCGCTGTTCTATCAAGAGACCGCCATTGAGCCGGTCGGCGAGTCCAAAAGCGATTATGAAATTCACCGGATGATCGGCCAACGACTGGGACTGGGTGATGCGTTCCCGCCGGTCGATGAATGGCTGAAGAAAGCCTATGAGGGTACGCTCGCCTTCACCCGCGACCACCTGTCCTGGGAAGATTTCAAGAAGCAGAAATATGTCATCTATGATTGTCCGACCTGGGAAGAATGGGTCGGTATCAAGAAGGAACATGGCTACAGCGAACATACCGGCGGCCAACACTGGTTCTGGAACGACGCAGACGGGCTGGAGACACCGAGTGGCAAGATCGAGTTCGTGTCCGAGCGCATTACCAAGCTCGACCCCGACAGCGTCGAGCGCCCACCCTTGGCCAAATGGCTCGCCCATTCGGAACAAGCGGATTCAGAAAAAGCCAAGACCTATCCCCTCACCGTAATGACAAACCATCCGAAATACCGCTTCCACGTTCAGGGCGACGACATTGAATGGATTCGCGAACTTGGCAAAATGCGCGGCGACGATGGTAATTTTTACGAGCCCTGTTGGATTCATCCCGATGACGCTGCGGCGCGCGGCATCGAACAAGGTGCCATCATCATGGCCCATAATGATCGTGGTGCGATCCTGTTTGGCGCAGTGATCACCGAACGGATTATCCGCGGCGCGCTTTCAATCGACCATGGTGCCAAGATCGATTTTGTCTCGCTCGACAACCGCCAGGTAGATCGTGGCGGTTGCATAAATTTGATCGCCCCATCCGTTCAGGAGAAATACAAGAAAGGCGCGGAGATCGCGATCCCCGAAATGAATATTAGTGGATTTTTGGTCGAAATCGAAAAGATCGACCCAGCGAAAATAGAACCAGGCATCGGCATGAATTATGACGAGCTGGTCCGTGGCGAAAAATCAGGAGATGCAGCATGAACCAGAAGAGCTTCATCATCGATGTGGATAAATGCACTGGCTGCAATCTCTGTGTCGTCGCCTGCAAGGACGAGCATGTCGATAGCAGCTACGCGCCATGGACAAAGCCACAGCCCGAGGGCGGACAATTCTGGATGAACGTAAAGCCGCTGGAGCGTGGCACCATCCCGCGCGTCCGCATGAATTTCTTGCCAACGATGTGTCAGCATTGTGAGGATGCGCCCTGTATCCCCGCCTGCCCCGAAGGGGCGATCAAAACCCGCGAAGACGGTCTGGTTTGGATCGATGCCGAGCTATGTACGGGATGCGGCGAGTGTCAGCCAGCCTGCCCCTATGACGTGATCTACAAGAACGATGATTTGAATATCGCGCAAAAATGCACCGGCTGCGCCCATCGCGTAGATGAAGGCGCGCTGCCGCGCTGCGTCGATGTCTGCCCGCATGACGCCATTTTGTTTGGAGATAATTTGAAGAAGACTGATGCGGCTTTGGAGGTCCTGCATCCCGAGTTCGACGCAAAGCCCCACGTTTATTGGAAAGGCTTGCCGAAACCATGGATCACCGGCGCGCTGATTGACGCCGATGCCGATGAGGTTGTTATCGGTGCCGAAATCTCGGTGACCAACCTGTCCAATGGTAGTGTCGTCGCCACGACGTCAGATGCGTTCGGCGAGTTCTGGTTAAAAGAGCTGACACTCGATCATGAATATCGCGTCGATGTCACTCACGCCAACTACAGGGAATTTTCCACCACGGTCGCCTCCGACAGAGATCAGGAGTTAGGCACCATCACCCTCAAACCAGCGAACTAGTCGAAGGAGGTTTCTATAAATCCGCGCGTTCGACCAGCTTTTTGATGCTCAGCCCCTGCACGATGATGGAGAATAGCACCACGCCGTAGGTGATGCTCAGGATCGTCGCCTTATACTCGTTTTCCGGCAGAGATAGAGCCAGCGCGACCGCGATTCCACCGCGCAACCCGCCCCATATCAGCACCAGCACCGCCCCCTTCTTGAAGGTTTGCCAGCGCGACAGGATTGAAATCGGGATGGAGACACTTAATGCGCGTGCCACAAGGACAACCGGAATTGCGATGAGCGCAAACCACAGATGTTCGAAATTATCCGCAATAACAAGAACTTCAAGACCAATAAGCAAGAACAAAACCGAATTCAAGATCTCATCCATCAAGGTCCAGAACTGCTCGACTCCCTCGCGGGTGTGATCACTCATCGCATATTTCACACCGTGATTACCGATAAACAGGCCGGCAACCACCATCGCGATAGGACCGCTGAGATGCAAAAAGATCGCCAGTGAATATGTGACCATAACCAGGGCCAAGGTAATCAGGACTTCGAGGCTGACCTCGTTGATGCCATGCATAGCACGATAACCGATATAGCCCGCAGCGAACCCAAGTAATGCGCCACCAACGGCTTCCGTGAAAAACAACTGTGCTATTGTCAGAGCATCCATCTCCCCGCCCTGCCCCGCGCTGCCAACCGCGATGGCAACGACCACGGTAAAGACGACGACGCCTATCCCGTCATTGAACAGAGATTCGCCGGCCATCGTCGCTTTTAGGGTGTCCGGCACTTTCACCGTTTTAAACAGTCCAAGTACGGCAACGGGGTCTGTTGGGCTGATCAACGCACCAAACACCAAGGCCCAAATAAAGGGAAAATTGACCCCGGCCATGCCAAAGACAAACCACATAGCCCCGCCGATGAGAAAGGTCGACATCATCGTACCGATGCAAGCCATCGTCGTGATCGTCCAACGCCGAGCCTTGAGCGCCGACATATCGGCGTGCAGCGCGCCGGCAAACAGCATGAAACTTAGCATGCCGTGCATCAATGTCTCATTAAAATCGATCTTGCGCAGAATTCCGGTGACATCCTGCGCGATATGGAGCGACGGGCTGATCAGATCGACGACAATAATGATAAGGGACGCCACAAGAGCGATCACTACCAGGCCGATGGTATGTGGTAGGTGCAAATAGCGGTGATTCAGATAGCCAAATAAAGCGGAAAGACCGACTAAAATGGAAGCTATGGCAAAAATGCTCATTGGTTAGACTACTTTTATTGAGAACAAGGTTCCAACGAGCCTCAACAAATTTCTAACAAAATTTCCCAAGCGCCTTTATGAGTGGCTTTAGCAGAATACACTTGAAATCAATTTTCAATATGGTCTTTCTGTCACCCTTCACCGATTGCGTTATCTTTCGGCCATTTGTTATTGAACAAGAAGCTGTTGCTGATCTGTCGCTAACACTCTCTCGAATTCTAGCCTTGGGAACACTCTGAAGTATGCTTTGTGAACTTCGGTGGAGTGGATGCAATCAATATTCTTATCAAAGATTCAACACGAGTTTTTTAAAGACCAACGGTCTAAGTATAGATCAACGGTCCTAATTTCATCGGATATGTGATTTATACCGTGGCACGGAGTTTACCTTCCTCGGCCATCATTTCGTCCTGACAAGCTTCCGCATATTTTAAGTCTGGATCTAACACCACGGCAATTGACCGAACCTTCATATGCTCAGGGACACGTCCCGGTGGCATAATACCTTTATCACGCAATTCCGTTGCTGCTTTACGCAATCGATTACGTGTCATAGCAATACCGTAATCAGGTTGAACTAAGTTTTCACGAGTACGATCAACAATATGACCCATTGATTCCTGCAGACTGGCATCCTGCATCCCAAACCCAAATACACCAGAATAGGTTTCTCCGCGTTTCTGAGCTTCCCGATCGATTAGATAGTCATTTTCCTTGTTCTGGACTGGCCGAAATGTACCAGGAATGTTTTCGGTGTGGACGCCCTTACCGTCGAGACAGGCCTGACGTTCATCTCCGGTCAGCGGTCGATTTGGATGATAATCATAGCTCCAAGTCCAGCAATACTTATCATTAATAGGCACCCAGAAATGACCGTGTTGGGGATGATCTGCGCGGGGCGGAATCATTGTGAAACAAGGCATCACCCACTGTGTGATTCGCCAGTAATGTTTACCGTCCTCGGCATTACGGCGGGCGCCGACATATAAACCGCCTGCAGATGGAGAAACCTCAAAGAAGGGCTTGAGATCTTTCAAATTGTAATTGTTAGCTTTAGCGCCCTTAAATAGTGGGTCTCGCTCCAGTTCCTGAGAATGTAGCCACGACACATGACTGGAATCGATTCCTCCTTCGAGCGCCTGCAGCCAGTTGCATTCCTGTATACGTTTAGTCGTCACTGTTTGTTCAGCAGCAACCGTCGCAAATTCCCACTCTGGCTCTGGCGGACGGTTTTCCGGATCACCCATGTGAGTCCATAGTACATCACCGACCTTTATCAGCGGGTAGTTTTGTAACTTGACAGATTGGCAGTAGCCACTTTCAGAAGGTTCCGAGGGCACATCAACGCATTGGCCGGTATGATCATATTTCCAGCCGTGGTAGGGACAGCGGATGCCATTTTCTTCAACCCTACCAAACCAAAGGGATACCCGTCGATGGGCACAAAATTCTTCCAAAAGCCCATAGCGGCCCTCAGTATCACGGAACGCAATCATCTTTTCGCCAAGGAGTTCCACTCGCACTGGTGGACAATCGTTTTCGGGAAGTTCCGATGCCAGAATAGCCGGCATCCAATACTGCCGGAAAAGTTCGCCCATGGGCGTCCCTTTATCAGTCTGCGTCAGTAGGTCGTTCACTTCCTTACGAAGCATAGTTTTCTCCTATCTCTTATCAGGCCAACCCTATGTCTAATATTAAATTTGAGCCTTAGATAGCGCGTTCCTTCGCGAACCTGAACCTCCGGATTGTTTGAAGTCGAAGCACCGGGACTCACTCGCTCAGCCCAATTTCCTAGAAGATTCTTCACCCAAATTATCATAAACACTTAATGTCTTTAAGGGGCCGCAAACTAAAATATTCAATCCAGAACGTCAATGCTTGCATCCGTCCCACAATTCGAAAACTTAGGAATGCCAGCCGTTGACACCTACCCCCCCAAAGGGCAGGAATCTATCAGGTTGGATCCTGCAAAAAGTATTAGGAAATGAGAAACTAACAATGCCCTTTGCAAATACAGACGGACTCGAAACACGTTATGAAGTGTTGGGTAATGGCCCACCCATACTGTTGTATGCACCGGGTGGTTTTGATGCCCGCATCGAGCAATGGACAAACCTAGGCGTCTATAAGCGCATCAAGCTGCTCGATCATCTGCCAGCCAAATACAAGTGCATCTTGTTCGACCGCCGCGAAAACGGCCAGTCAGGCGGCCGCGTGGAACGCATCACCTGGCAGCATTTCGTCCGACAAGGCGCCGGTTTGCTCGACGCGCTGGGCATTGAAAAGGCCCATATTATGGGTGGCTGTATGGGCTGCGCACCGGTCGCGGCTTTTGGCGTTGCTCATCCCGAACGTACGCTGTCGATGGTACATTACTGGCCAGTGGGTGGCGCAAAATATCGCATCAGCAGTCATCAGCGCTTTGCCCGGCATCTGGCCTTTGTCGAGGAAAACGGGCTGCAGGCGGCGGTCGAACTGGTACACAGCCATGACAAGAATTTTTCCGGCGACCCGCGCGGCGGTCCATGGGGACAGCCAATCCGTAACTCGGCTGACTTTGCCAAGGCCTACGCTGAACTCGATCAAGCGCGCTATCTGCTGACCGTCACCGCCATGTATCGCGGACTGTTTGACCGTGACACGGCACCGGGGGCAGAGCCGGAGGAACTTTTAAATCTCAACATCCCAACGCTTGTTGTACCGGGCGCCGATGATTTCCACGCAACATCCGCCGCGCGCTATCTTCAGGAATGTATTACTGGGTCTGAATACTGGGACATTCCGGTCGAAGAGCAAACCGAAGACAATGCGCCGCAACGAGTGATCAAGTTTCTCGACTGCGTCTCAGCCGCCTAGCAACAGTCGCCTTCACCGGCGTCCTCAAGGGATGGCAACAACCATTTGATTGGCACGTCACGATCGGTCACATCAGCAACCTTGGTAAAGACTTTCAGGCGATATCTCGTCTCGTCTTTCCAGAAGATCATATTGGTCTCAAAGGGCGGAAAGCCCGGCTTTATCCCTGGGTCTTCTGACACCAGAATGATCTCGTTTTGATCGACGTCAAACCGCTCGCGCAAAATGGCTTCAACGCGGGCGATATCCTGGAGATTATCTGTGGCCGGGGCAAGCCGTCTGAACATCGATCGACACCTGACACTATCGGAACGCTATCGGAAATGGCCGGTTTCCGCGGGAGGCAACTTGAAAAACTTCCTCCCACCTTGCCTGCACAGTGCCGCTTTGATAGTTCTTAGTCAACTTCATCCAAAGGAGATTACAGCGTGGTAGAAAAAGTAAACGCAGCCGTCCGAGTTGCGCCTCAAGTAACGGAATTCCGGGAGTATGACATGCCGGATATCCCGCCAGAAGCGGCTCTTTTAAAAGTGGAAGTCGCCGGTATTTGCGGCACCGATGTGAAATTCTATTCCAAACCTCCTTTCGAAGGCCCGGTGATTATGGGCCATGAAAACATCGGCTATATCGCTAAAGCCGGAAAGATTTTCCAGGAGCGCCGTGGGCTTAAAGAAGGAGATATGGTTTTTGCCGAACATTATGTCGGCTGCATGGATTGCGAATGGTGCCACAAGGGCGAATACCGCCTTTGCATGTATACTGACTGGCGCAAGTTCCCCGAGGGACTGCGCTTTGGTTACACGCTGGCCGAACGCGCGCCGCATCTATTTGGCGGCTTCGCAGAATATATGTACCTGCCGTGGAACTCAGTGCTGCACAAGGTCCCCGATGGGCTTTCTGCAGAACATGCCGGAGTCGTCACGCCGATGGCCAATGGCATTCAATGGGCACTGTTCGATTGTGGCGTCGGCTATGACAGCCGCGTCTTGATCCAGGGCCCCGGCCAGCAAGGGCTGTGCAATACAATTGCTTCTAAAACCGCGGGCGCATCACTGATCGTCGTCACCGGAACCAGCAAGGACACCAAGCGCCTGCAAGTCGCGAAGAACCTCGGTGCCGACGTCGTGATCAATGTCGAAGAGGAAGACCCTCTCGAAAAGATCATGGAAGTCACCGGCGGCGAAGGCATGGATGTTTCGCTTGACTGCACGGCAGGGGCCGGCACCATTCCTGTATTACTCGGTATCGAAGCGATGAAGCGTAAGGGTGGCACGTTGCAGATTCAGGGCGAAGATGTCCCGGTTTTCCCAAATTTCCCACTTGGCAAGATCGGCAATAAATACATCACCGTCAAAGCCGCCCGGGGTCACAACTACGAAAG
>Ga0302132_10002174_pt1 | contig 11308 bp, 10 predicted proteins | sample CB9_321_MG_FD_203113 | JGI IMG/M metagenome (GOLD analysis project Ga0302132, IMG submission 203113) | Marine microbial communities from Western Arctic Ocean, Canada - CB9_32.1 | ecosystem: Environmental > Aquatic > Marine > Oceanic | place: Canada: Western Arctic Ocean | collected 2017-09-19
AATGCCATGAGAGCACGGCCCGATCCAGCGTCTTCCAGTCGGGGGCGGGGAGTCTACCGCCGAACGACGCGACGGGGGAACGGCAATTCAGACAGCCTCACTGCGCACAGCCACGCGGGACACGTCACTCTCGCGCGGTGTTATCGGACGGTCTGTCAGTTATCTGTCGACCTCGGTCTGGATCACTGGCCAACTGAGTCCGTCCGAAATCGTATGGTCTTTGCAGAGTTACCTGCTGTTGTGTCGTTGCCCTGTCGCGGGCTCCCAGCAGCGGCACACGCAGGCGATTGCCAAATAATCGTGGCTTCTCGTAAATCGTGCCGCTTTGAAACGGTCCGATTCCCAGAAACCAGGTATCTCGGCCATTGCTTTGAGCTGTGGCGATTCCCGACTGCCAGATCGCTGAGCCAGTCGCCGCGTCGTAAGCGAACACGGCAAGTTTCATAGCTCCGGTCTGATCATCCTTCTGAGCGACGGCAATGTCCGGCAACGGCGGAATGGGTGGTGCCGTCGGAACGAACACGGCCGCCTGGCTCAACAGATTGTTCGACGGAAAACCGTACGTAACTTCATGGTGATCGGAGCCGAGCGTGCCGACCCGCGCCTCGACGACCACCTCCGCGTCGTCCCGTTCCGAAACCAGGTTACAGCCCGCGGCGGCGAGCTGATTGCGAAGCGAACTGATGATGTATCCGTCGTTGACATAACTGGTCGGCTTTGAAGCCGGTTTGATATTCGACGTGTCCAGCCAGCAGTCGAGTCCCGAGATCGGGCTGAAATCGATGGCACGGACAGCCCGGTCCACTGAGTCGGAAAGCACCAGTTGTTCGGTCGCTGTTCGCTGCTGCGTATTGCCACACCCGCACATGCTCCCACTTGCTGCCAGGACGCACATCAACAGGCCAATCCGGCGCGCACCCGCAGCGCCGGACCAGTGCGGGAGCAGTGGCGAAATGCAGGGTGACTCGGCTCGCGGCATGCGGAGACCGACGTTTGGGGAGTGGGGAGTAGGGCGGGATCTATTGAGGAATCCCGGAGGTGGGGCCGGACTATAGCGATCAGTCTGGCAGACCCGGAAGACGATTCCATGACGGATGGTTCGCCGCATTCGCGAGCCACCCAACATCGATGCTGTCTCAGGGCACCTGCGTCACAGCTTGAAGCACTTCAGGTTGCCATCGCGGTCTTTGCAGTACAGGCGTCCGTTTGCCAGAACGATGTGCGGCCACACATCGGCTCGAAAGATGCCCTTCTTGCTGGCCAGTTCCGTGTACTTTTTCGGAGATCGTACCGCGGTTTCCGTCAGCAGAAGTTCGCCGCGATCGGCCCACACGATCAGTCGGTCGTCACGAGTCACCAGACACGACGCGGTGTCTCCGAAAATGCCTCCACGCCACAAGGGTTGGCCAGTCTCAAAGTCCAGACAGTAAACTCCCCGCCAGCACCAGTAGATGTGCCCCTTATGGATCACTGGTGAGCACACGCCGGACGCAAAAGGCTGCTTCCATGCGAGCTTCGCGCCGTTCCTCGATACGTCAATGCGACAGATGGAATACTGGTTGTACTCAGAGGTGATAACGATCGAACTGCCCTGGACGGCGGGGGTCGCAATACTGTTAGCGAAGTCGGTCACCCACGGATATTTGGCCAGTGTTTCGCCGACGTGCCCCTGATCGAGTCGCACCACCAGAAGATTCCTGATGGTGAGCACGGCGACACACGGAATGCCCTCAACAGAGAGCGGCACGAGGCCGCCAGTGTGGCCCGCTGGATCCTTCGACTCGGACGTCCAGACGCGTCGACCCGTGCGCTTGTCAAACGCGAACAGATTGCCTTCGTCATCGCCGACTTCGGCGATCAGCCAGTCACCGTGAATCAGCGGAGCTGCCGTGTATCCGTAGTCCCTCAACTTACGGCCACCAACCAGCGGCCGTTGTGGCACGTCGTAGTCGTCGTAGAAATTCACACGCCACACGAGCCGGCCCGAGTCAGATGTATCCCGACAAATCAGCTCACCGTCAGTGCTGAGCGTGTAAAGAAACTCGGTATCGGGGTCGTAGCTCGGGCTCGCTGACGGTCCCGAATACAGCCCCTGGTCCCCGTAGCTGTGTCGGCCATGCTGCGGGCTCGGATTGGACTGTTCCCACATGACCTGGCCGGTCAAAGCGTCAAGGCAGACGACTGTGTCCTTTTCTTCCGCCCATCCCAGCGTGAATACGCGGCCGTCCGCGACAATGGGAGCACTCGCACCGACTCCGCATTTTCCCTGCCAGGCGACATCCGTCGGCGGCCAGGTTTTCTGGTCCCAACCCGAATCTTCGGCTGAGACGGCGTTGTGTGTCGGCCCGCGCCAGTTGGGCCAGTCGGCGGCTTCCGCTGTGGGCGGATGAACAAGACACAACAGAAGGGACGCGACACTCACGGACAGGTGCGTGATGGTCCGAGACGAGCTCCAGAAGCCAGGGCCGCTTTGCGGCAGTTGGATCTGATTGACGATTGACGATTGATGATTGTCGAATTGTGAAGTCTCAGGAATGGCCATTAGCTGAAGTGTTTCCCTTCGCCGCTTTCACTTCAACACTCATCAATCGACATTCAACAATCAGCACTCGATTCTCCCGTCCACGGTACCGCAACGACATACTGGTCGAATTCACGTACGAGGACCTGACTACGCATCGAAGCAGGCCGTGGCTGAGCCGTAGCTCGATTTCTCCGAAATCGGGACCTGCCGCTTGCGGATTTCGGAGAAATCCGCCTGCAGCTACACGGCTTTGTTCCTTGACAGGTACTTAGAGTCTTCCGTCGTCAGGCATGCGCGCCGTGCGCGCGCATCGTAGGATGGGCACTCCTGCCCGTCCCGGCACCGGCAATGGACGGGCAAGAGTGCCCATCCTACTTTTGGTTGCGGCTCTGCCGCTTTAGTGCCGCACGGCCTGTCGCATTACGAACGCGGCCGTGATCAGCAACAGCAGATTGCCGACCCACATGGCCCAACCAGGGTGCACGGTGCCTGACCTGGACAAGTTGATCATCAATAGCACGACCGGATAGTAAATCAGCAGGATGGGCACGAAGCAGACGAAGAAAGTCGTCAGAAACTGCCGTCGAGCCTGCAGAATCGAGAACGGCCCGCCGACGAGGGCAAATACGAAACAACTGCAGGACAGGGCAAAGCGGTTGTGCAATTCCGTGTGGTGCTTCCGGGCAGTGACCTCTTCACTGTTGCGCTGCCATTGATAACCGCGGAATACGCCCGTGCCCAGGTATTCGAAGTCTCCACGAGCCAATGCAAATGCCGCTTCGACTGTCTCGTATTCGCTGTGCCGGTCGATCGATTGCTGCAGTTGTTCCAGTTGGACTTCGATGTCGCGGATACTCAGGTGTCGTGCCTTGGGCTTCTCGCCGTTGAAGCTGATCGGCAGGCTGAGCCGGAATTGTTCCATCCTGCCCGAGATTCGGCCAGGGGCATCGACGTAGGCGTCCTGGCAATTCAGAACGATCTCCTGAGTCTCAAAATCGAAACGCAGAACCGATGAGCGCGACTGCAGCGTCAGCGGCTTCCGACCGGCGGGTGCGTACTTGATAATGGGTTCAATGAGGAGTCGGTTCTCCTTGTCGACACCACGTACGGTGATGGAGAACCCATGCGTCGGGTCTTCGTACAGGCTGTGCGATTCCAGAACATCAAAGCAGATGTCTTCCATAGCATGGGCGACGATTCGCTGAATGTTGGCCATGGACCATGGGATCACCTGATCGTTCAGCAGCAGCGAACACAGACTGAGTGCCGCTCCCACCGCGAACGCCGGTGTAAGCAGCGACAGTACGTTGATTCCCGCCGCCTTGGCCGCGGTGATTTCGAAGTCCGCTGACAGCCGGCCATAGACGATGCACACACTCAGCAGCAGCGTCGCCGGAATGGTGAAGGGCAGCATGCTGGGAATGATGTAGGGCAGGATCTCGAGCACCTGCAGCGGTCCGATGCCACTTTCGCTGACTTTCTGAAAGACACCCAGAAACACCAGCAGCACAGTAGTGGCGGTGATGACCAGCGCCAGAACGCGAAGCAGGTCGAATAGAATGTACCGCTGAAGAGTGCTCATCATCCGTGATGCTCTTGCGCAGCGCCCGCGAATTCGGGAGAGCGGCGGCCGTCGGTGCTGGAATAACCGTTCCAATCGGGACGTTCGGCACACCGACTGAGTGATTGAAACCGATAGCGCCCAGTCAGTTATCGGCGCCGAAGCACCCCGATCGGTCACCGACAAACAGCGCCAGGTTTGCGCGGGATGCCCGACCGAACGGCGGGGCCGTGTATCGGAATCCAGACAGACCGGTCAAGGTGAGTTATCGGAACACTCGGCAGGACGACTACAGATCATCAGACGCGAAATTGCAGCGACCGAGCTGCCTCCACGTCGTCTGCAGGCAGTCTTCGCAGCAAGCCTGTCGGTCCAGCAGTCCGACATAACAGGAGTTGGCGCGAGTTGTTGTTGTGCCCGCGCCTGTTGCCGTCCAGCCCTGTTGATCAGCGAGTCAAATTATGGACATATTTCGCAACGCCTCTGACGACCAGATTGCCCTGATGGGCTGCGCTGTCGCCCTGCTCCTGTCTGGGGGGCTGATGTACGTCAGCTACTTTGTTGGCCAGCTCAGGCAGCCGCAGGAATCTCACGAACCAATTCGTCTGGGAGCTCGGCGCCCCGAGCAGCCCGCCTCCGCATCCACGAGAAAAGCCGCCTGAACAGCAGGCGACCTCAAGTGATCACTACGATGCCCGGTCTTCCGCATGGTGACCGGGCATCGTTGCATTTGAGCGTCGCGGAAGTCTGTTTCTAGAGCTCCGTCTGCCTGGACTCCCCAGCGAAACTCCGCGACAGCCGGACTTCCCGGAAAATCCTGCCCGCCAGAGTCCGCCAACACGCATGGTTCGGTAGTTCATTCTTGAATCCTGAGCCATCGACGACGACGATAGCCACAACTGTCCGCGGCCCTGAGCATAAAACCACAGGATGAACCCATGCGTAGTCCGGCACGAATTCTGACCCTGCTGACTGTCTTCTCGGTGGGATACCTTGCGGGGACATCGAACTGGATGGCTGATTCCCGTCTCAAAGCTCAGCCAGTCAGCGATGAGGTTTCAGAGAAAATTGGTGAGGTCTTTGCAGCGCTGCAGGCAGCACGCGGGGCTCTGGACCAGGACGGGCTTTACAACCCGGCCTCCATCACCCTGAACGCAACCGGCATTCTGGCTGGCGGAGTGGACGCGATCTCCGACCTGGAATCGGGACGCGGCGTTGATCCCGAGACGTTCGCGGCTCTGTACGCCGGCCAGGCGACCGACGAAATTGCCGTGGAACTCGACAAAGACGAGTTGGGGCGATTGACCTACAAGGGCAAGGTCGTCCGCATGTATTCGATCACGCGGCTCAAGCAGATGTACCAGGAACGCATTCGATATACCGGTGAGGCCGGTGACGAAGCTGCGGCGTTTTGAAATCTGGCAGGCAGCATCAACGAGTTCACTCCCCGGTCGTTTTGTGCGCCGCTCGAATAGGATCGGCGATATGCCATTCCAGGGGATCCGGCAGGGGCCCGGATGCAAACTCCAGATGAATCACTCGCCGGTGTCCCGGCTGTTCCGCCCGATGGGATGAATGCAGCAACAGCGGACGCATCGCAAGTACGCCCCCTGTATCGACCTCACACGTGACCGGTTCGAACGTCCGTTTCAGCTCCTCGGTCGCCGACATGCTCAGTCGGGCTGCATGATGAGACCCGGGAAACACGCGGAGGGCTCCGTTCTCGGTCCGACACGGATCAAGATGCAGCCGCACGGTCAACATCGACGACAGCACTTCGACCGGCGGCTGAACGTGCGGGATTCCGGCCTTAACTGACCATGGCCCGAATCCGGCAACATCAACTCGCGCTCTTGTCGCAATCGACAGATCCTGGTGCCAGAAGATGCCCCAGTTGGCCCCCTCGGACTTATCGAACAGCAGCCCTCGCACCAGTAAGGCCGACGATCCCAGAATAGGCTCAACGATTCGTGCGACACCCGGATGAGCATGCAGGGCTCGGATCTCCGGGACGATTTCTGTCAGGTTGCGAATCGCATACACGCCGCCGCGGTCCCGCACGGCAACGTCGTCCTGGTTCTCAGCAATCGCCGCATGAACTGCTACGCGCAGTTGCGATACTTCGACACTGGACAGGCAGCCTTCAATCACAGCAAACCCGTGCTCCTGCACCTGCCGCGGATAGTCAGTGGGAATCATCATGACTGCGAATTCTAACCAGATTCGCCACAATGCCTGCGAACTTTCCACAAGGACGACGACCGTGATCTCTCAACGTGTTCTTTACTGCGGCGACACATCACTCGGGTCCGCCGCCGCGTATCTCGCCGGACTTCTGACTCACTGGAACATCGACTTTGACTATGTCTCCAGTGACCGCGACCTGCCCGATGATGCGATTGCCTCGGCGCCTCGCCTGATCATCTTCAGTGATTACCCGGCCGCGTGCGTGTCCGAGTCACAGCACAGCCGCATCATGGACCTGGTCGCTCACGGAGCTGGTCTGCTGATGATCGGCGGCTGGGAATCATTTCATGGACTCGGTGGTGACTGGGACACGACTCCACTGGCAGACATCCTGCCCGTCGCGATCAGCAGTTCAGACGACCGCACCAACTGTGATTGTCCCGTGCTGGTCCGGCCGACAGTCGACTCGCATCCCGTGATCGATGGGCTTCCCTGGAGCACGCGACCGCCACTCATAGGCGGTTTCAATCAATTCACGCCAAAGGCCGGAGCAGAAGTACTGTTGGAGTCCGTGCAGTTTGCCGCAGCCACGGACGACAACACATTCACATTTCGCATGACCAACTGCGCTCCGCTGCTTGTCACGGGTCGCTGCGGCAGTGGACGAACGGCCGCATTGGCCACCGACGTCGCGCCACACTGGGTCGGACCACTCGTCGACTGGGGCGACAATCGCGTCACTGCGCAGGCGGAAGGCGCCGAAGCTATTGAAGTCGGCAACCTTTATGCACAGTTCTTCGGGCAACTTGTGACGTGGTGTCTGGGCTGAATGATCTTCAGCCCGTTCGCTCAGACGAAGCCAGGTCGCTGGCTCACGCCCACGCCTGTTACACGCTGAACGAGATTCCGTCGGACTGAATCCGTCGATCCGTCAGGCTGCCGTGTTTTGGACGCATCAGTGATTGAGGCTGTTTCCTTCGAAACCGTCGTCGTAAGATCGAGGGACCCCATGCGACGCCCCACGCCTCGTGAGACAGGTCGCGTCCGGTCTTTTGTTTCTCTAAGACCACTGTGTGCAGCATGAAACGTCTGACTCTCGGTATCGCAGTGTTGCTTGTGTTCAACGTCGCGGACGCGGTTCACACCCAGGACGTGCCAACTCCGGAGAAAACGGAGAGTGTTTCCGAGATCAGTTTCAGGCGTGATGTCTGGCCGATCGTGAGACGACACTGTCGCGGTTGTCATTCACGAACGAAGACGGAGGGTGGTCTGAGCATGGACACGGTCGCCGACATGCTCAAAGGGGGCGAGACGGGACCGCTGTTTGACGTCAAGAAGCCGGATGCCGGACGGTTGCTGGAGATGATCTCGGGCGATCAGCCTGAAATGCCGAAGGGGCAACCGGCACTGTCACAGGCAAAGGTCGACGTCTTTCGTCGCTGGCTAAAGGCGGGGGCTAAGGATGATTCGTTGCCCGGGAGCGACGGACCTCGCGTGCACATCCCGGAAACGTATCGGTTCGCTCCAGCCGTGACGGGAGTTGCCATCAGTCCTGACGGGACACGTCTCGCAGCGGCCTGTCGCAGTGAAGTTGTTTTCTTCTCGAATGTGGATTCACTCGAAACCCTGTCCGTGCGTCTGCCCACCGAGTCCGATCTGTTGACGCACGTCGAGTTCAGTCCCGATGGAAAGCTGCTCGTTGCATCGGGTGGTTCGCCGGGTGAATACGGGGAAATCCGATTCTATGACGCAACCGACGGGAAGCTGCTGAGCAGCAGACGAGTCGGCACGGACACACTGTTTCGAGGTGGATTCGCTCCGGATTCGGCGTCGATCGCACTCGGCGGTTCTGACGGTGCGGCGTATCTGATACCGGTAGACGCGGCCGCGCCCGTCCGGTCGATTCCACTGCACAGCGACTGGGTCACCGATGTGACGTTCACTCCTGATGGCAAGATGATCGTGACCGGCGGACGCGACAAGTCGACGAAAGTTGCCTCTGTCGAAACTGGAAAACTGCTGCGGACTCTGGACGAGTCGGCTAACCAGATCAGTGCCGTTGCGGGAAACGCGGAATTTGCGTTCTCTTCAGGCAGAGCCCGGACATTGACAGGATTCGAATTCAAGATCGCCCTGCAGGGAGTTGAGGTTGCCGGAGCCGGTAACAGTTCGCGACCGAATACGCGACGCGCTCAGTACGCCAAGGGAATGGAAGCTCAGCCCGGCGTGGTGCTCGACATGTCAACAAGCTTCGACCGGAAACGTCTTGCGATCGCCGGCGCCTTTGGCGAGATTCGTGTTTACGACACAACCACCCGACAGCGTGTGGCGCTGATCTCTGGAGTCGCGGCTCCGGTGTATGCCGTCGCTCTTAATCTGGACGGTACGCATGTGGTGGTTGGCACCAAGAGCGGTGAGGTGCAGATTTACAATGTCGCTGACGGCAAGCTGATTCAGGGGCTGACACCGGTGCCAGTTCAAGAACCGGTGGCTGCGAAATAGCGGGCGCAGCATCCACTGAGAACAACGTTGGTTTTCAATTCTCATCGGGAGTTTCGACATGTCGGACAATCTTGACCTCGAACCAATTCCGGCTGACTCTGACCCGACCGCAGCCCGGTCATCACGAAGGAAAATCGCCCGACGCGCGTTCATCGGATCAACGGTCCTTGCCGGGATCGGGGCCGGCTGGTGGCTAAAGGGGGCTGTCCAGGACGCTCGACATGCGGCTCAGCGCTCCAACGATAGATGAAACCTGAAGCAACTCGGGTTGGCGGTCGTCAACTACTGTGATGTTCATGGTCACTTCCCTCCAGCTTATGTGGCCGACGAGAACGGTCGCCCACTCCTTAGCTGGAGAGTTCTCGTGCTGCCATACCTCAGTGAGCAACCACTGTTCGACCAGTTCGACCTGACCGAGCCGTGGGATGGACCAACTAACGCCGAACTGTTGAGTCAGATGCCGAGAACGTATCGGCTTCACACGATCGACGACGACAACGAAACGGCAACGAATTACGTGGCAGTCGTTGGAGAAGAAACGATGTGGAGCGGCGCCGAAGGGCGACCCACGGATTTTGCCACCGACGGAACTTCGAGCACGTTGCTCGTTGCCGAGTTCGTCGGCCGTCCCATTCCGTGGACGAAACCGGAAGACCTTTTGTTCGACGAGATGGACATGACTGTCGATTCGGACAACGGAATCTGCAGCGTGCTGACTCCGCCCGCATTCGTAACGGCCGGTGGATTCGTCAAATTCCTGCCAGCGGCAACTGACCAGAAGACTGTTCGCGCATTGTTGACGGCTCAGGGAGGTGAGCTGATCGGCGAACTGCCAAAGTCAAAAGATGGGCGACTGCGCCCACGAAAACCGCTCTGAGAACGTGGCTGGCGATTTCAATCCCGGCCCCAAAGCGCTTCGGCGATCCAGTCGAGGTCGTCTGTCTGCAGCCGGCGGGCTTCGTGCGGGACTGAGGCGCCGGCTGAGTTCAACGCATTCAGGACCAGAAGACGCAACACACTGGCCAGGGGGCTGTGTCCACTCTGTGAAAGGGCGCGGGCGACCAGGCGATGATTTCGGTTCAGCACGATTTCGTTCTGACCCGTTGGTGCCTGCTCGAAATGCCGATCGATCAGACGTTCGAATCCAGCCGGAATGTTGCCTTCTTTCTTCAGCTCTTCGAAGGTCTTCGACAACTCGTACCGCTCGTTGAGGAATGCCATCACCGGCTGCCCTGATGCGAATGACGCACACTGAATTCTCGCACCGGTTGAAGCGAAGAACTCCTGCCACTCGTCCGGAGCGTCTTCCAGATCCGTCATCGACAGAATTGTCTGAGCGAATCCCGGAGCACTTGACGTGGCGATGCGCAGGTCGGTGGCCGTGCCCGCCGCATTGTCGTCGGCAATCGTTGCGGCCAGCAGCGATTCCTCGAAGCTCCGGAGTGTGTGAACGCACGGGACGTCATGGCCGGCGAACAGCTCATTGACCCAGCGTTCCTGTCGGCGGTCGGTGTTGTACCACACGACTCGGTCGACTTCGGATTCGAACAGTGGATCGGCGATGCTGCGCTCCAGAATCTGGTCGAACGTCAGTTGTCCCTGGGAGGTCGGCAGTTTGTAGGACTTGCGGAGCAGGTCGCGCAGGCGGCGGTCGTTCAGGGCGGCGCCGGCGAATGTGTAACGATGCCATGCGAGCATCGATTCCCACCGGGTTGAGTCCGCAGCCGCGATCGTCTCGATGTGCTGGTACAGCTTTTCTTCGAGCGACTGACGCACGAGTTCAAAGGCTTCGTTACGCACCAGATCTTCACGGCTGGCCGTCGGTGAGCAGTCCTGCAATTCCAGTACGCCGCGGAAGAACGAGCCCCACGCCGGCAGCAGCCCCTGGATCCGCCGCGAGATCACCATCCGCCGAACCGTCACTGTGACGACGGTGTCGTCGGCAAAGCCGGGAGTACGCTGCGGGGTGACGTACAACGCTCCTGAAACCGACACCGGCTGTTCGAACCGCAATGGCAGCACGTCGAGCGGTGTCTCATCAAAATACTCTTCGAGGGCCAGTTCGATGGCTTCCTGATCCGGCGTGGGATCGAACCATGCGACGTTGATTACGTTCAATCGAGCCGATGCTCCGTTGAAGTGAATCGGCACGGTCAGGAAGTCCGCGAATTCCTTGACGGCCTGCTCGATCGGTTCTTCCTGCTCGGCCAGTACATGGAATGGCGGCTTCAGGAACAGGGTGACCGTCGTGCCTGATTCCTCACGGTCAGTGCCGGAGATTTCGATCTCCGTGCCGGCTCCGGCTTCCCAACGTACGCCTTCGTCCGCGTCGGCGCGTCGGCTCTCGACAACCATGCGTTCGGCCAGCATGAATGCGCTGAACAGCCCGATCCCGAATTGACCAATCAGATTGCCCGAGTCCGACCGCTCTGTCTGAGTCGGAATAGCCGAACCGCGTTTAATCAGACCCGTGACACCGACACCCAGCGTGCTCAGGTATCGTTCGGCCTCTTCGGGAGAAAGCCCGACGCCGT
>Ga0302132_10002179_pt1 | contig 11293 bp, 9 predicted proteins | sample CB9_321_MG_FD_203113 | JGI IMG/M metagenome (GOLD analysis project Ga0302132, IMG submission 203113) | Marine microbial communities from Western Arctic Ocean, Canada - CB9_32.1 | ecosystem: Environmental > Aquatic > Marine > Oceanic | place: Canada: Western Arctic Ocean | collected 2017-09-19
GTAGTTAGGGTAACGGCGTTGCGGGAAATTACATTCATTCTACTATAAATCGTTCGGTAAGAAGAGTGTCCTCGCTGGATGGAATTACCATCACAACAAAATCCCCTGGCTCGACAATCCACTGCATATCTGGTCCCAGGAAAGCAAGTTGCTCTTTCTGGAAAATAGATTCTATAATAGCCAATGTGCAGGGCATAAATTTAATCTGCCCAAACCCATTTGTTTAGTTTATGCAATAGTATAGAAATCGACATATTTCTAGATCCCACTAGACAGAGAAATCATCTGCACAATATTGAAGCGGCCAACGTCAATAATTGCCCAGTCCACAAACAATGATTTACCAGCCAGTCTAACTTTGGCGCCGGCGCCGGCAGTCCAGCCATATTCTTGGTAGTTGAAGCGATGTCCGGCACGCAGAAACAGCTGTTTGCCATATCCATATTCCAAACCCAGATGGTATTTTTCGGATCCATCATTTGGGTGGGTGTACTCGGCTGCAACAGTTAGCCTATGCACACTGGTAGGATCTTCCAGGAAATCCATGGCTGTACCAAATGAGAAAGCCATGGGAGTTTTAACAGAGAAGGGTCGTTTTTCCACCCGCCCTTCATATTTGCGGAATTCAGAATCAGCTCCAAAAAACTTGAATAAAATTGATATCCGTAAACTTTTATATCCGGTCATATAAAAGGATCCGAAATCCATTGCAACTGTTGATGAATTTGCATCATCCAGTTGTTCCTTAAGATAGCGCATGTTAAAGCCGAATTTCAATTTCTGGTATAGAGTCCGGGCATAGCTTAAGCCCAAGGCAAGGTCGTTCGCTGTAACTGTTCCTAGCCCTGCAGTAACGGGAAATTCAATCAGGTTCCCGCTAGGATCAAAATAGGAGTCGTATTCAGTCCGGGGCATATCTCCATAGTCCATGGAAATAAGGCTGAGTCCCACCGCACCGCTGTTGCCGAGATTCTTTACCACAGCGGCGGAAATATATTCTGTTTCGGCTACCCAGGACATATAGTTAGATGAAAAACTGTAGTTTTCGATATCAGCCATTGCCGCCGGATTGGTAAGGAGGGCATTTGCATCTGGTGAGCTGAGAACAGAAGTTATATTGCCCAGGGCAGCTGTCCGCGCATTGGTAGGTAATTTCAGATATTGATATCCCGCTGTCCCAACCCGGCTGTAAGGCATTGGATTTACGCCGTAATCCACCTCGTTATATTCGATCTGGGCTTTAATATTCCCATGAACAAAGATTAAAGCCAAGGTTATAACCATTATTGATTTAATCTGTAGTGTTTTGAGGATTTTTTTCATTATATAATCAATCATTTAATAATTATAAACTTTCCAGGTTTCATCTCACCTTTAAAGCCTTCTACCAGATTTTCAACCTGGTAAATGTATATCCCGGGGCTTACATTCATGGCAAAATTGGTCAACATATAATCATTCCCGGAATAGGTACCCCAGGTTTCTTCACCGCCGCCGTCATGCTTAATTTCTCGGACCAGGTCTAGGTCAATTGTATAAATCCTGATAGTACATTTTTCCGGAATGTTCAGAAAAGCCAGCCGTTTATCCTCAAAGGGATTGGTCAAGCCGCTTTCCTGGCGAAACGGATTGGGAACTACAACAATAGATTTCATGTTATTGGTGGAAAAGGTCTTAGCAGCAATCGGATAGTGGCTGTAAGCAGTACGACCGCATTCATTGCCATCCTTATCAATGCTGGTAACCAGGTAGTAGTAGGGGATATTTACTCCTGCAGGAACAAAGGATTGTACCTTACTTCCCTGAGTTAATGAATTAAAATCATCAACCAGAATTGTATCTACAGCAGCCCAGGGACCTTCAACGGAGTAATTGGAACGGTAAATAATGTAGGCCTGGAAATCATCAATACCTGTAATCGGATCAGTATAATTTTCATGTACCGCATTCCATGTAAGATTAATACCTGCGATTTCAATACCATCAACAATCTGTGATGAAGTTGAATAAAGGAGATAATCTGTATTATCTAAGTTTTCCTGATCTGTGGGCACATCAGCTGGTGTAGGCGGCGGGATTTTGCCGGGAATTACAAAGTTATTATCAATTAACTCCCGGGCCGCCTGCCAGTTGTCCCTTATGTTGATTAATCCTTCGCTTAGATAGTTCTGCGTCGCTTCCAGGCCGCCAAGAATTGATATATTGCGGTCCATAGCACCACAGACAAATACCTCGACCCACTCGATTGATTCCCCCGGAGCAATATCATAGGGGCCGATACCATACATATAGCGTGGGTTGCGCTCCCATAAACTACCGGCATAATCACCGACCTGGTAGTTGCTGTTTGCTTCCCGCCAGCTGATCTCAGGCTGACTGCTGGTAAAAGCGTTGGACAAACCCTGCCAGGTAGTGAGAATATCAGAGCCTGGATAGTCATCTTCAGCCGGTGCGCTGCTGGAACGGGAATAAATATTGCGCCAGACACGCTCTTCACCATTTTTATTCGGTGTAATATCAATAAAAGAAAAAGCATACAGTGAAGGTGAATACAAGGCCTTGTCCAGTGAATTCTGAGTTTTGATATTACCAGGATCACCCCGGTCACCTGTTACTGTACCGGGAAATTCATCATAGATTGTGGAATCGCCCGTTATGGGAGACCATTCAGTATCATCATAAAAAATGAAGCCCAGTTCAGGAGACACTTCATCATCCCAGATATATTCCACATCATAATCTGTATTCAGGGGGTTGTAAGGTCCGCGGGGCTCAAGATAACGAGCATAATAAAAATCATTAAATGTGATGTTGTCTGTATTTGTCAACTTGCATTTGATAATAATAAAATCATCGTAGGCGGGCAGGCTCCAAACCATTACTTTTCCTTCCAGGTCATATTGCATATGACGCTGACTCTGGCTATCATACTGGTAGGACTTAATTGTACCGGTAATATATTCTTCCGGTTCATTGATAGAGTTGACAAAATTATAATTCTGGTGCAACTGAGTGTTACTATCCTGAACAGCATAGATGTCGCCTGAGTGCCACTGGTTGCGATACTCCCAGCCCACTTCATAACCGCCCAGTACGGAACCATTGAAAACGCGGCTCCGGTCCCAGCCGCCGGCAGCTTCATTACGCGCCGACCAGTGGCCTGGATACATGCTCTGCCAGATATAAGACATTTCAGATTCCTTTTCAAGCGATCCGTTTGGAATACCGCAATACCAGAACTTGCCTCTAGTCAATTTTTCTTTGCCTACCTCTTGGATTGATTGCGCCATAAGACCGGATGACATTATGGCTAACATTGTAAGAATAAGTACTACATGGATCGACCAGGACATAATATTTTCTGGACGGTTATTATTCAATGAAATTTCACTGTTCTTCATTTTAACGGATTCACAATTATTACTTGACGGGTTTAACCATTAAAAATTGATTTTAAGAAATATATTTGTGATCCGCGGCTGGTTATAGTAGTAATTCCAGACCAACGGCTCCTGGGTTTTATTGTTCACCGGTAGGCGCCCTTCCTCAAAATAGGCTTCACGATTGCTTGTTGATGGCAATCGAAGGTGTTTCTTATTAAACAGGTTGGTTGTAGAAACACCCATTGTACAAATGATATTGCGATGCAGGAAAAAGTCTTTAGAAACATTCAGGTTTGTGTTCCACTTACCCTTCCAAATCTTGTTCCGAGGAGTCTGCATTCCAGTATAACCCAGGGGATAATATGTGTAGCGCTGACCTTCAGACCAAGTAGTTGATGTGGTAATATTCACACCGCCCAGCAGATGAATACCGGCGACAGATGGTCCAAAAAATTTTGGCGTGGAAAGATAAACTCCCAGCCTGGCGGAATTACGGGGGTTCCAGGTATCATCATCATCGCCGTTAATGCCATTATCTGCATTGTTGGCTCCTTCATATACATCCCGGCCTAACTTGGTTCCGTCTTCCCATTCTTTTACGATTTCTGACAAGTGATATTCTCCTGTGAGTAAATAGGAGTTTGTATAGTTAAGCTTGAAATTGAATATTTTAAACCTGGAACTCAGAGACGCTTCAATACCTTTCGCTTCAGCCCAGGCACCATTGAGGAAAGTATTGAAATATCCCTGGTACGTGCCGAACGCTCGCCCATCCTTGGAACGGGGATCACCAAACATACGTGCCATTACCGGGCCGCCGGTGTTTGAAATATTGTAGCTGCCGGGTCCCTGGTCAATTCCGCGGGATGTTAAATTATAGGCGTCTTTGTAATACCCGGTAATATCAAGAACAAAACCGCCCGGTAACGCTGTTTCAAACCCGACTTCATACTGGGTCATTGTCTCGAATGTTAGTGCGCGATTAGGTACGATATGGGTGTAGGAATTGTAATATACCAGTACTGAATCCGGGTTCAGATTAAGTTCCGATGTACCACCTTCCTCGGCAGTTGGCAGCTGTTCGGTACGAACCACCGGGGGTGCAACAATTTTCTGCCATGGAGGACGCTGATTAAATTTACCGTAACTGAAATGAAAGACAGTATTTTCATTAATCGGGTGGGAAATTCCTAGGCGTGGAGAAACTGCCCAGCGTGTCTTGGTAGTCACATAGCCTTCGCCGCCGCCGTCCGGATCCCAGGAGATATGCCCGATCGGCCCAGTATGTCCAATGGTAGTGTCAGAAATCATTAATGGATCAAAACCATTTTCTGAAACATTCATGTTCGGATTGAAAAAGTCCAGTCGGATACCGGCATTCATAATCATATCATAGAATTCGATTTTATCCTGCAAATAAAATGCACCTTCATAGGGATTGGCCCTTGTTTCAGACAGATCTGTAAAATGTCCAAAATAAGCGTCGCCACCGCTTTGATGGTCATGCAGATCTTTGCTGACAGACAGAAATGATAATAAAAGTCCCGATTTTATGTAGTGGTTATTTGTAATCTGGCTGGCTAGGTCAATTTTCGCGTTGGTATTATCAGTGGTAACCTTATTGTACCATATGTCACCGGGATAATCCCACTTCAAACTAGAAACTATTGTAGTTGGTATTTCTGGATAAATCGATACGGCATCACTTTTAATCTCCAGGTCATCATAATAGGCGCTACGCATGATTTCACGATAGTGCATCTCGTAGTTCATACTGGATTTCTGCAGTACAAATTCAGCGAAAGTACGGTCGCTGAACATATGGGTAACCTTAATCTGCGAATTGAACAGACTGGCATACTCGGGGGCGCGTATCGTCCAACTACTGCTGGAACTGGTGCCGTGCATCCAGAAAACCCAGCGGCTATAGGGACTATCAACAAATGACATGAAGGAATTATTATGAAAGGTGTCTTCGGTGGAAGCGTAATTGGTCTTGGGGCTGCCGGTGTTTTCAAAGCCAGTGAAAACCAGAGAAGCGGCAATACTCGTATTGTTATTCAGTGCCCAGTTAAAGCTTCCTTGGATCATATAGTCAGGATTGTACTGAAGGGGTGACGGAAAACGGTTTATACCGCGTTTATAGCGTCCCGACAGCATAAATTTCAATTTGTCAGTAATCGGACCGTATAAAGTCGCTTCAGTTTCATGCTGAGCCAGTTCAGCATAGTTCATGTAGGGATGGGTGTTTTCATCATTGATAAACGTTGTCCACCATGCGGCCCGTTCTTCAGGGGTCATATCCTTGAAATAAGTAGTACCTCCGTTATAGCCGGTCTGGGGGAAGCGATTGGTATCCGCTTCAATCCATTTGGTGGTCCAGGTGGTATCGGGGTTCCAAAAGTTAGGTGTCGTCATTATGGTGCGCATGAAGCCGTCATCGGCGTAGATATTATCACCCCAGTGGTATTTTCCCGCGGGGCGCATCCGGTATGAATATGTACCATGGATATGGTCGGAGGAAGATTTTGTAACAATATTTATTATAGCTCCATTGGCCTGGCCATACTCAGCGTTCCATCCGCCGGACAACATCTCCAGTGATTCAATAGTGGAAAGATTAATACCGGTAAAATTTGTGTTAGAGGCGGCATCACGCATATCCATTCCATCTACATGGTAGGCTACATCAAGACCAAAGCCACCGCGAATTCCACCGTTTACATTGACACCGATTAAGTCGGAAAGGATCTCTTCAACATCTGATCCCCAGGAGTTATTTAGTTCATCACCTGAGATAACCTGTTTGCTGGCTGTTAAATCCAATTCCACTTTCGGTCGAACTGCTTCGACTGTTACTGACTGACCTTCCAGCACCTCAAGGTCAAGCCTTCCTTCAACCCTGGTTGTCTTGTCTATTTGAACCAGTACATTCTGAATAGTAAGCAGTTTATATCCGATTGATGATATATTTAGCGTATGGGTGCCGGGGGGTACATTAAGAATAAAAAAGATACCATCTTGGTTAGTAGCTGCGCCATGGTCGCTGTTGGCAATTATTACATTGACACCAGACAGAATCTCACCATCTTTATCGGTAATAATCCCAGTTATTTTGCCAGATATGCCGGCAGTCAAAACTGATGTTAGGGCGAAAATTATAATGAATATTGATCCACTTCTATTCAACATTAGATATCCTGTAATTAATAGCGAGTATCTAAATTTGCTGGTTGGTGATATATCATTCTATCAGCGGCCAGTGCATAGCGCCGGCCCAGTTCCAACTGGCTGATTCGGTTGAAATGTGTCTCGTCACCCAAATGGGTCAGTCCGCTGTCACTGACACATTCCGTATAAGCAATCTGCTGTGGTATACGCATTAGGATTGTGTTCAATGAATCCCCATTGCTGCGGAAATCGCCTATCTGGCCTACGATAAAGGGCAGCTTAGGATTTGCGAAATCATTTCTCAGGGCAGCGATAATAGTTTCCAGCTGACTATAGTAGCCCCAGTAATTGTTCCGGTCACTGCCCCCCTGGTGCCATATTACTGCATTCAAGCTACCGCCAGTCGTCAGCGCTATTTTTGTACGAGTAACCGACTCCCGGTATAGGAGGGAATCAGGCAACCAGCTCCGGATGGAAGTACCGCCGCGAGCATTGACCACTAGGCCAATTTCTAGTTCTGGGTTCGATTCGATCAGTGTGGTGGCAAATGTGTAGCCAGGACCAAGTTTTTGCATTGATAATGATTTTCGAACACTTGAATATCGATTGAGGGGATTTTTAGCCGATTCCCACTGCAACTGGTCGTTCAGAATCCAGACTTGATTGATTACTGCAGTATCCTGAGCGGCAAACTGGGCACGACCGGCCATATTCGACTGACCTATAAGGAGAAATACCTGACGTGCAGCAACAGTATTTTCCTGGGACAGTGCCTGATTGTTAAATCGGGAACATGAGGCTACTATAAACAGTGATAAAGCGATAGTGTACCTCCCAGTATTAGCTGTCATGATTTTTCTTTCTATATACTTCTTATCCAATGGTCAAATCTGAAAGATTTGACCATTGGATTCGCAGATGGTGTAGGTTTGTCCATTACGAATACATAATAAGTACTGTTGTATCTATTTCATTAAAACCATTTTTATTGTATAGAAAGTATTCCCGGCTGTTAAGTGGCATAAATAAATTCCAGCGGGCGCCTGTTCGCCGGCAAAATTCATTCCATTCCAACTGATACTGTGGCTACCAGCAGTTACTTGGTTATCAACCAGGGTATAGACTGCCTGTCCCAGCAGATTGTAGATCACCATCTGCAAATGGCCACTTTCTGGCACAGTGTAGCTAATTATTGTTGAGGGGTTAAACGGATTGGGATAATTCTGACTCAGTTCGAAAGTGCTGGGGAAGCTGGTCTGATCATTATCTGTTCCAACCGTTGCACGGTTAACAATCAAGAAGGGATGTACGGACGCTGAATCGGCACCCAGTTCGGCATTATAATTTTCTTTGGCATAAATCCGACCATCCAGTGAGCCTGAACCTGCCTCTACCGAATCTAATGTAGCATTGGGATGGGCCAGTTGGAAAGAGACGTAATCCTGTCCGGCATTGACCTGTGCAAGAACATAAGTGGTAACATCGATATAGATGGTAGTATCAGGGTCGGCTGATGTGTTATTAAAAATACTGTCAGCACCTAAAGTAACCAAATCACCGCGGGCCGGAGCATTATTCCAGGTAATAGTCTCTTCGGTCCAGGTGTGGTCTTCCGTAGCATAAACATTGAACATACCCTGATTTGGCCATTGGATAGAAGTGAGCTTCAGCTCCACAGTTGTGGCGGTCGCAGCATCAACCTGGCTGAGAGGAAACTTGATAAAACCAACCCTTATCATGTGGCCTCCGCTTGAACTACCATGCTTTCTCAACCACATGCCCCGGGAAGCCAGGTCATAATTGGTCTCGCCGGCAGTAGCATCAGTGGCTTTCCAATATACATAGGAATCATCAACTGCATGGGTTGTATCCGCTGCTTCAACGCTAACTGGTAGGACAGCTATCATTCCCAAAGTGATGAATAAGATTAAGCATTTAGGTAACCTATAACTATTTTTCATTTTTAACTCCTTTTTTATTTAGTTACTACAGTAGTTCATTTTGCATACGTATGACAAATTTCTACTATAGGTATGACAAATTTCTACTATAAGTACAATAGAATATAAGTTTTTTAATTTTTTAGTCAAATAATATTTTAAGGAAAATTTTCAGGAAATTCGAATTTCAGATTTATAAAAATATTCATTGTATTGAATAAGTCATAGCAGCAATCTCGATGGCATCTTCTCCGCGACCTGTATAGAATAAATACAGCAAACCATTATTTGTAGCGGTTCACCTGTCTGGGTATTCGTTACTTTACCGACAATCTTTCCAACCGTTCCTGCCTGTATGACAGTACCGAAAAGCAATGCAAGTATTAAAAGTCCTCCTGATAAATATTTCATTTTGTACATCGTTTTCGATTAATTTATTATAGATTACTGTTCATGAATTTCAAATAAGGTACCCGAAAAACGTTCAAATTGTGCATAAGCATTTATCAGTTTTGGATCTGATTTTATATTATGTAGTATGTAATACAAATAATATTAAAACAGAATTAGAGAAGATAACTTCAATTCTGTTGTTAACTATCCAATTTCCTTGAATGTAATTCGGCAAGCTCCAAATGTTTCATCATTAACAAGCAAGCTTGCTCACTATTCTGGTCTTTAATAGCTTGGTAAATTTCCATATGGTATTCAATTGCAGAACTGCGGGCGGCACCTACTTTTTCATAAACGATCGAACGTGCCTTCGGCATCTGACGGAAAATGGGATCCATAATTAATGGAAAAACAGGATTTTGCGATGCTTCGGCGATTTTAAGATGGAATTTGCGATCTAAATCCCCTTGAGCAAAATAATCATCCGAGGAACATTCTTTAAGCTTATCTATTATTTCACGCATCGCTGCCAATTGTTCATCGGTTCGCCTTTGTGCAGCAATTTTAGCAATCTGTGGCTCCAGTGCCTGGCGAGCATGGATTACATGCATCATATATTCCCGGCTGAAATTCAACTCGAAAAATAAACTGAGCGAATCAACAGCTATGTCAGAGTTATAATCATTTATAAAAATCCCGCTCCCCTTTTTCACTTTGATCAATCCGCGGGATTTCAGCATCTGTAAGGCTTCTCGCAGAGAAGTGCGGCTAACACCTAGCTTTACACATAGTTCTTTTTCAGACGGAAGTTTATCGCCTGGTTTCACTTCCTTACTTATGATAAGCCTTTCAATCTGATTCTCGATTTCCTCGGCCAAGGTAGGCTTTGTTCTCAGAACAGAGAAGTTATTATCCATTATTAATCATAATATATTGGTAATACATAGTACAAATCTTGTTTTGAAGATATGCATAAATAAATATCATGGCAAACGATTTTACTTACACAATAGCTTTTCTTTAATTAAAATGCGAAGGATGAGATCGCTCACATATACCCACAATTAGTTTGTTTGTGAGAGGATGTGTAGATTTGGTTATGATTAGATATTTTACACTATTACTGTTTATTGGGTTGGTTTGTGGGCAGAATTGCACAGCAGATGATGGTACCCAAGGAGTTGAATTATGGCATGAATGTTATTCAATAGAGCATACTAGTATATTACAACTATGGAACAGTGGGCTCACCGGTTCTATTCCTTCAGAAATTGGAAGCCTGACAAATCTGACTGAATTGTATTTACAAAGCAATCACCTCACTGGTTCTATTCCTTTAGAGATAGGTAACCTGACCGACCTGACTCATTTGTGGTTATCCGATAATCTAATTACAGATTCTATCCCACCGGAAATAGGTAATCTAATCAATCTGACATGGTTGGATTTAACCTTGAATGAACTCACAGGTTCTATCCCACCAGAGATAGGTAATCTGACCAACCTAGAATGGTTGTATTTATCCACTAACCAACTCACAGGTTCCATTCCTCTAGGGATAGGTAATCTGACCAACCTGACTCATTTGAGGTTAAACGATAATCAACTCACAGGAGAAATACCTGAAACTATCTGTGATTTGAATTTGAATTGGAGTAATGGTGGTCGTTTCAATATTACCAACAATCAACTTTGTCCACCATATCCTACTTGTATTGAATATTATGTAACAGGACAAGATACCACTAATTGTGAGCAAGTATCCATAATTGATGAAACACTCCCGATTACATATAACCTTTACAATGCCTATCCCAACCCATTTAATCCAACAACGCAGATTAGATACGACCTGCCAGATGATGCACTGGTTAATATCACTATTTATGATATTATGGGACGTAGTATAAGGTCCTTGGTAAACAGTAATCAGACCGCAGGCTATCGGTCTATCCGCTGGGATGGAAAGAATAACCTGGGTGAAGGTGTCTCAGCTGGAATGTATATTTATATGATTCAAGCTGGGAAGTTCAGTCAGACCAAGAAGATGGTATTACTTAAGTAAGAAATATAAAATCTTATAAGAAAGCCTCGATTAGTCGGGGCTTTTTTGTTTCTGATTAAAGTCCCCCTATAGGTGTATGTCTTTTATGAAGTTTTGTTTGACTGTCTCTCTCCACAAAGAAATCGGTTACCCCAAAACCTTAGTCACCCAAGCGCGGCTGCAACCTAAATGCCGGGCAAGATTAGCTCTAGTAAAGTTATGTTTGTTAAGCAAATGAAGGAATCGTAGCTTTCTCTCTTCTGCGGTTTCCATTTCTTGCTTCTTTTTCGATCTTAAAATGGAAAAATATTCATCTTCTAATATCAGGTTTCTGCCGTGGCTATAGGCATTTACGGGGAATG
>Ga0302132_10002187_pt1 | contig 11249 bp, 10 predicted proteins | sample CB9_321_MG_FD_203113 | JGI IMG/M metagenome (GOLD analysis project Ga0302132, IMG submission 203113) | Marine microbial communities from Western Arctic Ocean, Canada - CB9_32.1 | ecosystem: Environmental > Aquatic > Marine > Oceanic | place: Canada: Western Arctic Ocean | collected 2017-09-19
CAGGTCGTTGTCCAGACGGACGATAGTGCAAGACTGTGTGTCTCGATCGCGAGTCAATGAAATGACTATTTCAGTAATCATGGTCCCGTTGGACGGGGCGGGAATTGCGGCGTCAGTATTGCCGACGGTGGCATCACTCGCCCGACCAATACGCGCCGCCGTTCACCTGGTCGCGGTTGTTGACCTGCAAAAGCGCGAGATCCCCTCGCTCTACTACGTGGCAAATCCAGACCCGGAATCCGAACGCGCTCCCCACTCATCAGACACAGCGCCTCTGAATCCCGACGGCACGACGACCACACCGTTCGACACTGCACAGCGCGTCGAACGAGCGCGCTCCTACCTGGCTTCACTTGCGACCCGACTTCAGAGCCTCGGCATCGAAAGCAGCTACGAAGCATTCGTAGGCGATCCGATGACCGATATCGCCCAATTGGCCCGTCGAAAACGCTTCGGTTTGATTGCTCTCTCCCCGCACGGCCGATACGCCATCGGCAAAGGACTCGGCAGCGTCACGGACAGGGTGCTTCACTCATCATCGGTCCCGCTCCTGATAGCGCCACCAGAAGCTGTACTACAGAAATCCGCTTCCGACCACGCTATCCAGAACGTAATAGTGGGCCTTGATGGATCTCGTGCCGCCGAGGTGTCTCTGGAACGTGCCGTCCAGATCTGCAAAGCGACCGGCGCGGCGCCCCTGCTTCTACGTGCCATCGGCGGCCAGGCCCGTGAGGCCGCGTGGGGTGAAGGAGCGAACCGCGTCGTACGTGACATCGACTCCGACTTCCGGGGCACGGTTTTCCGCTACATGAATGATGTTTCTGAACGAGCCTGTGTGCCCTGCAACGCCATGGTCGGGGACAACGATGAGGTGATGGAAATCCTTGACACTGCAGAAACCCTGCCCTCTTCGATCATCGTTTTGGCATCATGGGCGGTCCGGAAACACCAAATGGCGACTCGGCAGCGTCACGGACAAGGTCATCCGACGGTCGACCCGTCCGGTAATCATTGTTCCGCCGATCATCACCCGAACCCGCGAATCCACCATGCCGGCATCGCCCACAACCCTCGCTCCGGCTACACTCCCCGGACAGGCGAGTCTAGTATCTTGATATCATCTGCCACCAGACGGCCCATCCGGCCGAAAGTACAACCCATTTGAAAAACCTCAATAGGTGGGCGCTCGGCTGGTCTGTCGTGTGGATCGTCCTCGTCATGCTATTGATTGCACAGCTCGTACTGCTGTCTATTCCTGACGGCGACACGATTCTCATCGGAGTCGATAGCGCAGCTATCGTGTTCGTACTCATTCGACTCAGGCGGTCTATCGCCGTTCTCAGACATCAGGACAAGTAAGGGCCACGAAGGCCCAACAAATCAGGAGCGTCATCCTTGGCCGAATACCGCATAAACAAAGCTAAACAGAAGCTTCAGGCCGGGGGCGTGATATCGATCGTCAACGGCGTGAACGATGGCGACACGGCCGAGATTTTCGGCAATCTTGGGTTCGATTCCATCCTCGCTGAGGGCGAGCACGGACCGATCTCATGGGACGTCATCGGCGACATCTCACGTGCGTGCGACCTCTGGGACATGGCGTCCGTAGTCCGCGTTCATCGCAACGACCCTGCGCTCATCACACGGGCTCTGGACCGCGGCGCGAACGGGATCATGGTCCCTCATGTGAACACACGTGAAGAGGCCCAGAGCGCGGCGCGGTCTTCCTACTACGGGCCGCTCGGCAACCGCGGCGCGTTTGGCGGACGCCGCGCACTTGGCATTAGCGACTACCACCGCAAAGCCAACGAAAACACTCTCGTCACGATCCTTCTTGAGGACATCATCGCTATCCGCAACATGAAAGATATCGTCAAAGCTAGCGGCATCGACGTGTTTTACGTTGCACCGGGCGACCTCGCTCAGAGCATGGGCCACACCGGAGATATCACTCACCCGGAAGTCCTGCAAGCGGTCGAAGACGGACTCGGTATCATCATCGACTCAGGGAAAACCGCCGGAACACTGGTCAACGATGCCACCGTCGAGGACTACATCAAACGCGGCGTCAAATGTGTCGGACTTGCATGGCAGCCCTGGTTGAACGACGGAGCCACAGCGTTCTTAGGAAAGATGGGTAGTTAATGCCTGAATCGGTATCAAGATCGGCATCGGGGTCGGGCGAGTTCAGCTTCATGCAGCTCGCCGACCCGCAATTCGGTCTATTCGCTCGCTTCAGCGGCCAGACGCCCGAGCAGATCGTCGCCCTACAGGCGCGCGGGCTCAACATAAAACCGGCGCCGAAAACGAGCGGATTCGCTGACGAGACTCGCCTGTTTGAAGCTGCGATCGGCAGAGCCAACGAATTACGCCCAACGTTTGTGGTCGTGTGCGGTGATCTCGTGAATCAGTGGAACGATGACGCCCAGGCCGAGGAGGCGCTACGCATCGGCGGCCTCCTCGACGACGGCATCGACCTCCACTGGGTCCCCGGCAACCACGACGTCGGTGCCGACGAACGTCACGAGGTTCCGACCGACGAAAGCCTGGCGCGCTATCGGTCCAAGTTTGGCCCGGACAACTACGCTTTCCAGTACGGCGACACCAGCTTCATCGTGCTAAACACCGCCATCACGCAGCACCCGGAAGAAGTTCCGGCTGAACTTGAGGCGCAGATGGGCTTTCTGGAGGCCGAACTACGCGCCGCACGTGCACGTCAGAGCAGTCACACGGTCCTGTTCACGCACCATCCTCTGTTCCTTGAGGACCCAGAAGAAGACAAACCTGCCGAGTTGCATCTGACCATCCCAATCGAACGTCGCCGTCCCGTACTGGAGCTACTTGGCGAATACGGGGTCGACGCAGTCTTCGCCGGTCACTGGCACCGGAACAATTACGCCACCGGCGGCGATCTAGAAATGGTCGCCTCCGGGTCCGTTGGCTATCCGTTCGGGGACGATCCGTCGGGCTATCGCGTTGTTCGGGTAACCGAATCTGGCCTGAGTCACCACTGGTACGCGATGGACGAAACTCCCGGTTCGATAAACACACGGTGAACGCTCTCGGTCACGTAGTAGCTCGCTTCGCCATCGCAACGTCACTCCTGGCCTCGGCCTACTGGGTGATGTAAGGCCCCAGCGGCCTGCCTGCACATCTACGCAATCCTGGCGCTCGGCGTCACCGCCCTTCTGATCTACCAGGCCGGCAGTCGCGCCTTCACGGCCACACGCAACTAGAAACGGACATCCACATGGACCCCTTCTTCTTCATGCAGCTCGCTGATCCACAGTTCGGCATGTTCGCCCGATGGGGCGGCGTATCCGACGACGTAATCGAGACAGGGTTGTTCAGGGGTTTCAAGATCCGGAAGGCCCCGGCCATCGAGGGTTTCGAGGACGAAACTCGTCTGTTCACCGAGGCGATTGCGGAGGCAAACAGGTTGAAACCTGCCTTCGTGGTCGTGTGCGGAGACATGGTGAACAATCCCACATCAGAGTCCGAGCGCGCCGAGGTGCTGCGTATCGCTGGCCAACTGGACCCCGACATCCCGATCCACTGGGTGCCCGGCAATCACGATGCGGCGGCGGACAACGTCAGCGCGACGCCGGAAAGTCTGGTCACCTACCGGAAGGCGTTCGGGGACGACTACTTCGCATTCCAACACGGCGGCGCGGCGTTCGTGGTGCTGGACAGCATCACGATCGAGAACCCGACGCCCGTACCCGGCGAGTGGGAGGCGCAGCTTGCGTTCGTGGAGAAAGAGCTGGCGGCAGCAACGGCACGAGGCGGCCCGATCATCGCTTTCTCGCACCACCCGGCCTTCTTAAAGACGCCCGACGAGCCGGACGACTACTGGAACTGGCCGCTAGAACGTCGTAAAACCTTGCTCGGGTTACTTCGGAGTGCGGGTGCGAAGGCCGTATTTGCGGGCCACTGGCACCGCAACAACTACTCCTCATACGGCGACATGCAGGTCGTAGCGTCCGGCCCGGTTGGCTACCCGCTGGGTGACGACCCCTCCGGCTACCGCATCGTAAAAATCCACGCAGACCGGGTGGATCACGACTACTACGCGTTTGGAACGGGGCCAAATAAGGTAGAGCTTTAAGGTTTAAATACGCCCCTGCAACCGCGGCCACAACACTCTGTCATTCTGAACTTGATTCAGGATCTCCCGACCATCACTCCGCCACCTCTCTTACTGACAATCTCCGCACTGCGGGCTTGCGCGAGCACGCAACTCGGGCCATCCTGTGCGCTACATTGCAAGCTCCAACCCGATCAACCGAAACGAGGCCTCACAAATGCTGGAACGCTTCTTCGTCCCTGAAGAGGACCGCGTATACGTAGACCAGCAGCAGATGCGTACCGCCGCCGAGGCGATCTTCCGCAAGATGGGGCAGACCAACGACGACGCAGTGCTTTCTGCAGACGTCCTGATGCTTTCCGACCTCCGGGGCTGCGAGAGCCACGGCGTCTCCAACATGCTCGCCAGCTACGTCGAGCAGTACGGCGCGGGCAACATCAACCCGCGTCCAAACGTCCGGGTAATCCGAGAGTCCGACACCACCGCCACGCTCGACTGCGACTCCGGCCTCGGACTCCACGTCGCCCCGAAGGCGATGGAGATGGCAATCGAGAAGGCCGACAAACATGGCATGGGCACCGTAGTCATGAACAACGGTCGGCACCTCGGCATGCTGGCCTACCACGCCATGCTTCCGATCAAGCACGACATGATTGGCGTCTGCATGACCGCCGGTAACCCAATGTCGATGCTCCCGACCTTCGGTGCGGAAAAGCGATTCTCCACGAATCCCTGGGCATGGGCGGCTCCCGCCAACAAACAGCCCCCGTTCGTCATGGACTTCGCAACCACGCAGGTAGCCGGCAACAAGCTGCGCCTGGCGGCAAGGGTCGGCGCGCCGATGGCCCCAGGCTGGATCGCAAAGCCGGACGGCACGCCCATCATGGAAGAAACGCCACTTCCCGAAAATCGGGACGACTATCACATGCTTCCTTTTGGAGGTACCCGTGACCAGGGATCGCACAAGGGCTATGGCTTCGCCGCCGTTTGCGAAATCCTGTGCGACGTCCTCTCAGGGCAGGGCGCGGGCTTCCTGATGCCGCAGGCTCCTCCCGGAGTGATGGGCCACTTCGTACAGGTCTACAAAGTCGATGCCTTCACCGACGTCGAACGTTTCAAGTCAGACATGGACGATTTCCTGGAAGGTCTCGCAAACACAAAACCAGCGCCGGGCCACGATCGAGTCGTCTACCCGGGCCTGCCAGAAGCCGAAGAGACCGAAATCCGGATGCGAGACGGAATCCCCTACCACCGATCAGTAATCGACTGGTTCCACTCCATCTCAAACGAGCTAGAACTGGGCCTCGAGCTGCCAACGGTGTAGTTGACGTTCCCTGGCCCCCCCCCGAGCGACTAACCGTTTCCTGAGGCTCTCGAAGGATGCGGCCAGCAATAACGCCGTTTCCGCGCCCTAAACCCCCAGCGCCTTCTCCGTGTCGCTTATCGCGCCGTCTACTGCGGCCGCTAGCTCGTCCACTTCGCCAGCAGTGATCGTGAACGGCGGTGCTAGCGGGATTATGTAGCTGCCGACCCGAATCCAGACGCCTCGGTCCATCAGGCCCTGCGTGATCTTGGCGCCGATCTCTGCCGATGCCGGCCAGTGTTCCTTGGTCTCACGATCCTTAACCAGCTCAATCCCCTGCAGCAGGCCGATACCTCGGACATCGCCCACTATCGGGTGCTTGTCCTTGATCTCCTGAAGTCGGTCCCACAGCCGATCACCCTGGATACGGCAATTCTCGACCAGGCCCTCACGTTCGATAATCTCGATATTCGCCAGTCCAGCCGCACAACCTGCCGGGTGGCCCGTGTACGTGAACATGTGCTTGAACGTGGCATCGGGACCGCCCGTGAAAGCGTCAGACACTCGTTTCGATGCAATCGCTCCGCCCATCGGAAAGTAGCCACCGGTCAGGCCCTTGGCGATTGTCATGATGTCCGGTGTCACGCCCACCGTGTCGGCCCCGAACCACTTACCGGTTCGGCCAAATCCGGTGATCACCTCGTCAAAGATCATCAGCACGCCGTACTTATCGCAGATCTCTCGGACCCGCTGGAAGTAACCCGGACCCGGCACTACGCCACCAAGCGGCTGCGACACCGTTTCCAGAATGAAAGCCGATATCGACTCCGGGCTGTGGAAGAGGATCGCCTGTTCAAGGTCGTTGGCGCACAGTTCGGCGCACTCCTCAGGCGTCTCACCGCCAAACGGGCAGCGGTACGGGTTCGGGTCGGCGATGTGCACCACGTGCGCCGGCACCGGTTGGTACTCCTCACGCGGCAGGAAGGGGTGCGAGCCGAGCCACATCGTGCCCCACGTTGCGCCGTGGTACGAGCCCTTGCGGCTGATTACTTTGTATCGACCCCGCTCGCCCATCCGGTTGTGATAGCCCTGCGCTAGCTTTAGAGCTGACTCGTTAGATTCCGATCCCCCGCTTGTGAAGAAGGTCTTCGTGAGGTCGCCCGGCGTCACCTCGGCCAGCTTGGCGGCTAGCCGCACCGTGCTCGGCGTGGTCCCGGCGTACACGTGCATCGACACGTCTTTGAGCTGCTTGTAGATGGCCTCTGCAACCTCGTCACGACCGTGGCCCGTGTTGCGGAAATACATCCCGCCGATGCCGTCGATGTAGCGATTGCCCTCGATGTCGTCCACGTAGATGCCGTCGCTGCCGGTCAGCATCAGCGGGCCACCCTCTTCGGCAAGTTGGGTCGCATTGCGCGTCCCAACGAACAGGTGGTCGACGGCGGCCATGTGGAGGCCGTTGGCGTCATCGGGAGACGGGACGTTTACCTGGGGCGAGGTTGCCACGTTTGTGTCCTTCAGTTTGTTGGGCGGATGGTCAGGAAAAATCGGGCCGAAGTTCTAACGTGGCGACAGTGTACATATGAGAGAGGGACAACCGGAGCAACGACAGCGCCTTGAGCGAACGTCAGTATCCTGAGGTTCTCGAAGGGACGGATAGTGCAGCGACACTCTCGACTGGCTGGTCGTTGTCATCCTGAACTCGATTCAGGATCCGATCATCCCTCCCCAACGAAACGACTCAGCGGTAATGACCCTACTACTCGCCGGTCGATCACCGACGACCGAGTACGACGTAGAAATGGATCCTGAATCGAGTTCAGGATGACAGGGTAAAGGGTAGGTTCAGGATGACAAATCGGAGCTCGGTCTCACCCCCACATCGCTTAAAGTGGCCCACGCAACCAATTCTGAGGAGTATCTAATCGTGGCAAATCGACTCGACGGCAAAGTGGCCGTGATCACCGGCGGCAACAGCGGCATCGGCGAGGGCACTGCCCATCTATTCGCTCAGGAAGGCGCAAAAGTCATCATCATGGCCCGTCGTGAAGACCAGGGCCGCACCGTGGAAGCCGCTATAAGAAAAGACGGTGGAGAAGCCACCTTTATCGCCTGCGACGTCGGGGATGAAGCCTCGGTCAACTCGGCGGTAAGCAAAGCCGCAGACACCTACGGCGCAATCCACATTCTGTTCAACAACGCCGGAGGCGGCGGCCCGAGCCACTTCCCGAACGAGCCAAGCGAAGAGTTCAGCCGTGTCATCAACACCAACCTGAACGGAACGCTCTACGTCAGCCAGGCCGTCTGGCCGCACATGGTCAAAGCCGGCGGCGGTGCCGTGGTCAACATGTCGTCGGTAGCCGCCTCACGCGGGACCAGCCCCTACTTCCACGAAAAATTCGGTTCGACATCGTCGTCCTACTGGGCCGCAAAAGCCGGAGTCGATGCGATGACCCGCTACATGGCCGGTATCGGCGGTCCCGACAAGATCAGGGTCAACGGCGTACGTCCGGGCCAGATCATGACACCGGGGGCGACGCGTGGAACCATCACCGACGCGGACGGCGGGCATCACGTATTTGAAGGCATGTTCGAGATGATGCAGATGATCGAGGGGCCCGGATATCCAATAGACGTGGCCAACCTCGTCCTATTCCTCGTATCCGACGAATCCCGATTCGTCACCTCTCAAATCATCAACATCGACGGCGGCACACCCGTCAAAATCTGATTCGCCGGCTGACCGAATAGCAACAGAAATGCAACAGCCCCGCACACCCAAAGAGGAATAAGGAGGTGCGGGGCCGTTAAAAAGAGACCGGAGAGGAATCGTCGGTCACGTTGTCGTTAAACGTAATCGACGGCCGGTCCTTCATATCTGTGCGATGCCTTAGAGGTGCTGGTTCGGGTGACGCACAAACGCGAGCAACATCCTGTATTCGTGCGGCGAAAGCGAGATCTCCTCACCTCGCAGCGTCACAATGTGCCCGTCCGTATCGATGCTGATCTCAGAATCCGAATACCCGGACTCCTTACTCGCCAACCGCGCCCATGGGCGCTCGACGAAACGCAGCTTCAACCCATACCAACAACTCTTCGCCACCAAACGGCTTAACCATGTAGTCGTCCGTTTCAGCCTTCAATCCCCGGACACCGTCCATCTCAGACCCGCGTCCCGTCAGGAAGATCACCGGGATATCTGAGACCTCACGGATACGGCTGCATAGTGCGTATCCATCGACCTTAGGGAAGCCGACGTCAAGCTACGCAAGATCAGCTTTCCGTGCGAAAAACGAACGTAACGCATCACGAGAGTTTCCGACCGACTAGACGTTGTAACCAGCCTGTTCCAGCCGTTGGCCAACCACGTCAAGAACATCCGGGTCGTCATCAACGACGAAGATTTTCGCGGAACGTATTGCCAAAAAGACCTCCACCCAACAGGCCAGAACCCTTGCCTGTCGCCACCAAACCTTGCCGCGCCATAGATCAACGTAAACATTGGATTACACTCACCCCGTCGGCGATCCTTTCGTGTGTCTAACACGCGAATGCCAGGGATGCTCGTAAGGCAACCGAATACATCAGAACTCGGAGTTGGTGATGACGACGAACCAGAACCCAACCGGTATCACGTCCTACCGGCCGGACCTCGCAGGCAATTCACACGCCGTCTCAAGCGGCCACTACCTTGCGACCGCCGCCGGATTCCGAATCCTTGAGCAGGGCGGAAACGCAATCGACGCGGGCGTGGCGACAGGTATCGCCATCAACGTCGTGGTCGCCGACAACACCAGTTTTGGCGGCGTCGCCCCGATCGTGATCTACGATGCCAACTCCGATGCCGTGTCCACCATATCAGGCCTTGGGCGATGGCCAGCAGCAGCCACGCTTGAGCACTTCCTTGAGGACCGGTATGGAGACATTCCAGCAGGGATGGAACGCGTGCTCGTACCGGCAGCCCCGGACGCATGGCTCACTGCGCTGTCGGACCACGGAACTATGACACTGGAACAGGTCATCACTCCTGCGTTGGAACTGGCCCGAGACGGGTTCCTGGTCAGCCGTGGCGTCGGCCGACGCATCGCCGCCGCGTACGAAGGCTTCAAGGATTGGCCGTCAACGGTCGAGGTATTCGCACCAGAAGGACGGCCCATTGCGACCGGCGAGCGAATGGTCCGGACCGACCTCGCACGAACGTTCGAACGCCTGATCTCTGCCGAGCGTGATGCCGCAGATCAGGGCCGTGAGGCCGGTATACGTGCGGCTCGCGACCTGTTCTACACCGGCGAAATCGGCGAAGAGATCGTCGCAGCCGTACAGGAAGGCGGTGGCTTTCTCAAGATGGAAGACATGGCCTCTTTCCATGTAGGTAAAGAAGCCCCTGAGACCGGCCGATTCTCCGGACCCGGCGGGGATTTCGAGGTCTACACATGCGGCGCATGGTGCCAGGGACCATCATTTGCCGAGGCAATCCAGATACTGGATGGACACGACCTCGCGTCTATGGGCCACAACTCCGCCGACTACATCCACGTGCTCACCGAGGCCGTGAAGCTATCGTTCGCCGACCGTGACGCCTTCTACGGCGACCCCGACATCGTAGATGTGCCAATTAAGGGGCTCCTGGACCCGTCTTACGCGGACGAACGCCGTTCGCAGATAGATCTTGAGGTTGCGTCCCCCGCCATGCCACCCGCCGGTGACCCCTGGCGATTTGAAGGCCGAACTGCACCCGCGGACTACGACTACCAGCCACCCCAACCATTGGAAGCCGCAACAGAAGGTGACACCAGCTACGCATGTGTGGTCGATCGTTGGGGCAACATGTTCTCGGCTACTCCAAGCGACACCATCGCAATGGCCCCGGTCATCAAGGGCCTCGGTTTCGTCCCGTCTGGTCGTGGAACGCAGTCATGGCTAGACCCTAAACACCCCTCATCACTCGCGCCCGGCAAACGACCCCGGCTCACGCCAAACGCACTCCTTGCGTTCAAAAACGGCCGACCCTGGATGCCTTTCGGAACACCGGGAGGCGACGCACAGATACAGACGACGCTCCAGTTCTTCCTCAACCAGGCCGTGTTTGAGATGACACCACAACAGGCCGCAGAAGCCCCCCGGTTCCAGTCAAAGAGCTTCCCGGATTCGTTCTGGCCGCACGCCTACTACCCCGGCCGGTTAGACCTGGAAGGACGGATCGACGATACCACCGCAGAGGATCTGTCACGCCGTGGGCACCTTGTGAACCGGATCGACGACTTTGCACGTATCACGGGTGACGTTTGCGGTATCACTCGGGACTCGGACACCGGAACCGTCATAGCAGCCTCAGATCTCCGCGCCGATGCGTACGCAATGGTGCGATAATTCCTGTCCTTCAGCCCATGACAGAACATTCCGCACCCGAATCGACAAATAACGTGAACGATAGCCAGACCGACACGCCCAAACGCAAACCCCTCTGGCGGCGACGCCCGCGTTGGAGCCTAATCGGCGGCCTGGTTATCGGCGCTGCATTCACTTTTGGCTACCTGATCAATTCGATCTTCTACTGCTCAGCCCAATTCTCCTGTAGCCTCTCGATATTCTGGCTGGTAGTAATGGCTATATTCGGAACCAGCGTCGGCGCGCTGTGGGGCTGGCTGATTGGGAAGTTCTTCCGCAGCATCTACAACGCAACCAGCGTCGACTGACCGAACACGAACCTTCCGATCCAACAGCGATCACGATTGCCCACGCAGTTCGGAGTAGCAACCGCCTTCCGGAGATCGCTTCGTCCTGTGGGCGATGAGCGATGCTCATGTTGGATCCGACCTGATCAAAGGCGATGGTCGTCCTAGCCTGGCGGAGGCGATC
>Ga0302132_10002196_pt1 | contig 11215 bp, 15 predicted proteins | sample CB9_321_MG_FD_203113 | JGI IMG/M metagenome (GOLD analysis project Ga0302132, IMG submission 203113) | Marine microbial communities from Western Arctic Ocean, Canada - CB9_32.1 | ecosystem: Environmental > Aquatic > Marine > Oceanic | place: Canada: Western Arctic Ocean | collected 2017-09-19
TGGTCTTCAAGTGTCTTGACTCGTCCATCGGAGTCCTCAAGCCTCTTGTACAACTTGTCTTTCTCCTGAGTACGAATACGCTCTACATCCTCTTCAGAGAATGTGCGAGCAGACGTTGACTCTTCGGTACCCACTGCAAAGGCAGTTTCGGTAACCTCAGTAGTATCAACAGGCTGCTGGGCGGGGGGCAACACTACTAGCCCGGCTAGGGCTTCAGGCGCAGTGGTATCCGTAGGTGTATCGGCCATAACTATTCTCCATATCTGATTTGGCGAGTAATAACTAGAGTAATGCTACTTATGTTTCTTCTTCTGAGGGAATACGGCGCTGGGCGAACCTCGCCCCGTATGCCCGCTGTATCAAGTTGTCTAACAACCCTGCGTCCGCACCGGGGGCAGCAACGCCGGGGAGTGGCCCACCGTCTTCCCCGTTGGACGATCCGCCGGGTGGTGCAGCCCCTTCGGGGGGTAGCATTCCAGTGGCGGCAAAAACGGCCTGCATGATCTGGGCGTTGAACATCTCCAACGTGCCAGCATCCATAGCATCTTCCATCTGCTCCTCAAACACTTCAGCCATCTTCTCGTTCGGGAACTCTTCCCCGAGAATCTTGAGTGCCCCACGCTTGGACTCAAGACCAAGAGCAAGTTTGGCTTGGATTTCGTTCAAGGAAATCAGTACGTCAACTGGCAAGGGATCAGGCCAGTGGACGGTGGTCATGTAGGTGAGAGGGTCTGTGGGATCAAGTTCAATAGCGTTGTCCTTCTCTGGCATTTCAGAGACGGAAGCATCAAACACCAGTAACTGAGGCTCAAAGATAGCAGCAGTACGGATAACCAGTTCATTGACCTTCTGTAATCCCCTAGTGAAGTGTACCTTCTTCATGGTATAGCGATTCATCATGGGCTGGTACTGAATAGCCAGTGCGACGCCGCTGGTATTGGAAATGGGCTGGGTCTGACCAAGTGCGGTTTCAGGAACACCAGTTAGTTCGTGCATCGTGCGCTTGATGTGCTGGATATACTCAAGCGCACCTGCCATCTCCCCCTTGGATTCAAGGTTGAAGACGTTGCTATCCTTGGGCAACCCAGCCCAAACCTTCTTAGGACCTCTTTCCAACTGACTCGCCTTGGCTCCGGTGATGATAGTCACCGGGGCGGCGTGGTAGTTGATGATGTCTGACACCTCAGCCATCTTCTCATTCAACTCTCGGTTGAGCGGAATGATGTCCCAGATGTCACTCTGTCCCCACGGGGAGGACGAAATGGTGGTATTAGGAATGTGAACAACAGGAATATGCCCAATAGCATTGGCATAGGTGTCCACCAACTCGTCGTTGATGTACTGCTCCACGGTCTCGTCGGTGATGATCTCGGTGAACGTATAGACCTGACGAGTACCCTCTGAAGCCGTCCCCCAGAACCGGTACTTCAACTTAAAGCGAAGCAGGCGGGTCCTGTCGTGGGGATGGTACTCGGGAAAGCAGTGGGCTGGGTTAAGGGGGAGAATGCGAATCTTACCCGCAATAGGAATCCCTATGGGGTCTACGTAGGGCTCCTCATAGGCCACCTTGACGAAGCAATCCCCAGTGACAGATGCCAACTGGCCCATCTCCCACAGGGTGTGTTCCTTGTTGTTGTGCTGTTCCCACACCTTGTTGAGGAGGTGGGGGATAATAGCGTTGTTCTGTTCCGGGGTGCGGAACTGTACGGCCTTGCCAAAGCAGAAGTTAGTGATGTAGTCCGACATGGTGCGGACATAGTTCAGATAGAACTGGGACTCACCGAACTCTCGGCGGTACGCCCAGTGATGTCCGAGGTACCACGCCCACGCTGCTGAATAGCGATTCAGGCGTGGGCCGTGGACCTCAAACTCCTCATCGGCCAGTTCAACTAGGCCGAGCGGTGAGATTGCAACCGTTAGATCACTAGCCGAGGCCCTATAGGACGGAGACCAGAAATCAACAGCCATAAAGGATCACACCTGAGGTAAGACTACGTAGCAACTACTCAATACTATACACCATCTGTGGTGTCTGAGTAGATCAGTCGGCCAATGAGGCCGTGCCCTTGGTCCCCAACTTGGAGGCCAACGAGCCCTTCAGTACCGAGATGGCTGCGGCAACACCTGCACCAGCCATCATCTTCCACTGATCAACACCAAGGTCAAACATTGAGTTGGAGGTCATGGCGCCGAGTGAGGCCTGAACAAATGTGGCTAGAACTCTCTCTACTAGATCCTTCGTAATCATATGCAACATTCCTTGATCGGAAATAGGACTTGCTTTCCCATAGGGTCAGCGGCTACTATTATACATGAGCCAGATGAACCAAGGAGCGAAACCATGCCCGGAACGGAAAGTACGGTAGTGACTGATCCCCTAGAAACATACCCTGATCAGGCACTTATCGCCAAAATATCGACTGACCTTGTCGACAAGTTTCAGTACGGGTGGCTAGAGCACCACTTTGAGGTGTTCCTCTCCGACACGCTGGAGAAGTTGATCGTTGACCATCCCAAGATCCTCAAAGAGATCGCTGAACAACTGACTGTGGATGTGCTGGTCTACCTGACCAACAACAAGTTGATCTAAGTACCGCCGAACATCCAGCCACGCTGGTTGTCAGACTCGCGCTCCACAATAGGCTGGTCGGTGTCTAGGGGGTCTCTGCTGCTCTCCCACCGATCAGCCTCACCTTCTACAAGCACATGCCCCGGAGCAATGTTCTTCGGGTGATTGGGGTTGTACTCAGTGGAGAAGTCTGAGCGTTGGAACGAAGCGATCTGGTTGTTCTCTTTCGCATAGGTGCGTGAGTCACTAAACCCCTGTGGTGATTCAGGGAACTGACGGGATACATCCAAGTACGCCTCTCCCGTTTCACTCCAGCCCCCAACTAGTGAGTCCAAGCCAGTTAGGGAGTCCAGATGCCTCGGTGAGTTGATGTACGTGGCTAACTGCTCCTTGCCGAATGACTCAAGGCCGTGCTTCTGCTCGTGGCCCTCTTTTGAAACAAAGACACCCGTCTCAGGACGCTCTCCGGTGCGGGGGTTAACCGTAAGGCCCCCCTCCTCGTGCATCTCCCTAACGACCTCGTCTGGGTTGATGCGATCATAGACCGCTGGCCCACTCATGTCCACCGGGTCATTGGTGGCTAGATCAGTGGGGGTATCAGGCATACCCAAGTGTACCACTACTTACAGTACTCCTTGTCCCTGTACATGGCCCATCCGTCACGAATCGTCACCATCTCAAGGTTGAACCTGCCGTCCCCCTCTTCGTACTGAACCACGCAGAGGCCCTGTTGCCAGTTCTCGTGTCTCATCAAGGGCCTGCCGTCTAAGTCGGTGCCCCCCCTAGTGGATGGCACCGCTCCGTCGATTCTAGCCAAGCAGCCGGGTGACGCTGCGACGACAGTCCTAGGACCGTCATAGTCTTCCCGAGTCATCTCTGCCCACTCACGACGATGTATATGCCCATAGAGTACCGATACCTTCTCACGGTTCAGGTAGGCATGAGCGGTACTACCATTAGACCTGACCATGTCGCCGTGGATGACCTTGATGTGCTCATTGATCCACACACAGGAAGCGGGGTACCCAGCAAGGTACTCAATGTCGAAGTCGTCCAACCTGCACAGGCCGGGGACACTTAGAACCGGCCAACTTTCTGGGCGAGTACCGACACGGATACCGAAGGCTGCGGCAGCGTTGTCCAACATGAAGTTGGTCAGCCTCTCCTCGTGGTTGCCCGCCAACCACTTGATCTCAGCATGGGGAGCAGCAGCCCTCAACTGGGCGCAAATCTCTGTGGCCCGGTCCACCGATGCTTGGGTGGTCTGTTGGAAGGCTGGAGCCAGACGGTATTTACCCAACTCTGGGAGGTCCAGATTGTCTCCGACCAGCACCAGCAACTCGGGCTTGATGTCGGAGACCATTGCCACAGCCAACGCTATGGCCTCCTCGTCGTGAGTTCCCTCCAGTTCCCCATCCTTGTTTCGGAAGTACCCGATCTGCATGTCGGGTAGTACGACACAGGTCTTTAACGCCGTCTTCTTTTTGGTGGGGGTAGCACCCTTGGGAAGTTTGATGATGGGTCCGGGGTGGATGACGGGCCACTCCGGGCCCGCTTCCCACGATGGCGAAATCTGAATACCAACCAGATCATGTATCTGAGCCTCACCATCGGCGTCCTTCGTTAGAGACTGGTACAGGGACACCTTCTTGATGTCCCCTATCTCCTCTAAGTCTATATTATGCCGATCCAGCAGGTCAGCCAGTTTGCCTAGGGCCTGCTTGGGTGGGCCGTTGCCCAAGCGTTTGGATAGTTCGCTAGACGTACTCACTGGGTTTCACCATTGGCGTAACAACCACACGACTCTCGCAAATGACGTTGAATCGTTGCTGCCGAGATGCTGTACCCCTGACTGGTGAGCACCGTCGCCAGCCATGCTGTGGAATAGACCTTACGCTGTCCGTTATTAAGGTCAGATCGGATCTTATCCAACGCCTTATTCAGGGCTGTCTGCTCTTCCTCCTCCAGCCCATCGCTGACACGAGCAAACAGGCAGTCACGGGGTCGTGGGCTCCGAAGAGGGGTCTCTAGGGCCTCCACAAGGGTTACGGTCTGAGCGTCCATCAAAGCAAGTACTCCTTCTGCTACTACTCATGTTACACGACACAACACCTTCAGGTGAGCACTTCACTTCTTGGCAGGTGTCTTCTTCTTTTTAGGGGGCTTGGTAGGTTCCTTGTGCCACTCCAAGTGGTCGTTCAGGATCTCACCATTGTGGTCCACAGAGCCCTTGATCAACTCAAGAGCACGGGCGAGGCCGGTAAGTTTGTTGGCTACCACAGCGTGGTCCCGGCGGTTCTCACTGCGGAGGCTACGTAGCAGGACTCCCAGTACACCGAATGTGCCGGTGACCAGTGCCGCCACGACGAGTCCCCATGCTTCGGTCATGCTTGATCCCAGAAGTGTGAGTCACGTTCCAACGGCTGGCCGCTAGGAGTCACATAGGGCTGCCCTGCTCGGCGCTCACCGTCGGTCCTTTGCGTGCCCTTCTGAGTAAGTTGTGAGCGTTCAATCCCCTCAGCCCCAACCCATAGAGTCGCCTGAATGTCCTTGGACGAAGCACCTGCAAAGCGAGGATCACTCCCACCCAAGCGATCCCGCACGGTGTCGGTCACCCGCTCAAAAGAGTCATAACGGGACTCACCCCGTTGGTAGGACCCCCTCCCCACTCCGGTTAGCCCCCTGCCGTCCCTAGCCTTCGTTAAACCGCGCTCGTCCTTCCACGGTACCCGCTTGTTGGCAATAACGTCTGCAAACCGTCCGTCCACCGTAGTCTTCGTGGAACTGGGGTCCTCAATGTTCTCTGCGAACGAATAGGTCTTTGGAGCCGTGAGGACATCCCTCCACTCCTGCCCTTGCAGAATGCGGTGAGCCTTGGCGAATCCATCGTCATACACCCCAGATATTGAAGGTACTACCTCACTCAGCATGGCCGAAACTTCTGGTAGCCGTGGCATCTGATTGCCAGCGTGTTGATGCCCCGTCGGGAATCTACGGGAAGCGCTCCTGTGGATGTCATCCCAGTTCTGGGGAGATAGATTTCCTATCTCCTCAAGGGCCTTTATGTTCTTAGAAGCAAACTCTACGTTAGGGGAGACAGCGGCAACAATACCTGAGCCCTGAGATAGAGATAACCCAGCATCTCGTGACTGTCCTTTAACAATCTCGTGTACTGATGGGTACCAGTCCATTCCTCTATCTACTACAGAGTCAGGCAGGTGCATACCCATGTTGACCATGCGGTTTACTACCGCACCAAACTGCTGGCCGCTGGCAATCGTATACTGTGATTGAGCCACGGCCCTGTACCCGTCCTAGTTGTGAACGGGGATCAGTCGTTGACGCGAACTGCGCTCGGTCGATTCATGTGTGCGCCAGAGTTGAAGGAACGCTCAAACTTGGGCATTCCATCTCCAGCCACGACACCCTGAACGAACTCTCCAAGGACCGACGGAGCCTCAATCCATGAGGCGGAGCCGACGTGGGCACGTTCTGCCATCGTCTGCTCGGCGGGCTTGTAGAACATCGCCGGGTTGTTGTGGTTAGCACGACCGGGGGCCGACGAAACGTCTATCTGAGAGCCAACCATGAAATCGTTGGGCACGTCAGTATCGGTAGCGACACCCTCTTCAAAGCGAAGTGGGCCACGCTGCATTGGCACGTCGGGTCCGATAACACGCTCAAACCCGTGGCTACCGACCTCGGGTCCGCGTTCAGGGAACTGCGCTGCGGGAGCGACTGTTGGGTTTGCTACATTAGCCATGAAATCCTCCGGGGAATACGGGTAGGTACCTGACCTCTATAATACCACTAAACGAAGAATGGATTTTCAGCAACGGACACAGTTGGCATAACATCGTATACTGTCAAGCAACAGGCCAAGGCTAGGCTGTCGGGGTAGTCATCGAAAGCCCCCCGTTCCTCAGGGGCTTCAGCAAGCAGGTATGGTCCTCTGTTGATCCTCTCTAAGTCCACCATCTGCTGGTTAAACTTCTTCCAACGGCGAGTTCTCTTAGCCTTTGAGTGCCCCGGAATGACCAGTTGGTCACGCTGAATCAACTCAGTTAAGTGTACCCAGCGCTCGTTCTGGGCCTTTGCATCGGAGGAGAGACCAAGCACCTCAATGTCTGGCAGCAACAGGGCCAGACGCTCGGACACGGCTCCCCCCACGCCTTGGGCGTCAATCCCGACACGCAGAACGTCATAGTTACGCACGAAGTCCACGAGTTTGAAGTACTGAGACTCCCAGTCCGTATCATGTATTTCCAGCCAGTTCAGGACCCGATGCTCAAAGAACCCCAAACCATCGGGGTGATCCCAGTCAACCCACACAGCCGTGGCGACTGTGGAATCGTTGGACCGAGCCACGTCGATGCCGATGACAATGGGAGTACGCCACCACTCTGGAACCAGTTGCATGGAGGTGTCATACAGACGGTCCAGACGCTCCTCAGTGACGAACATCCCCTTCTCAAGCATCCAGTGGTTGAGGTAGGACATGCGAAACTCGTCTGAGTCCTCCCCAATACGCACCTTCTCCTTTCTAATGAACTTGCCGTAGTTCTCGTTGTACTTAGCCGCTACGGTCCAGTCATACTCAAAGTGAGACGTGCGCTGCCCGCGCTTCTTGTTGATGTCCCGACGTTTATTAAACTGAATCATCTTGTAGAAGTACGACTTGTTACGAGTAGCAGTACCAGTTAGAGCAATGGTGCCATTGTTGAACGCCAACATGGGCTTGATGGACTTGGCAATCACATACTCGTCGGCTCCCTGCGCCTCATCCACAACAGCGAAGTGGTACGTCTTCGACTCAATCTTGGCCTTGGGGTTACAAGTCTGCATCCGACAGAGTGACCCGGAGTTCTTCAGCGAGACAATCTTACCCTTACCTCGTGCTCCACCTGACGAAGCCTTGTCGTCAATCTCCGGGTCAAGCAGGAACTCCAAGGCGTGATCACTGGTTAGCCGGGAAACAATACGACTAAACACGGTGTCAGCCTGATCTTCAGTAGGAGCAAACACCCCGCACCAGAACCCTCTGCTGAACTTAGACAGCCACACAGGATAAATCTTGGACAGTTTGGGAAGAATAACCATCATGGAGGCAATGACGTTGGACAACACCTCTGACTTACCACTCTGGCGGGTGGCTATGAGGGTCAGTTCTTCACCGTCTCCGACAACAACAGACTCAATGAACCTGTAGGCTATGGGAATCTGATAAGGGAAGAACTCTACACCACAGAACTCCTCTGTGAACAGTACTAACTTCTTAACCAACTCAGAGACAAACTCATTGGATGCTTCATCCAGTTCGACATCAATGTCCAACTCGGGAATGTCATCAAAGCCCGCCTGTTCCTCAGTTTCGGTAGCGACACTCATTCGTCACGCTCCGCTAGTTCATCCCACATAGCGGCAAGCATCTCTACTCGGGCGGTAACGTCGTCACCACCATATCCGTGGTGACGCCACCTATCAAACGCCTCACCAAGGTGCATGATCTCTAGGTCCATCCAGTCCCTCAGATCCGACGTGCTCATCTGGGTAACACGAGAAGGACGATCAAAGGTAGCAACGGCATGGGTCTTACTGTCACCCCAAAACTTCAGTGCCACTCTCTAATCTCCTTTGGTTTACTGGAAAGTCTCCTACCCACCAACGAGTGGAGTAGGCCCTCTTCCTTTGTGTAGTGCTCAGAGGGTTTGCAGACCCCGACCTGAAAGGTCCGATACGGGACCACAGCCTGAATCCCACGACCATTCCTCCACGGGTAGTCGGTTTCCCTCATAAAGGAACTCTGTATCCCGATCTTCTTTACGTCCGTCTGGCGTGTCAACCAGTACACAGGCCCCACCCCTTGTACTAAGTCCAGTGTGTTTCTCAGTACTAGCCACCAACAGAGCATACCAGCCACACCCGTGCCGAGTAACCACCACCCTCGCATAAAGGGAAGTGCAGGGAGTAACAAGACCCCCAGAGCCAGAGGGGAGTACCCTATGACCCTACTTCTTAAGTTCATACCACCCCAACAGCGCTACGATCCCAGCGCAGAACAGGGCTGCCATACTGAACCAGTACATCAGTTAAAGAACACACCAGCCTCATCGTTACTACCTACCTTGGTGTACGGGTAATGGTTCAAGGTACTGTTAACAAACTTCCCCCTAGACACCCCTTGTCCGGTCATGGATGCGTACACAGCGAAGGGTATGCTGTCATAACGGTACTGGTCCCCGCGCTTGATAAAGCGCATGAAGATAGTGCCCAGCCCAGCGTCAGTCATATCGTTGGGGTCGTTGGGCACGTAGCGATACCACGCTACACGGGTACTGTTGAAGTCAACCCCGTTTACCTGTGGTGCGATAAACCCAGTTGGTTGCTCTTCTTCAGGGCCGAGTTCCTGTCGCTCCTTCTCCCGCTCAATGGAGAACGAGTAGGTAGCAGATCCTGCCTGCTGTCTGTCGGCTGTCGTGGGCTCGTCACGAGCATCGAAGTGTTGCGGATCAAGAGGCCCAGACGTAGAAACTGATGATTTGAACTCCTCAGTCAGATAACTGTCAAAGCCCTGCCAGTTGGGACCTAGGCCACCTTTATTCCTCGGCATCCTCGGCAGACTCCTCGTCCTGTGACTCCGCCAGAAGGGACCGAAGTTCAGTTACCATCGACGCCAGCACGACGTTCTCGCCCTGCAAAGCATTCAGCCGTGACTGAAGTTCGTTGATGACCGTCTGGGGATTGAGTTGAATGTTGTCTACGTCCACGTAGTGCCCTTTCGTTGGAACGGTTTGTAGGACTATTACAGTGTATCAGGTGCCCTCTAACTCATCAGCCAACGCACGAAGACGGTCAGAGATGCTCCCTTTGATTAGTGGTACCGGATTCTCAGATGCTGCGGTTTCCTTAGCGGCCTCTTCCTTCTCAGCAACCATCTTGGCGATGGCGTCCCAGTCAATGCCGGGGTCGGCAAGATCGGTACCGAGGTTCTCCAACTTGTAGTCGGAGATGTCCCATGCCATGTTGTCGGGGGAGACAGCAGGTCCGCCGTAGTAGGCGTCCAACCATGCCCAAGTAACAGCAGTTTTATCTGTTACAACTAGGTTATGTCTAACCCAGTCGCCGCCGTCCAGTCGGGCACGGATGAAACCCTCATCGAAATCGGCCTCACACTCAAAGAGAACAGCAGTACCGCCCACCTTGAGTTGCCCGACCTTGATGGAATCCCCCCACTTTGGACCCTGACCCAGATGGTAGAAATACATACCGATAGGCATGAAGCCATCCTTGGTCTTGCCGAACCATGTGCGGAACGAGAAGCCGTCGGGGTTAGGCTGCCTGTTGCCATGTCCGTAGGATTGGCCTCTGGCGTTCTTGTACCGCAGATCGGCAAATCCCAGTGTCTTTCCCGTACTGTGGGAGTTCCAGTTGCCAAGCGCCCTGACCATGTAGGACACCTTCACATGGCGACAGGGTGGCACCTCTTGATAGAGGGCGCAACCATAGTGGTCACCGTTTCGGAACATCAGCCGTAGCGAGTCGCCACTCACATAGGCGTTCTTGATGTCGCCCTTCCACGAGTCTTGCCAGCCCTCTTTAAAGGTTTCATGTACTAAGACAGTCATCACTTCTCCTTCTATCCCTATTCTATCTCAATATAGATGCACTCACCGGGGCATTCGTCGGCAGATTCAATAACAGCCTCCAAATGCTCCTCAGGGACACCGGCTAAACCCGTAGCCATCTGGTAGACAGGTTCCCCCTTGGCTGCCCCATCAGGTCCGTACATCGTGGGCCATCCGACTTCTTTGACGTAAGCCAACCCGTCGTCGTGCATCTCGAAGATGTCGGGGCAAATCTCGGCACAAAGGCCGTCACCAGTACAGAGGTCTTGGTCGATCCAAACTTTCATCATTCAACCTCTTCAATGGTCAGGCGGTACCAACCGCTGTTCGTTGTGTTGTAAACCGAAGCCTGCACCACATAGTTACCCACAGCCATGTCCGTGCGGACAATGCGGGCATCCCACTGATCACTCACGTTGTCGATCACGGGGACACCATCAGAGCAAGCCCCTCCGGTGTCGCAGTAGGTAATAGTGGGTGTCTCATCCACATCCACCGCACTGCTAGGCGGGTTGGTGCAAGTGCTTCCACAGTCGCTCCCACCGTCATCGTCCGTTTCAATCGTGCCGCCGGGTGCGATGCTGCCCGTATCCCCTGAGTGGTCCCCCTGATCAGAGTCCGTATCTTCTCTGAGGTAGAGATACGGGTCGGCAGCCTCGTTACTTGTATTGAACTGGGCGCGAGTCAGATTTGTTTCAGCGTCGATGCGGACACTGGTCACCTCGGTCAAAGAGAACTGGATATGGTCGCGGTCTTGGCGGCTAGAGGATTGCACGATGCACCAGTCCCCCATGCCTCTCCAGCCACCCTCAGCACAGCCCTCCTCGGTAGCCACCGTGGCATTCGTCGTAGAGGCTGACGTGTAGGCGTCGCCAGCGGTAACCGTTGTTTCATTGTCATTCCATGTCCTCTGGGTAGAGCAGCCGCTCTGTACCCCATCTACGTAGATGCAGGACACAAAGTCGGTTCCTGTCCGCGCCACCACGGTCGTCGTGTCTACATGAGTCGTCGTAACCGTTGT
>Ga0302132_10002198_pt1 | contig 11211 bp, 8 predicted proteins | sample CB9_321_MG_FD_203113 | JGI IMG/M metagenome (GOLD analysis project Ga0302132, IMG submission 203113) | Marine microbial communities from Western Arctic Ocean, Canada - CB9_32.1 | ecosystem: Environmental > Aquatic > Marine > Oceanic | place: Canada: Western Arctic Ocean | collected 2017-09-19
TCTATGTTCTGAGTTGGGATAAAACAAGTTGAATCACCAGAGTGAATACCCGCCTCTTCTAGATGCTCCATCACCGCACCAATCAATACCTCCTCGCCATCACAAACCGCATCTACATCCAATTCAATGGCCGCACCAAGATATTCATCGACCAAGAGAGGCCTATCGCTGGCCAAATATGCTTCGGCGAGATATGCGTCCAATTGCTTTTGATTACCAAGTATTTCCATACCTCTGCCACCGAGGACATAAGATGGTCTAATCAACACTGGGAAACCGATTCTAGCCGCGGATTTACGTAAATCGACGACATTGGTGCAGGTCTCACCATTGGGCATCAACAATCCGATTCGAGAGGCAAAAGATTCGAAGCGGGCTCGATCGCTAGCCTCATCGATAGCATCGCAACTGGTGCCAAGCATCATTACCCCAAGACCTTCGACTTTTTCCATACGCTTTTCCAAGGGTAAGGCGACGTTGATAGCCGTTTGTCCGCCGAATTGCAATAGGATACCATGCGCTTGCTCTCGCAACAATACTTCGGTAACATATTCAAGAGTTAATGGCTCAAAATATAAACGGTCAGAGGTGTCGAAATCGGTTGAGACCGTCTCTGGGTTATTGTTGATTAGAATCGAATCCATACCCGCTTCGCGTATCGCCATTACTGCGTGAACACAACCATAATCGAACTCGATGCCCTGACCTATACGAATAGGTCCACTGCCGAGAACGACTTGCCGTTTCTTCTCTCGGGATTCAAGATCGGGAAGTACATCTACTCCTCGTTCGCTCCAAGGTTCATATGTCGAATAATAATAAGGGGTTTTTGCCGCGAATTCGGCAGCACATGAATCGACCATTCGATAACGCGGATGAATACCAAGTGCGTGGCGTCTACTCATCAATGCCTCTTCGTCCCTTCCATGGGTAAGCGATGCGATACCCGCTGGAGGGAAATCAGCCATTGCATCGACGATATGACCATCGCTAAATCCACGACTTTTCCATGCTAACAACTCCTCGGCATCGAGTGCAGCGATGTCGCTGGGGAAAGATCTGATCTCGCCCTCGATACGGGCAATGTTTTCAAAACCATAGAGGAACCAACGGGTTATTCTAGTGATCTCGTGAACCTGTTCTACAGTCCAACCACGACGAAAAGCCTCTATCAGTGCACCCATCCTCCGGTCGGTTGCAATCTGAAGCCAGTCAACTAAAACCCGATCTGAAAGTGGCTCAGCGGCCCGAGCAAGCATGCCCTCACCGTCCGATTCATCAGCTCTAGTTAGCGGGCGGGGATGCGGACATCCCTGTTCTAAACTCGACCAAGCCTTGAGAAAAGCCTCTTCAAAATTACGACCTATCGCCATCACTTCCCCGGTCGATTTCATCGAGGTGCCAAGAGTGCGGTCTGCGGTACGGAATTTATCGAATGGCCAGCGTGGGATTTTGATGACACAGTAATCCAAGGTCGGCTCAAAAGCCGCAGTAGTGCCTTCACCGGTTATTGGATTAGGCAATTCCCCGAGATTATAGCCTACCGCTATCTTTGCCGCCATTCTGGCAATTGGATAGCCAGTTGCTTTGCTAGCCAAAGCCGAAGAGCGTGAAACGCGCGGGTTGACTTCGATTACCCTCGATTCTCCAGTGAACTGGTTAAAGGCAAATTGAACATTGCAGCCACCTCTGATATCCAAGGCCCTTATCAGAGCAAGTGCCTCATCCCTTAGCATTTGGTGATCTCTATCCGAAAGCGATTGAATCGGCGCTATAACCACCGACTCTCCGGTATGGATGCCCATCGGGTCGATATTCTCCATAGTGCAAACGATGAGGCAATTATCAGCACCATCACGCATCACTTCGTATTCGTATTCTTGCCAGCCAATAATCGATTCCTCAATCAATACCTGACCTATATGTGAATTGCGTAAACCCAAACTGGCAATCTCTACCAGTTGACCGGTATCGTAAGCGGTACCCCCACCCAATCCACCGAGGGTAAATGCCGGACGGATCAACAATGGCCAAGTGCCAATCTCCTCAGCCGCAGCCAATATTTCCTCCATGTTATGGCAAGCACGTGCATCGGAAATAGACAGGCCAATCGATTCACAAACCTGATTGAATAATTGGCGGTCTTCCGCCTTGTCGATAGCATCTAGGTCTGAGCCAATCAATTCCACACCTAATTCCTCAAGTAAGCCACTATGGGCTAATTGACTAGCGATATTCAATGCTGTTTGACCGCCCATGCCCGCCAAAAGTGCGTCGGGTTTTTCCTTGCGTAGAATACTCTCGACCGTGCTGACAAGCAAGGGTTCGATGTAGACCTTATCGGCCATCTCTGGATCATTTTGGATGGTTGCGGGATTGGAATTAACCAAGATGACCTCGTAACCATCTTCTCTAAGAGCTCTTACTGCTTGAGAGCCCGAAAAATCAAACTCGGCTGCTTGGCCTATTTTTATTGGACCTGAACCAAGCACCAATATCGTATGGATATCCTCTCTCCTAGGCATTTACTCACCCCCCTGGATATACGATTCAACCATATCCTTGAAACGTGCAAAAAGAGCATGGGCATCGTGAGGTCCTGGGCAGGCCTCGGGATGGAATTGCACAGAAAAAGCCGGTGCGCCGACGACATCTAGGCCCTCGACTGTTCTATCGTTAGCATTGACATAACGCACGACAACAGGGTTACCGTGTAGATTCGCTACCTCTTGTGATTTGACTGCTAGAGGATGAGCTGCAAGCATTCCTGCGTCAGGGTCAGCCACAGCAAAACCATGATTTTGACTGGTTATCCAGACTTGGTCGCTTTGTAAATCCACGACTGGTTGATTGGCTCCACGGTGACCATAGCGCATTTTGTAGGTTTGTAAGCCGCTTGATAAGCCAAGTAATTGATGACCAAGACAAATACCCATCACCGGTAATTTTGCCTTTATCGCTTCAGCGAGGCAGTCACGCGCCCGGCTTGCCATGCCTGGGTGAGCAGGGTCGCCAGGGCCATTGGAACAGAATAGTGCTTGAGCACCCAATTCCTCTATCGATTCAAACGCTATATTTGGCGGGCACCAAATCACTTCGAAATAGCGGCACAAACTACGCAGAATATTGTATTTGATGCCGCAATCGAGTGCGGCGATGCGCGGCAATACCCGGCCAAATTCATCACGCGCATCTGGATTGAGGATTACCGCATCATTTACTGAGACGAGGTCGACAAGGTCATCGAGTTCAGGCGAGCGCAATACAGCCAATCTTTCCCGTAATGAGGCTTCATCCTCGGCTGGGCCAAAGACACAGAGCACTGTTCCTAATTCCCTGACTCTTCGAGTGATTGACCTCGTGTCGATATTCTCGATCCCAGGTACCCCAAATGCAGCCAAAAAACGACCGACGCTAGCAATGCTATCGCGGTGGTCAGGCTGTTTCATCGCGCTGCGCACGACCACTCCTCTCGGCCAAACCCCACCTGATTCGGAGCGGTTGTAATGGATGCCGTAATTGCCAATCATCGGATAGGTGAAAGTTAGGATTTGGCCCGCAAATGACGGATCTGTAAGGCTCTCTTGATAGCCGGTCATCCCTGTTGTAAAAACCAATTCACCCTCACCGATAGCCCTCGCACCAAATAGGGTCCCTCGGTAGATTGCACCATCTGCTAATAGCAAAATACCATCGCCATCCGCCTCCTCAAAATCGCGATTATCCTGCATTATTTCACAGGGTTCAGGCAGCAAAGGAGCATAGCGATTTGAAACACCATACACCGTCATCGAAGTTCGTGGTCAGATAACTACCATAATCATTGGCCAGCGAATCACTGCTAAAGAACGACTAATCATTCCTCTTCGCGTCCGAGGTCATGGACGATTTTTCCTTGGTTACTACCTTCGATAACCAGTTGGGCTTTGGGGAATGAACGCTCTACTGCACCCCCGCCAAACCACTCATCCATGAAGAGAGCAAGCGCTGCTACCTCAGAATGAGGTTGGTTACCCACACCGATATTGTATTGACAGGCCTTGAAAACCTCTGCAGGCACTTTGGCACCGCCGACCACAATTAACAGCGGGCGATCTCGTCGGATTTTAGGAATCGCTTGACGGTAGGGCTGACCATACATAGTCAGGTGAATCGCCACCCCACCAGACTCTACGTGCTTGCGCAAGTGACTAAGACCAGAGACGTGGTTTGTCTCTATTTCTCCGCCAAAGCGCGTGCTGACCGATTGTAGGTTTTCCAACAATTCCTCGTCCCCTTCGCCGGCTAAGGTAAAGGCGTTTGCACCAAGGGCTCTGGCGACCAATCCCAGATGAGTGGTGATGCGTGGATCACGGCCCTTGCGGTAGCCCCACCTGAGTACCTCTACTCTTTCGCCCATGGCCGGGCCAGATGATTTCTCGTTTCAAGCCTCGCTCTCGACCGCTGGCTCGATTTCTGGCTCAAGTCCTGCTGCACTTGGCTCGTTGAATTGGATGGAGGGATGGTTTTCAATCAAGCGTTTAACCCAACCCAGTAAAACAGCATCGATCAACAATTTTGCCGCAGCATAAACAGTTGCCGAAAGCAGGGCTAGTCGGGCAAAACGCCACATTCCCTCAGCCGGGGTCAAAACATCGCCGGCAAAGCCCATTACCGCTGGCTCAAACACATATAGAATGGATAAAACAAACATTATACCCGATACTAGGCCGGGAAATAATTGACCTAATTCGCGGCTGAAATCGGAAAGGATTGAACCGACGAATATCAAACACGGCACGAGGATGGTTACGGTCATAAAATCAGGGCCGAAGAAAATCGAAGTCGCCACACTATAATCCTCTGTAGGCCTCAATACCGTCAACCACCAGAAAACCGCCCATGCGGCGAGTATACCACCGCACCAACGTGCTCGAGAGTGAATCATCTCACCAATCGAAGAGCGATCTTTTGGGTCTAGCCGTGAAATTATCTTCTCTGCTAACTCCATCTGCTCTTCGGAAGGCATCGGAATATCGAGGCTTTCATCCTCGCCAATTTCCTCTCCATCTGTGATTACAGACTCAGACATGGGACGCTCTCAAACCTCTCATCTCATAAACCCTGTCGCAACCGACGCTTCGGTATGCAGGACTTTAGAGGGCACGAGTCCAGCCGTAGGACTCTATTAGCGCCTGTGAACGGCCGCCCATTGCTGATGGCAATAGTCAATGCAACGCCGGATTCATTTCACAAATCAAGCCGTGGCGGTGGGCTGGAAGAGGGGATTGCTCATTTTGCAGCCGGTGCTGACTGGGTTGATATCGGAGGCGAATCGACAAGACCTGGGGCTTTGCCCATCAGTATTGAGGAGGAATTAGCACGGGTTATTCCTTTGGTCGAAGAATTATCCAAGCATGGGCCGATTTCAATCGATACCCGAAATCATCAGGTGGCTAGGGCTGCTATCAGCGCCGGTGCGAAAATGATCAATGATGTCAGTGGCTTGCGAGACCCACTGATGTTTGATTTGGTATTGCAAAGCGGGGTTGCAGTTTGCATCATGCATATGCTGAATACCCCAGAGGAGATGCAGAATTCACCCCACTACGATGATGTTTGTCAGCAAGTGAGTGAGGAATTACTCAATACTGCCCGACGGTTGATTGCAGCAGGTCATCCCAAAGAATTGATTTGCCTAGATCCTGGAATTGGTTTTGGTAAAAATCTCCAGCATAATATCGAATTATTGCAGGGCTTCCAATCCTTGCGAGGAGAGGAGGGGTTTTCCTTGCTTTGGGGTGTCTCGCGTAAATCGATGATCGGGCAAATCTGTGGTCAAGATGATTCGGAAGATAGATTGGCCGGCAGCCTTGGAGTTGCCGCATTCGCCCAACTAAATGGCATTGATATTCTCAGGGTTCACGATGTTCGTGAGCACTCTGATTTCGCTGCGGTTATGAGTACATTATTGGGGGTAGGAAAATGAGTGAAGCGCCTATAATCGATATTGATAATCGCATTCGCCTCTTAGGCACAGCTCACGTCGCTAGCGCTAGTGTCGCTGCGGTCAAGCATCACATCGAGGAGTTTCAACCCGATGTTATCGCAGTTGAATTGTGTCAATCTCGACACAAAGCCCTCGCTGAGGATAGGCGTCTGGACAAGGAGGGCTTACTCAAAGTGATCAAGGAGGGAAAGGCGCCTTTGGTATTGATTCAATCACTTCTCGCAGCAGAACAAAGACGGATGGGCATGGATGAGGAGATTCAGCCCGGTGCTGAATTGATGGCTGCTGTAAAAGAAGGTGAAGCTCGAGAACTGGAAGTCGTACTCGTCGATAGAGACATACAAACCACCTTACGCAGAGCATGGAAAAAGATGGGTTTGCGTGAAAAAATACGACTATTATACTCACTACTCGGCGAGGAGGAGGGAGAGGAAGAGTTCGACCTAGAGGAAATGCTGGCAGACCAAGACCTGCTCTCTTCACTACTGGAGGAGTTTCGCACTATTTCAGCCGGTGCTGGAATCGTGTTAATCGATGAAAGAGACGAATACATCGCAAGTGGAATTTCGGTGATTTCACCGGAAAAAAGAGTGTTGGCGGTATTGGGAGCGGGGCACTTACAGGGTGTTGCCAAAATACTGCAATCGGACGAAATCGACGACCGACGTCAGGAACTTGATACCCTAGTCAAGAAAGGACCACTAGCCAAATCCATTCCATGGCTGCTTCCAATTGCAGTCTTTAGCCTGATGGCTTGGTTGCTATACCAAGGTGAGCGTGAAGCATTATTCACAGCAGGAGCGATCTGGTTAGCGTCTAATGCAATCGCTGCAGCCTTGTGTTGTGCATTAGCCGGCGGTCATCCAATCGCAATCCTTGTCGCCGCACTAGCCAGCCCTATAACCTCGCTGAACCCGATGCTAGCCGCTGGTTGGTTCGCTGGTTATGCGCAGATGAAACTAAGGGAACCAACGGCAGAAGATCTGCAGGAATTTCTGAAATTGGATAGTTTGAAATTATTCTGGAGCAATAGAGCAGGCCGGGTATTATTGGTAACCTCTCTAACCAACCTCGGCTCGATGGTCGGTGCATGGATAGCAGCACCACTAATCGCAGCTGGGCTTTAATCCCGGTACGAGCACTCTTCTATAGATTACTTAGCCCTCTAACTCCCGAGACTGTTCAAGACTGAAATGAACCATATTGTAACTCCAACCGTAACAATGCCTCCGATTACTAATATCGTCATGGCACCCTTAGCCTTCGCTATATTTCCACTCCGTTTCCATTTAATCGCCAATGAGCCAGCAACAACAGGCAAGCTGAGAGCAATAATCACGACATTCCAAAATCCAAACGGATCGAGACTGACAGTAAAACCAATGGCCATTACCAGTAATCCTGAGAGAAATGCAAAACCTGAACCAAACAAGAAACTACCTCGAGAATCCTCTTGTGTCAGGTCACCCTCTTCATTAGTTACTGTTTCTTCCACGTTAATTCCAAGTTCTTGATTATATTATACTTGTTCCATTTTTCACTACTTTGCCGCATACCATGGTATTTGCAGATAGTATCAGAATTCTATCTTTGGTGCAGCACGAACTGTTTGGTCGACGACCTCGAATAGATCTCGGCGGTTTGCGCCCTTCATTCCGGCGACGACACTGGTTGGAATCATCTGGATTGCGGCATTCCAATTGGTTGAACTGGCGTTGTAGAATTCTCGGCGGTCCGATATCTGATTCTCAATCGAGACCAATTGCTTCTGAAGGTCTAGGAAACCAGAATCTGCTTTTAGTTCAGGATATTGCTCGGCGACCATATTGATGCGGGGCATCATACCAGAGAGCATTCCTTCAGCGGAACCGACTCCTTTGACATCTCCGCGAGAGAGCGCACCTGCTGCAGCCTGACGTGCTTGAGCGAATTGTTCAAAAATCTCTCTTTCGTGCTTAGCGTAGCCTTTTACGATTCCAAGTAGATTAGGAATCATATCATATCGTTGATTGAGTAAGACGTCGATGTCAGCCCATGATTTATTGGCATTCTCCTCCAACCTCACCAGACGGTTCCACGTGCTGATGAACCAAATTAAGATGATTACTGCTACTACTGAAGCAATTATTCCGACTATCATTCCCGTGCTCATATCACAGGGGAATGGATAGAAGCACATCAATGCTTCTCTGGTTTACAATCTTTACCTGATGTGATTAGAATAGAGTTTAAACTCGCCATCACAACATGACCAAACTATCGCCCCACCCCTCATGCTGAAACATTATGCTGTTTGTAGCCGATTGCTATTGTAACCCAAGAATCAATGTACTCCCTCCGCTTCGATTAACTAAGGTGTGAGTCGTATATGGTGAATTATGGCTTTGTCATCGATAATCGCACCTGCATAGGCTGCCACGCTTGTACCGTCGCTTGTAAGTCGGAACACGATGTGCCAATCGGAGTTAACCGAACTCACGTTAAGTATATCGAGACTGGAACCTATCCTGATTCCAATCGTGAATTCAGCGTCCACCGCTGTAATCACTGTGAGGATGCCCCATGCACAACAATTTGCCCTACCACCGCTCTTTTCACCCGTGAAGATGGCATTGTTGATTTCGATGACGCGCGTTGTATAGGCTGTAAGGCATGTATGCAAGCGTGTCCTTATGACGCCCTTTACATCAACCCAAATACCGGAACCGCTGCCAAGTGCAATTATTGCGCCCACCGTATCGAACACTCGTACGAGCCTGCATGTGTCATAGTCTGTCCGACTGAATCAATCATCAGCGGCGATCTTGACGACCCTGATTCCAAAATCAGCATGCGTATCAAGCAACATGAGGTAAAAGTGCGCAAACCTGAGGCGGGAACCAAACCCAATCTCTACTATGTCGAGGCCAGTGAGGAGATGCTCGACCCCAGTGCCACTGAGCGAGGCGCATATACATGGACTGAACAGGCGGCAGGAGTAGGTCACTTTGCCAAATATGCCGACAAGCGCCTTGAAGCCGCCGACACGCCTTCGATGATCGTGCAACTCGCTCTAGAAATGAAGGCAAAGGAGGCAAACCCTCGCGACCAGGCTATAATTCGCGACGTCGCGGCCCAACTTGCTAACCAATCACCGAAAGCAAAGCGCGCATATGACCAACCATCGAAGGGCATTCTCTGGGATGGCGAGGTCGCCGGCTATATCATCACCAAAGCCATGGCCGCTGGATTTTACATCCTCTGCATGCTCGACCTATTGTTAGGCAGTGAATTATTAGTGCATATTCCAATCACTTCGGTGATGATCTTTGTCATGGCGATGCTTGGTATAACCGGGATATTGCTGGTGATGGACCTCGACCGCCCTGGTAGATTCCTCTATGTGATACTAAGACCAAATTGGGATTCATGGTTGGTACGAGGAGCCTACGTCATCGCAGCATTCGGCGCTATATTGACCGCGCATATAGCGGTGTATTTCCTTTCACTTGACCCTGTTTTCCACAAGGGATTGGCGCTTCTAGGTATTCCTCTGGCTTGGATGACTGGAGCCTATACTGGCTGGCTTCTCAAACAGGCCAAGGGCCGAGTGGAATGGGCAAAGAAAAGTAATCTTTCAATCGCAGTTAGTGGAACTATAGAGATGTTTGTCTTTGGTGGCACCCTGCTTTTAATGGGTTATATCTTCACAATAATCCCGCTAAATTATTTCAGCGTAATCTCGATGCTGATTCTGACTGCAGTGCTCTACTGGTCGGGTTTCATTCATATTAGGACTGAATTGCGCAAAGCGCAGATGGAGTCTTTACTTTGATGTGATATCATGAGTCGTTCATTTGTCGAGACTATCGCCCAAAAATTACGCATCATCCCTAACTTGGATCGTGAAGATAGCCAACTCCTCCAAGGACCACTACGAAAATACCCCAACCCTGAACAATGGGATGAGCACGTTGAACTCGACGCTGCTGCGTGGCCAAAACGCATCGAACGCAATTATTCACTAGTGCCTACCACGTGTTTCAATTGTGAATCGGCCTGTGGACTTTTGGCATATGTCGATAAGGAAAGTGGCGATGTTAGCAAATTCGAAGGTAATCCACACCATCCGGGAAGTCGAGGGCGTAATTGTGCCAAAGGACCTGCTACCATAAATCAAATTCAGGATACTGAACGCATCCTCTATCCGATGCGGCGCAAAGGTACACGCGGAGAAGGTGGTTGGGGGCGAATCACTTGGGATGAGGCACTGGATGAAATAGCGGCAAAAATACGTAAGTCACTAAAAACCGGAGCAAAAGACAAGGTCGTCTATCATGTTGGCAGGCCTGGCCACGAGGGTTACACCAACCGTGTTCTCAAAGCATGGGGGGTTGATGGTCATAATTCTCACACCAATATCTGCTCAGCAGGTGCGCGCACCGGTTACGCATTATGGCACTGGCACGACCGCCCTTCACCCGACCACGCCAATGCAAAAGTCATCTTACTAACCTCTTCTCACCTTGAGACTGGACATTATTTCAACCCGCATGCTCAACGAATTCTTGAAGGGATGATGGACGGGGCAAAATTAATCGTAATAGACCCGCGTCTCTCCAATACAGCGGCTATGGCCGACCATTGGCTGCCGACTTGGCCCGGTTCGGAACCAGCACTATTCCTATGCTGGGCGAGAATGATTATTGAGAAGGGGTTGGTAAACCGTGACTTTGTTGAAAATCAAGTCAACTGGGAAGAATGGCTGGATGCAGCCCATGGCGATGAGCCAAAAACCTATGAGCGATTCTTGGAATTAGTGCTCGAGGAATATTCCGAGTATACCCCCGAATATGCGGCCGAAGAATGTCGCATACCAGTCGAGCAAGTTATTGAAGTTGGCGAAATTATCGCTAATGCTGGCACAAAGTTGAGCGCACACGTATGGCGTTCTGCCTCAATTGGCAACCTTGGTGGCTGGCAGGTTGCCAGAACCTTACATCTACTCAATGTCCTAACTGGTTCAGTCGGAACTAAAGGAGGGACGGCACCAAACTCATGGGCCAAATTCAAGCCGAAACTATTCGATGAACCTCCAGCACCTGACGGATGGAATGAGCTACACTTCCCACCAGAATACACGCTTTCACATTTCGAAATGAGTCACATATTACCGCACATGATCAAAGATGGCCGAGGGGACATGGACGTCTACTTCACCCGGGTGTTTAATCCGGTCTGGA
>Ga0302132_10002200_pt1 | contig 11206 bp, 9 predicted proteins | sample CB9_321_MG_FD_203113 | JGI IMG/M metagenome (GOLD analysis project Ga0302132, IMG submission 203113) | Marine microbial communities from Western Arctic Ocean, Canada - CB9_32.1 | ecosystem: Environmental > Aquatic > Marine > Oceanic | place: Canada: Western Arctic Ocean | collected 2017-09-19
ACCCAAAAGCACTATCAACGCTAATTGGTTATGCTTCATATAAATAGTAATAATAATATATACCTATTCATCCCCAAATCTACACATCATCCCACAAACAAAAAACCCCACGAATGTGGGGCTAACATAACTATTTATGGATAAAAACTATTTCCAAAAAAAGGCAATGGAAGAACTCCCATAATTCCATATTGTTTATGTTTAATTTCATCAATAACATAATTATCAGTGCATACTATAATTGGAATAAAGCCTAAGCCACCCCAATACTTATTTCTAGATATTTTTTTACCCTTATCCAGAATAAAACCTTTTCCAGCACCTAAATTAATGACACTCCACAAATTAATATTTGTATCATAATACACAAATGATTTATCCTTGTTGTACCTTTTACCTAACGAAATTCCTAAAAATAACCATACAGGAATATCTTGTTTATATGGACTCATTAAAACTACCGAGGGTGAAATTTGAATATCGATATATTTAGATTTATTTTTTGTTTTCCCTATTTGTATTCCCAAACTTAAATAACCTCCAGGAAAGCTAGTATCATCATAGGGATAGTCTGCATAACTATATGAAATAATCAATAAAGGAATAATAAAAGGAATATATTTTTTCATCCCCAAATCTACACATCATCTGTACAAACAAAAAACCCCACGAATGTGGGGCTTGATGTTGCAGAAAGGGTAAACCTATTTAATTACAATCACTTATATCCTGTTCTCCCATATAATCGTATATTAAATCTCTGCATTTCAGATATGCAAATACACAACTAAAGGGATAATATGATATACCGATATCTATTTCTAATCATATTCGTCATTTATCTTATTCGATATATACATCAGTTCATTGTAATCAATAAGACTGAATTGAAACTTATTTTCAATAGAGCAACTTCATTTAGAACTAATCCATACATACGACAAACCTTACTACTTAGCACATTGAAGTTAATTCTTCGACTTATACACAAAACCATTTTCAAGGTGTAAGTTGCCTAAATACACATCATCCCACAAGCAAAAAACCCCGCTTATGTGGGGCTTGATGTTGCAGAAAGGGTAAATCTATTTTAATAATACCATCTTCTTGTTCTGCATTTATTCACTTGCCCTAACTTGAGGGTAGACCATCTGAAAACAAAAAACAGGCACCCTAATTTATCAAGTTATACGTCCTTTTAAGCCTCGGTGCCTTTAACAAAACCGAAGTAGCCATAGGCAGCGGTAAAAATGGCATATAATGCTACTGTTGACCAGCCAAGTGGACCAATTTCCCCAGACATCTGTACTACAATGCTGACCAGACAACTAACACCAAATCCAAGACTAACCGCTTTGGCCACTTCTATTTTTGTTTCAGAAGCCGGCGCGTTCATCATGAACCAAAATAGTATAGCGAAACCGAGATTGGACGCACCAAGTAATCGACTCATCATTACCGAAGCGGAAATGGTTTCTGCTGCAATGCCATAAGGGGTCAACATTGCTTCAGGCGCGAATACGAATCCGAGGCCAAAGATGCCTGCAACAAAAATATTTACCATGAATAGTTTATTAAGATTCATAATATACTCTCCTTCATTTTATATCTGAATCTACACATCATCCCACAAACAAAAAACCCCACGAACTTTTAGAAAGACAAGTGGTTAGCCATTGTTAAATTCCAGAATGGAATGGTTCAAAAAGAAAAGAGTATTACCACGATGGAGACTGATGGGAATACTCTTCTTCGCAATAGGCTTTGGGTTCACACTTGCACTTGCAATGCAAGATGGTGAATGGTTTCCGCCTTTTTTGATAGCACTTTGCGGTGTTGGTTTTGCGTATGAGAAGTCGTTGAAGTAACTAACCCACAAACAAAAACCCCCACGAATGTGGGGCTTGATAAACAATTATACATTCTTTATTTACATGTTTTGAAGAAAATCAGATAAAAGCAACAAATCAAAAATATCTACTTCTGAATCAAAATTAATATCTGCTGCACTCACTGAGTCATTTCCACCTATTACAAAAGAAAGTAGCATCGCAAAATCAGAAATGTTAACTACTCCATCATTATTTATATCATAATTTAGATTATCAGTCTGTTCATCCACGGGCAAGAAATTATGAATCACTCTCAGACCTTCTACTTCCCAATTTGCCACTATAATTTCAGGAGTATAATCCATATTTAAATCTGCAGTAGCGATGGAAAGTGGAAAGCCCCCAACACCTATTTGCATCTGTTCTTCAAGAGATATATTCCCTTCAGTACTTGAATTTACCATTATTGATATACCACCCATCCAATCATTAGTTAGTAAATCTGGCTTTCCATCGCCATTTAAGTCAGAAATATTTATTCCAACAGGGTTTGAATTAGATTCATATTGATAAAAGTCACTATACTCATATTCAAATCCTAATTCAGAATCTGTACTTATATTCCTGAGTATGGATATCCCGCTAGGTGAGCAAAGCCCACAAGTACCATTTCCTACGATAATGTCAAGCCTTCCATCTCCATCAATATCAGCTAATGTAGGATTTGAAGAACTCCAATTATAATCGTTATACCCCGCAGGTGGGAAGCCTCCAGCTACAATAGTCGCTTCTAAATCAAATTCAATATTTCCCTCTGCACTGTTATTCGAGTACACAAAAACTTCTCTATTACTATAACTACTACTTGAATAGGAAGTTGTAACCATATCAATCATTCCATCTCCATTCAAATCTGCAAAGTCAGGTCGACCATTTGCTAAAACATTTGAAATAATAACTTTATCCGCAAATGATACACTATTTCCATCACTTGTATTTACATAAACTCCAAGTTGGTCATAAGTACCTCGTGTTGTTACTATATCCAGTTTTCCATCCCCATTAATATCTTGTAATTGAACACAGCTTTCATACCCATCTGCTGAAATTATAATTGGGGATTCAAATGAAAAATTTTGATTCTGACTACTATTTATAAAGATACATGTATGAGCTTCAAAATCATCCGTCACGTCTCCTTCTTCAGATAATACGACATCTAAAAGTCCATCTCCATTTAAATCACCAAGTGCAATATCCTGGGGCACACTATAAACACCTGTTCCAAAATTGAATTCTATATGTTCATCAATGGATATCATCCCTTCATCATCAAAAGATGTTGTAAATATTGCTAAATATGCACTCGATCCATAGCCTGCTTCGGAAGTCACGATTTCTGCAACATTATCTCCATTCATATCTGCAATCTTGATATCATAATATTTTCTACCTAAATATGGATTATCTAATTGATTGCTGAGATGAGCAACTGTCAGTTCTTCTGTGGCATTAAATGTTACATTGAAGCGTTGACTGGAAGTTGCATAAAGTCCATTTGTATATACTGAGATGGGTGTATAGTAAGCACCATTTGGTACTGAAACGATTATTTCATTTTCTGTTGAATTAAGTGTATTTGCTTCCAGCCCACCAAAGAATACCGTATTGGATACATCATTAGGACTAAAATTGCTCCCATTTATTATAATTGTACTTCCAACCCCACCAAATGCTGGTGTGATTAAATCAACGTTAGGTTGGGCGATAATAAATGATACGAAAAATAATATTGAAAAGAATCGGTTTATTACCTTATTCATTATACTCATGAAACGTCTTACAATTACCTAGTACTTATTAATAATAATTGATAATCCCGTTGATTCCAAATCTACCCAACATCCCACAAACAAAAAACCCCCCGCAAATGTGGGGCTTTATGTCTTAATAATTAATAAATCTATTTTAATAATACCAGCTTCTTAGTCTGCTTGAACTCGCCCACTTGTATTGTATATAAGTATACTCCTGCACTCACTGGCTGACCTGCATTATTGGTAGCGTTCCATTGAATTGACTTATAGCCAGCATTTTGCTGACTGCTGACCAGATTGTTTACAATCCTGCCCATCATATCGTAGATAGTGATATTTACTAGTGCATCTTCTGGTAAATCATAGTGGAAGGCTGTGACTGGATTGAATGGATTAGGATAGTTCTGAGATATACTAATGAATTCAGGTATCTGATTGCTGGCAGTATTATCTGTGCCCACAACCACTGTTCCTTCCCCTCCTACGTATCTTTTATAATCATCTTCCATTAACTGGCTCGTTGATACTTGAAACAATCCTGGAATATCGTTTACCAGGCCCTTGAAAGCACCCCGCTGAAAAAAATGCTGATCATAGGTGTATTCATCTGGTCCATCGGTTTGAGTGACTTCGGTTGAAAATGCGTGGTAGTGATAACCATAGTCATCATGCGTGTGCCCATTATAATCATCAAGTACATCACCGTCACCTTCCATAACATATGTAGACTCGTACTTACCAAAAAGTGCGATACCATCAAAAACAAAACCTATGATCGGTGGGTGTGTATGCCCATCGTAGTCACTCAAGTTATACAGATTGATACCATTACCATTGAAGCTGTGACCATCGGCATGGTAGTGAAAGCCCATGCCCCGCCCGACATGGATACCTGACTCTGTTACTTCTGCTGCATATGTTGCATAAACAAGAACATTGTTACTTGCGGGGTAGATCATAACACCATCCACAGCAATACCTGTAGAAGAGAGGCTTGTATAGTTGTCAATGGTCCAATCTTCCTCAGTCAGGCCCTCATCCTCTGCGAGTGTCCCATATGATGAGAGATCATTATCCGTGAAGATAGAAACAAGGCCATAATCTGTAAGCGGAATCTTGACTAGTTTAACTTCCAAAACAGCGTTACGTGTAACATTCTGTTCAGCATAACCTCCTTCACAACAAGCATCGCCCGGAGGTCTGGCAACATCGATCAAGAATTGTGGTCCCGCGGGAGCATTATGGGAAGCGATCACCATAAATGGATGGTACACACCATCATCATCCGCTGCATTAGTAAAATATACGTTTTCTACTGTCGCTTCACCCAAAACCGAATTATACATATCTACCGCACCGAACTCATAGCTGAGCAGTGACTCCCTAAATGTGAGGTACACACTCTTGGAGTATCTTAGTGTATCACTCTGGTTCGTCAGAGATATCTCTATAGCATCAAGTGCATCAGAAGCAGCCGCAGACGCTTCTTCGCTATCGCCAAACTGCGTTTCGTAGTAATCATCAACCCGCTGCAGAAACAGATCAGAGTTTAATTCGCTATCGTCATAGTCCCAGACATTCTCTGGATATGCGGCAAAGGAATTGGTCTGCCACTCTGTAGCAGCAGGATTAAGGTCCGACCCTTCTGGCACTGACACATCTAGCAGGTCATTCGCATCCGCAAGCATGAACGCTGTAGCTTCAGATACATTTGAAGTAAGACTAACAGAATTAGCATCCATCTTAATCCACTGATCGGCTGACCATTCCGTATCCTGCTCATAGATCGCTGAATCTAATGACGTATTATAAAAATATCGACTTGTGGCCTGAACCGTTGTAGATGAAGGTGTACCCGTTATTGTAAAAACCAGAAAAGCGATCGTGCTCTGATCTTCTATATAAAAACTATTCTTATCTCTGATAACGATAGAACTTGCGCTCTCTGATGCGATATCAGCATCTGCATCTATTGCGTGATAAGATGCGAGCCAGGGGTGTATCGTGTATGTACCTGCCAAATCTTCTGTGGCCAGTTCTGCTGTATTCATATCCAAGATCTGGAACATGCTGCGCATAGCATTCCCATATGTGCCCGTGCCACCGGTCAGAGCAGAAACATCACCAACCCCTAACGATGATAGGTCTGATGACACGGTCAGGCAGTACGTCTCAGTTATATCAACAAAGAGCACGTGCTCGCGATTCTGAATGGCATTGACAGAACTTGGCGACCATGTTTCAGTAAGGTCTGATTCTGCAATTTGGTTAAAGGGTTTTGGCCCGTATACATCAATACCCATTACGTTTATGGGATAGATCAACATCAAAATAGCTAGGCAGTACATAACAAACATTTTACCATACACTTTCATATTATTTACCCTGGTAATAGTATTACAAAAAAGGCAGATCTCTATAGATCTGCCTTTTTTAAATTATCCTTCTATTTTATGAAGGCCATCTTTTTTGTTTGCCTAAAGTCTCCAGCAACAATCGTATAGATGTATACACCTGCGGCAACAGGCTGACCAACAAAATTTGTGGCATCCCACACTACCGATTTAAAGCCGGCAGACTGATTAGCGTTCACCAGCGTCTTAACCTTTCTACCCATCATATCATAAATCGTAATGTTTACAAAAGTATTTTCAGGAATATCATAGTCTAGAACCGTTGTAGGATTGAACGGGTTCGGGTAGTTATTATAGAGTGCAAACTCGCCCGGTATCAACACATCATCATCCAGGGCAACCCATCCATTATCAGGTTCAACCGGTTCTGACAGTGCCAGACAACGATCAAAACTTGTGTTGTTGTCAAGGCCGGCATATCCAGGCGTTTCATAGTAAGATATCTCAGGAGTGAACTCATGTTGATCATACCCTAAATTATCGTTAGGGGAGACACCATCTGTATCTTCATCCGTGATGTCTGTATAACAAATATGCGTATGATAACGATCTTCGAAATAGACCGTTCCATCCGCCCCAACCATATCATGAACGTGTCCATTCTGTGCGTCCCAATCTGTTGGATCAACTGCTGATCCATCAAGCTCGGTACATCCCATTACGACAACACCATCGCAGTTAATTCCAAAGATTTCTAACTCGGCACTTCCAGGGGTTGTATTTGTAACAAGGCCTTTATGTGCTAGCACTTCTAATGGACCTGGGGAGTTTGTGTGGTAGTGATATGCGGGTCCACCTGGGTGACCACTGTAGAGATCAAAAGATAATGCCTCATCTTCAATTACATCTCCTGGAGCGGCACAAGGATTATACATTGTGGCACCATTTAGTGCAGAACCAATTACACCCATGGGATACTCATAGTCATTGGTACCAACCTCGCCATCAACAGCACCTGCATCAATTAATTCTAGCCCATCATCTGAATCACCGTTAGCAATTTGCGATCGAACTGTTGGATTAACCGGAATAGAGATTACAATATCTAGCTCTGAAATGACATTCGGGTTTTGATAAGAACCTGCTGCAAAAGATTCAAATGGTATCCAGTTTGGATTACTTGAAGAAGTGGCACCCTCCACATCATAATACCAGGACTCATAGGGTGGGAGGGAACTATAATAGAGATTAACATAGTTTCCACTAGATGACAATCTCGCTTTCACACACTGGAAATAGTCCTGAAAGAACTGCGGAACATCGGTAGCAATGTCGGTCTCACAGGTCTCAAGAGTATACATATCCTGAGCGCTAAGCGGTTTAAGTAGCAAAGCTGCTATAATAATAACATATATTTTCATACTTATCCTTTATCGTTTGATTTATACTTAATTAACAATTGAAATATTATATGCATATAGTTCCATGTCCGATTCGTAAATCAATAAAAATTAATTATTAGGCCAGTCCGGTGGTGGTCCTACCTTGGAAACAGATGCATCCTTATCTTCATCTTGCGATAATAAAAAATAGATTGGGACAGCAATAGGCGCTAACCTTTAATGGTCATACTGTCAATTATTTTTAGTTGCACTCATCATAATACTGAATCTCAGGCGTAAACTTGTGACCAGTGTATGTATCAGTACAAATATGGGTATGATATCTGTTTGAGAAAAATACATTAGTGCCAACCGTAATATCATGCACGTGACCATTCTGGGCATCAAAATCACTGCTAGAAGGCTCAGAGCCATCGAGCTCAGTGCAGCCCAAGATCAGCGTTCCGTCACACATTATACCATATAATTCAATCTCAGCGCTTCCCACTACAGCAGTCTGAATAAATCCGTCAAACTCTAAGGCTTCCAGTGGCCCCTTACTTGTTGTATGGTAATGATATGCACCCGTCATTTCTGGGTGACCGTTATATGGATCAAATGAATATTTTTCATCTTCTATATCATCACCGGGTCCGGCCAAGGGATTAAATATGGTCACCCCATTTATGGCAATACCCTGTGCGCTCATACCGTATTCATTGTCACTGTTACCAAGTTCCCCATCAACCAGGTCATCGTTGATCGTTAGGCCTCGAGAGACAGGAGTTTCCGGAATAGACATAGAATACGATTGCTCTGCAATGGTATTTGGATTTAAATAATATCCATCTCCTTGCGAAACAAAATCTATATAATTTCCAGACTCTTCAGAGTAGTACATTGATTCATATGGAGGGAGACCTTTTGTGCTTAAGGTTACAGTACCACCTGATACAGACACGTCCACACAATTAAAATAATTTATATAAAAATCCGGAACATCAGCATCTATTGATCCATCACAATTCTCGAGCGTGATTGAATCAAAATGTTCATGATTATCATCTTCATTTGCTCCACAGCTGAAAAAACATAGTGAAATGAAGAAGAAGAAAAATAATAATAAGTTTCTGTAAAGTAGTTTCATTAGTCTAATCTTTTAATAATTAAATGTAAATGCATGAAAGAATCTCTAATCATTATTCATCTGATACAACACCCTTATTAAATAGATATACCCTTTCTACAACATCAAGCCCCACATTCGTGGGGTTTTTTGTTCCTACCTCTTTGTAAAAAAGTTAAATTAAAGAGAATTTTGCGTGTGGGATTATGAGTAAACTTCACTAATTAACAAAAAGGATAGAACATGAAAAAGTATTTATTAATGTTGTTACCACTACTATTTTTCATTGGTTGTGAGGAAGATAACCCGGAAACGTCCACGGAAAATGAAGCACCGCCGTACACCATGCTGCAGGTATCCAGTGACGAGCAGAGCATTATCGACGAAAATCTGGCGTTGATCACTGCGTATTATGAGGATGCCTATCCTGACCATTCTCTTATTCTGGTCGGTGACAGTGAAACTCTGGTAGACGATATGTCTTGTGATTCTCACGATCAAGAAGTGGTCGAGCAAATGCTATCCGGTGGAAATCCAATGTTTTTTCATTTGACGCCAACAGAAGATTTGAGTGAGTCCGTTGCCGCAATGGTGGACCCAGAAGGTAATCCGCTAAATCAAAAATATTTAGATGCACCTGCAAACATAAAAGATGCAATCGATTACGTGAATCAATTCGCCGGGCACGAGGGGGCGATAGATGATAGTTCGATCTTTATTTTTAACTATTCAAGCGATGATGGGGAAATACATAATGGGAAATGCCAGGATCTAGGCGCTCATCAACTGGGACTGTTTGAAAATACTAATGTAGTGAGCACACTGAATGACGCAGACTACGGCACGTCAACGTGGAATGGTTTGCCTATATACGGAAACGTTGTGTTGGTCGATGTTACTATTGGTGGTATCAATTGGAAGTTGAAGATAGATGAAGATAACGGAAAATTCTTTCTACGAAAGAACGAGAATACCATTTATTGTAAGAGGTGGGTATATAACCAAGCAACGATAATAAGTTTCCTTGAATGTTCGGTGGCTTATCTTGCAGCTAGTTATATAGAGAAATATTTTTAAAAGAGAATCGGCGATGCGAGTTGAAGGCATTTGATACATCAAGCCCCATATTCGTGGGGTTTTTTGTTTGTGGGATGATGGGTAGATTTGAGAATGATTAGATATACATTATTACTGTTATTTATTGGTTTGGCTTTTATAATGATAATTAACCTTAATTTTCATGAAAAAGAAAATTATTATATAGACGATGAGATTATTAAAGACCCAAACTTGGATTATAAGAATTACATACCTGGTCCATCTGACTTAATTATTTCTCGTTCAGATTACGCTAATAAATTGTATGGATTTTGGTTAGGTCAATGTATTGCAAATTGGACTGGCTTAGTCACTGAAATGGATAAAATTGGTAATATTGGTGAAATTAAAACAGGTGAATTTTATACTAGGGAAGATTGGGGGAAGACTGACCAACCTAATATTTGGAGTAACGGTAAGCCTAGTGATTTATCTCCTACAATAGATTTTGTATTTGTAGATGAAAATGGTATCTGGGGATCTGATGATGATACTGATATAGAATATATGTATCAGTATATGCACTATGTAAATGAATCTAGCATTTTAAATGGAGACCAAATTAGAAAAGGTTGGTTAAAACATATAAAAAAAGAAGAAGAAAACTTTCTTTGGGTTTCAAACCAAACTGCTTTTGATTTAATGTATGAGGGGATGATTCCGCCCGCTACAAGTTCACCTGAAAATAATCCTAATTATGAGATGATCGATGCACAACTTACAACAGAAATATTTGGTTTTTTTGCACCTGCTCGACCTGATATTGCTCTAAAACTTTCTCACTTACCTATTCGGACAACTGCAAGGTTAAACTCGGAGTGGATTGCTGAGTTTTATGTTATAATGTATTCTCTTGCATCGTATGTAGATGAAGATCTAAATCTTAAAGATAAGATTTTGTGGATGGCAACACAGGCTCGGAAGCGATTACCTAGTGATTCATATTCAGCCAAAATGTATGATTATGTAAAAACTAATTATGAAGCAAACATGCCTTGGGAGAAAACTAGAGATATGGTATACCATAAATATCAAGTTATGCAGGAAGATGGATATGACTTAACATCAAAAAATTTACATTGTAATGGGTGCTTTGCTGCTGGAATAAATTTTGCTTCTAGTATAATTAGCTTGTTATATGGAGAAGGTGATATCCAAAAGACAATAAAGATAGGGACTTTATGCGGATGGGATTCTGATAACCCAACCTCTACTTGGGGAGGATTGATTGGGTTCATGATAGGTAAAAATGGTATTGAAAAATCTTTTGGCAGAGAATTTGGAGAAAATTACAATATACATAGGACTAGAATTAATTTTCCAAATAAAGGTCTGGATACATTTTCCAATATGGCAAAAATCGGAGTGTATGTTGTAGATCGGGTAGTTCAGGAACAAATTGGAGGAGGAATAGACCTGGAGAAAAACTTATGGTATATTCCTAATACAGGTATTAACATAATTGCAGGTTCACCATTTTAAGCAATCTCAGTAATGATATTATTTATATGTTGACTTATAATTACCGCACAATCGTGGCTTTTTTTAGTAAAAAATAACAGGTGTTTGACAGGTGGTTACTTCAAAAACGGTCTAT
>Ga0302132_10002201_pt1 | contig 11205 bp, 9 predicted proteins | sample CB9_321_MG_FD_203113 | JGI IMG/M metagenome (GOLD analysis project Ga0302132, IMG submission 203113) | Marine microbial communities from Western Arctic Ocean, Canada - CB9_32.1 | ecosystem: Environmental > Aquatic > Marine > Oceanic | place: Canada: Western Arctic Ocean | collected 2017-09-19
AAATCCTCCCCTTCCTTCTGATTGCGGCCGAACCACCAGCCCGCAAACAGCACGCCTGCCATGTAGACAACAATAATGCCGTAGTCGAGTCCGTGGAGGCCACGGTTGCCGGCAGCAAGCAGTTGCGATGTGAATATTGAAGTCTGCATCAGGAGACGATCATCTCGGGAAAATGTGCTTCCAGCCAGCGACGCAGGATCGCCACGTCATCGGCCGTGGGTGAACAATAGGGAGCACGATTCCGCATGCTGGTTGCCAGGAAGCCGGTTGCCAGTCCACCCATGCGGTCATAGGCCGTGTCGGTAAACCCACGGTCGTCGTACTCGTCGTGGATAAACTGGAACAGCGACTGCACCTGCGGGTCGATCCGCTCGACCGCCTCCCAGTTGCTAGCTGCCACCTGGGCCCAGAAGTCCAGCGTGACCTGGGGGTTCCAGTAGACCATCGAACTGCAGCAGCCCTTCACCCCGTGCGGACCAAGCGTGGCCCAGCGGCTCTCGCCCGTGAATACATTGACAATCTGATTGAGCTGTTGGCAGCCTTCGACGCTGTATCCCAGCGTGCCTGCATTGGCTTTGACCATCAGATAGTTGGCTGAGACTGCCTTGATGGACTCGTGTTGATCGAGCGTCAGCGTCCGCTTGGAGCGAGTCGTTTCATAGACAGACACGGCCAGCGGGCCAGCCGCCTGGCCGACAGCTTGAAAGAAGGGAATAATTTGGTCCTCGGCGATTTCCATCCAGAATGGAAGTGCAATTTGCACTGCATCGGCACCAATTTCAGCTGCGTAGGCCGCCCGCCGGACGGCGCCGGCTGTATAAGTGGAGGTGCAGCCGATCATGGCAGGGACCTTGTGTTGACGGCAGATGTCGACCGTCGTCCGCGCGACCTGGCAGAACTCATCCCATTCCATCGCGTAGAACTCGCCCGTCGTGCCGCCTGTATAGACTCCCGGTACACCCGCCAGGCAGCAGTTCTGGACATCCGTGCTATAGGCATCGAGGTCCAGCTGGTCATCATCTGTCCAGGCGACTGGCAGGCCGGCCCAGGGGCCGGTGAAGTTCTCACGAGTCAGGTGTGTCATGGCTAGTCAGTGTGTGCGACGGTTGGTAACGGCAGAATGCGCTGGGCATTCATATAAAGGATAGCGCGTTTTGCTTCCTCAGGTATCTCAGCATAGTCAATTCGCGTTCGCTGCATGGCAGTACTATAGAGCGGCGTGTCGCTGCCAAACAGGATCTTGTCTGCTCCGACTTCTTGCACGGCCCATTCTACAAGTCCTGGCAGGATGGAGCGGGCGCTGGATGTGTCGACAAACACGTTGCCATGTCGGCTCTGCTGGATCGCCCGTACCTGGAGCGTCGGATCCCCGCCGGCGCCGCCGCCATTGCCGAGGTGTGCCAGCAGCAGCGTGAGGTTGGGGAACTCATTGGCCCAGGGTAGAAAGTCGGCGGGCCAGCTGAGTGGATCGCCACTATGCACCAGCACCACGGCGTTATGCTGGGCCGCCAGCTCAAACAGCGCCTGTCCGTGGTCGCTGATTGGGTAACAGTGCTCTTCCGGGTGCAGCTTGATCCCAACGCAGTGCGGCTCTTGCAGAAGTTGTTCAGCCTGGCGAAATGTCTCAGGGACGAGTGGGTGCACAATCACCCATTGCAATAGTCCGGGCGTCTCGTGCGCGACCAGAGCCGCGTGCTGATTTGCAGCGACCGGGTCGGATTGGCCTCGCGGCAGGAGTCCAGCCAGCGGAGAGGCGATGGTGCACTCCACATGGCACTCGGCAGCCCTGGCAACAACTTGCTGGGGACTCAAGCTGAGCCAGTCATCGATCAGTGGCTGATCGCCGCGCAGGTAGTCACCGAAGTGGGCGTGGACATCGATGGCCGGGATCGGTGAGGAGGCAGGAAGTGGGGCCACGTGGGTTGCATTCCTTGCGGTCGGAGTCTGGCGGTATTACGATCAGCTCTAGCACTGAGTAGGACGTCCTGTTGGATGCCCCGTTCGTAAGCTAATAATTCTACAGTGGTTTCTAACTTGTCTGCACAGGATCACATGACCATGGCCAGAAATCAAGATCGTCGTGACTTTCTCAAGACCACCACGGCAGCAGCTGCTCTAGGCGGCGTGGCTCCCTACTTCGCCTGGAATGAGCGAGCCTTTGCCAACCAGGATAAGAACGATCGACCTGTGATCGGCTGTATTGGTGTGGGCAGTATGGGAAGCGGCGATGCCAGACGTCACAAGGACTTTGGTGATATTGTTGCCGTCTGCGATGTCGATTCAGGACGTGCTGAGAAGGCCAGGCAGGACGGGAACATTGGCAAGGGTAAGGCAGATTCCTATACGGATTACCGCAAGGTGCTGGACAGAAATGATATCGACACCGTCAGCGTCGTGACTCCTGACCACTGGCACGTCAAGATCGCGATCGAAGCCCTGCAGGCTGGCAAACACGTTTTTTGCCAGAAACCGCTGACGTTGACGCTGGAAGAAAATCAGCTGATCCGGAACGCCTGTGACAAGTACAGCAAGCAGATCTTTTTCATTGGAACGCAGCAACGCAGCAGTCGGGACCGTTTCTTGCGAGCGATCAACATGGTCCAGAAGGGCCTGCTCGGTGACATCCAGACGATCACGGTCGGAATCGGCGGTGGTGATCGGGGTGGCCCATTCACGAAGAGCGATCCGCCGAAGGAACTTAACTGGGACTTCTGGCTCGGCCAGGCACCCAAGGTCGACTACATCAAGCAACGTGGCCATTACCAGTTTCGCTGGTGGTACGAGTACTCAGGCGGCAAGTTCACCGACTGGGGAGCTCACCATGTGGACATCGCGACATGGGCGATCGGTGAGGACAAGCTGGGGATGGGCCCGGTCGAAATCGACGGCACAGATTCCAAGCACCCGATCGAGTTCAAGGACGGCATGCCGACTGCGGATGATCACTACAACACCGCGCATGACTATGCGGTCAATTGTTACTTCAAGAGTGGCGTTAAGATGATCGTTACCAGTCGTGGTGACAACGGCATCCTCTTTGAGGGCAGCAAGGGCAGGATCTTTGTCAGCCGCGGCACAATCAAAGGTCAGCCGATTGAGGAAAAGTGGGACGAGGGTAAGTTCGACGGCAGCGATCTGGTACGTCTTTACAAGGACAAGCCGGCTGAGGGTCACAAGAACAACTTTTACCGCTGTATCCGTGAAGGTGGCTTGCCAGTTTCGGACGTCTATAGCCATGTTCAGGCGTTGAATACATGTCACCTGGCGGCCATTGCCGCTCGACTTCGTCGCACAATCAAGTGGGATCCGAAAACTGAGCAGATCACCGGCGACGACCAGGCTGCCTCGTTTGTCGCACGTGAGCCGCGAAAGGGTTTTGAGATCGCTCGCGTCTAGACAGCCGCTTGCAGTAAACTAGTATTATTCGAAACGGCCAAGTTGCTCGTCGCTGGCAATGCTACCAACCGGCACGAGCTGACATATTGTGACCCTGGAGAATTAGGTCAATGAAGAGAATTGCAACCTTAATGGTGTCGATGGTGTGTGTTGCCGCGATGACAATGGCGGCCTTGGATGCTCGTGAGAAGAAGACGAGCCACACAACCAAGGAAGTCATGAAACATATCAAGGAGGGCCTGGTGAAGACGGTCGTCGAGGGCACGGGGACCGACGAGGATATCCAGCTGCTGCTCGAGCTGGCCAAGTCACTGCCGAGTAACAAGCCACCCAAGGGTGATGCCAAGAGCTGGCGACTGAAAACACGTGCTTTGATCAAGGCCGTGATGGCGGTTCAGGCTGATCGGCCAAATGCAATCGAGCAACTGGTTAAAGTCTCCAACTGTAAGGGCTGTCATACGCCTCACAAGGTGTATCCACCCAAGGCGAAGTAACCGGGTGCCGCGAGTTTCTGTTGAGAATCCAGAGAACCGGGACCGATTGTCAACCTCGGACGCAGATCTATCTCAGTCCTGAGGGCCCAAAATGGGTTATACTTGTGGAGACAATACAGTGTGCCCTCGCTGGGCTCAAACATGTGAGATGAATGCCACGGAGACCAATAATGTCGCATCGATCTGATATCAAACGTCGTGACTTTCTCAAGACAACGGGCGCGGGAATGACGCTTGCCGCTGGTGGCGTCTTCAGTGAACTGGCCGCACAGGAGTCGACGGCGGCCAGCGCCCAGCTGAACATCGCCTGTATTGGCACAGCGAACCGTGCCGCAGCGGATATTAACGGCGTGAAGGGTGAGAACATTGTTGCCATCTGCGACATCGACTCAAACTATCTGAATCGTGCCGCAGGAATGTTTCCCAAGGCGAACAAGTATGTCGACTATCGTGAGCTGATCGATACAGAAGATGGCGGCATTGACGCCGTGGTCGTGGCGACAGCCGATCACAACCATGCCCCGGCTTCTCTGCGAGCCATCCAGGCTGGTAAACATGTCTATTGTGAAAAGCCGCTGACGCACACCGTCCACGAGGCGCGTGTAATCACCGAAGCGGCTCGTAAACATGGCGTGGCAACACAGATGGGCATCCAGATTCACGCCGGCGAGAATTATCGCCGAGTCGTTGAAGTTATTAAGTCCGGTGCAATTGGTGATGTCACCGACGTTCACGTCTGGGTCGGCAAGGCCTGGGGTGGTGGCGAATTACCCAGCGATGGCCAGGATCCACCCGCCAATTTGAACTGGGATCTCTGGCTTGGACCGGCAGAGGAACGACCATTCCTGGCTGGCCGCTATCATCCTGCCCAATGGCGACGATGGTGGGCCTTTGGGACCGGTACGCTGGGTGACATGGCCTGTCATTATATGGACTTGCCGTTCTGGGCGCTCGACCTGAAATATCCCACGCATTGTGAGACCGAGGGTGCTGAAGTGCATCCCGAGACATGCCCGCTTGGCCTGGTCGTTCGTCTCAAGTTCCCCGCACGTGGGACACAGACGCCGGTTAACCTGACATGGTATGACGGCAACCTGATTCCTCGTGAGATCGAGGGACAGCGTGTGCCAGGTAGCGGTGTGATGTTCATCGGGACCGAGGGCATGATGTTTGCCGACTATAGCAACTATCGCCTCTTCCCGGTCGAGAGCTTCAAGGACTTCCAGGCTCCCAAGCCATCCATTCCGCGTTCCATCGGCCACCACGCCGAATGGATCAAGGCCTGTAAGGATGGCTCGCCGACAACGTGTAACTTTGACTATGCCGGTGCCCTGTCTGAGTCGGTCTTGCTGGGCAACGTTTCATACCGAGTTGGCAAGGCACTCGAATGGGATGCCGAAAACCTCACGGCGACCAACTGCCCAGAGGCTCAACAGTTTATCCGGAAGGAATACCGGGCAGGCTGGGAGGTGGCGTAGAAGTCAGTGGCCAGAGGTTAGCCTCTACTCGTCGGCGAGATATTTCAGCTGGATTTTTGCGTCCGGCAGGCTCGTGCTGAGCGTGGCCACTCCCGCTTCCGTGACTGCCGTTCGCGTGACCCGCAGGTCGCTGAGATTCTTCAGCCCTTCCAGGTGGACAAGGCCTGCATCGGTGACGAATGTCGAGCCGAGATGCAGGAATGAGAGCTGCTTCATATCCGCCAGGTGTGCAAGCCCCAGGTCCGAGACCTGGGTATTGTCCACATTGAGCGACTCCAGGTTGACCAAGGCCGCCAGGTGTTCCATCCCCAGGTCGGTAATCGTCACCCGCCAGAGGTTAAGCTCCTTGAGAGTTGTGATCCTGGCCAGCTGCTCCATTCCCGCATCGGTGGCCAGGCTGTTCTCGCTCAAGTCGAGCATCTCCAGGCTGGTCGACTCAGCCAGGTTCTTCAGCCCCTGATCGGAGATCTGGTTGCGTGAGATTCGCAGCTTCTTCAGCTCCGGAAATTCCTTCAACAAGAGCATCGTCTCATCGCCGACCGGTGTATTGCTGAGATAGAGTTCCTTGAGCTTATCGAGATGTCCCAGCTGCTGCAGGCCGTCGTCCGAGAGCCAGGTGTTGTCGGCCACCAGGACTCGCAGCTCTTTCATGTCCGCCAGGTGCATCATCCCCAGGTCGTCAATGATGTTGGCATTGTCCTTGCCGGAGAGTCGCAGGGCCCTCAGCCGCGTCAACTGTGGCAGGTGGGCCAGGCCGTCGTTGCCGATATCACATCCGCGCAGGTCGAGATTCTCCAGCGTTGTCAGTGTACCGACCGCTGCCAGACTCTCTTCCTTGATGCCAGAATCGTTCAGCAGCAGGGAACGTAAGTGGGGAAGTCCGTCCAGCTGGGCCAGGTCTTTGTCCGTGACCTGGACGCCACGGAAGCTGACTTCAATAACCTGCCCATTGCCATTGGTCTTGATCTCTGCGGCGACCTGCTCCAGAGCGGCGAGTTTTTCCGGGTCATCGAGAATCGGCCCGTCAGCGGATGACTTGCCGGAGTCAGAGTCGGTGCTGGTGGCAGCGGACGAGCCCTCCGCCGGGTCGGCCGGAGTTTTACAGCCAGAGACGACAGTCATGGTAGCCAGCACAACAGAAATAAAGAGCGGGTGTTTCATAGTCGGGTTCCGGTCGGACGGTTTCAGGCCAGGCGGCGTGAGAACATTTGTTTTACGGTCTTGACGGCCGGGTCGTCGAGGGTGTGTCAGCTGTAAATTGCCGTTATCGGCGTACCGACTGTGATTGGGTAGGGTCGGTCGAGTGGGTCAGTGTAATGGCCGCCCGGGTCAATTCCGAGCGCGTGGAAGATTGTGGCTGCCACGTCCCAGGGGCCATATCGATTGGTGATCACCTCGCCGCCAATCCGGTCGGTGGCCCCAATCACCTGGCCGCGGCCTACACCGGCTCCGGCCAAAACAATCGAGTAAGCGCTGGCCCAGTGTTTACGACCTGGCTCGCTGCCAGCAAAATTGCTTTCCTTGGCAACCAGCGGGGCTCGCCCAAATTCACCCATGCAGATTACGAGCGTCTCTTCCAGCAGTCCGCGTTGGTCCATGTCCTCGATCAAGGCTGGGAATGTCCTGTCGAACCTCGGGATCAGCTGGTCTTTCAGTGAACTGAAAATATCGTTGTGTGTGTCCCAACCGTAGGCGTCGGTCATCGTGGGATCCCGATCTTGGCCACGATTTGAGTGATTCCAGATCACGTTTACAAATGGTACTCCCGCCTCAATGAGTTTGCGTCCCAGCAAGCAGGCCTGGCCCGGACGGTGTCGCCCGTAGCGATCACGAATTCGTGCCGGCTCGCGGCCCAGGTCAAAAGCGTTACGGACACTTCGGGACGAGAGCAGCGAGATCGCCTGGTTATAGAACTTCTCGTTTTCCTGCACGGCAGGATTGGCCAACAACTGCAGACGCGATTTATCCAGTTGCTGTTTAAGTCCCATTCGGCTGGCCATGCGTCCGTCGCTGAGCCGGGTATTGGTCGTCAGTCCGGGTATCGCCAACGGTCCTTGCGTGACGTCACCAATAACCAGCGGATTGTGAGCAGTACCGAGCACACCACCATATTGACCAGGCGATGGTTCAAAGGGGACCAGGGCAGGGCCGTTGACATGGATGGCTTGATACGGAAACCGTTGTCCGATGGGTATCCGCGACAGCACCGATCCCAGCGTGGGGATGTCACTGGAGCTGGGTGGTGGATTGGACGAGAGCCTGGCGTGGTACCGCCCTGTGAGTGCCAGGTAGACTGCTGATCCGTGGTCGAGATCCTCATGGGCCATCGAACGAAGTACGGTGAATCGATCTGCCACGTTGGCAATGCCCGGCATGTGCTCGGTGAAAAAGAGCCCGGGCACGCGGGTGGAAATAGGGGAGAACTCGCCTCGCACATGGTCCGCCGCGTCGGGCTTGGGATCCCACATATCGATCTGACTCTGACCACCATGCGTAAAGATCATCAGCACGCTCTTGGCCTTGCCAAAGCCGACAGACCGATCTTCAAAGGTCGGCGTGGCAGCGGCAGACCGGCAGAGTGGCGCAGCCAGCAGCATGCTGGCGGTGCCAAAGCGAAGCAACTCACGGCGATCAAGAGTGGTTGCGGTAATCATGGCTTAATCAAGAGATGACCCTATGACTGTCTCGATTGTAGGACAGATCGAGTCTGCGGATCAGGAAATCGCTTCCATGACGGGCTTTCCGCCGTGGGAAATGTGCACCGGTCGATCTGCCAGGTCCGGCACTGTACGACGGTAGTCGACACCCAGCAGGTGGTAGATGGTGGCTGCCATATCACCAGCCGAGACAGGCCGATCTGTGGGGTAGGCCGCTGTCTTGTCGGTGGATCCAATCACGCAGCCCCGATTGGTGCCGCCGCCAAATAGCAGCGAAAATCCGCACTGGGGCCAGTGGTCGCGACCTGCCTTGGCGTTGATCTTCGGTGTGCGACCCATTTCGCCCATCACCACCACGAGCGTGGTATCAAGCAGACCGCGCTGTTCCAGGTCCAGTACAAGTGCCGAGACGAACTGGTCCAGTTGCGGCAGGTGGCTGCGCAGCATATTGAAGTTATTGCCGTGCAGGTCCCAGTGGTTGTTGCCCTTGGCTTCCCAGTGGATTGTGACCAGCATGGAGCCGGCTTCGACCAGTCGCCTGGCAATCAAGGCGCTGTTTCCCCAGATATGGCTGCCGTAACGATCTCGCGTCTCCGTGTCTTCCTGGTCGATGTCGAAAGCTGACCTGGTTTTGGTGGAGGTGAGCAGCTGGAAGGCTCGATCGCGGAACTTGCCCATCCTCTGGACTGGGCCACGTTTTTCAATCGCAGAGAGTCCAGAGTCGATTTGCTGAAGCAGCGTCTTGCGTTCACTGAGTCGGTCGACTGTCAGGTCCGGCAACTCGGCAACGGAAGGCGGAGTCGGTACGCCCGAGGCGATTGTTGGTTCGTAATCGCCTTCCAGGTCTTCATTGGCCAGCGTTGGTTCGATCTGTGTGAACAGCGGGTCGAAACCGGGACCGAGGTAGCCACCGTATGGACCGGCCCGGCGCAGCGCCTGGGAATAGCCAGGAAAGGCGGGCATCATCACATAAGGAGCAATGTCGTCACGGCCCATGCCGAAATACTGGCAGACCGTGCCGATGCCAGGGTGATCGGTGACCTTGGAAAAGTAGTTGTCGCGGTCACTGCCGCCGTCGAATCCGGTCAGGACGTTGTACGGATTGTGGCTGTTATAGCGATGTGAGTATGTCCGGATCAGCGTGGCACGATCCATGATCGTGGCGATCTGGGGCATCAAGTCGCAGATCTGCAGCCCCGGGACGGAGGTTGAGGTCGACTTCATTTCCCCGCGGGTCTCTTCCGGGGCGTTCGGCTTGAGGTCGAACATGTCCATGTGGGGCGGGCCCCCGAACAGGTTGACCAGGATTACGCTCTTGGCGCGGCCCAGACCGCGATCGTCGGCGGAGAGCAGGTTGGGCAGAGTCAGCCCGGAAAAGAGGCTCAGGCCGCCGACCTGCATTGCCTCACGCCGGTTCAGACCGTCACAGGCAGTCGACTTGTTTCCCAGAATTTGGAGCATGTATTAATTATCGGTAGCGGAGGCATGCATCGCAAGTGAAGAATGTGGTTGGCAGCAACGCGATTACAAGGATCATCCTCTGCGGAAATGCTGGCCTAGCTTGCCCAGGCACGCCATTTCGAGTGCGGCGGCACCGATCCAGATGAGGGTAAATGCAATGATGATGATATATACCATCGCCATGCCGCTATCGGGGTCCATGTTCAGCTGGACTCCGGCCTTTACCAGGATATAGAAGAACAGGACGAGGCCACCAAAGGCGGCATTGAGTGCAAGTCCACCAATTGCCAGGCCACCGGCGTCGGCTTGCCCATAGTGGTTGGCTAAAGCACGCAGTAGTATGCAAGTCACCACTCCACCGGCAAAGTAGGTGAGCGTTGCCAGAAGTATAAGGACTTCGCCACCATCCGCTGCCAGGAACGTGATGCCAGCCAGCAGGCTCCCAATTGCAGTCACGATAAAGGCGGCAAGTGCAAGGCCCCAGCATCCGGTGCTGGGTGGAAGTGTGAGCAGGAAGCCAAAGCCGACCAGGGACACGAGGATGGCAATAGCAAGTACCCACTGTCCAATGTCGGTGAGAGTCTTGGCCGTTTTCAGAGTATCGAAACTCCTCGCTCCAAGAGCTACAAGTATACCAATGCCCAGCAACGCGATGCCGGTCATGACGCCGATTCTCGACCAGAACATCAGTTGCTGGCCGACAAAACGCAGGCCGGCGGTGCCACCACTTCCCCGGCTCTGGCCATATTCACCGCCACCAGCAGGCATCGGCGTTCCCCCGGAACCGGGAGCTGGTTGCTGTTGAGCCATCGGCTGCTGGATCATCGGCTGCTGTATCATCGGCTGCTGTATCATCGGCTGCTGTATCATCGGCTGCTGTATCATCGGCTGCTGTATCATCGGCGGCTGTATCATCGGCGGCTGTATCATCGGCGGCTGTATCATCGGCGGCTGTATCATCGGCGGCTGCGGCGCCATCGGCATCCCCGTCAGTGGATCGACCGGTGCGGGTGCCACTGGCTGTTGAATCATCGGCTGCTGAGGTGCCGTTGGCATCCCGGTCAACGGGTCTACTGGTGGAGGCATCATTGGCTGTTGTGGCTGAACAGGCTGTTGTGGCTGAACAGGCTGCTGCGGCTGAGCAGGCTGCTGCGGCTGAGCAGCGGGGATTGTGAATACGGAACCGCAGCTGCATTTCCCCTTCTTGCCTGCCAGCTCAGCAGTGAACTGGTAGACCTTGCCGCATTGGGGACAACCAAATGAAATCGCCATACTGTCCAAGCTCTCTTCTAACTGCCATATTTCAACGATGTGGAAACTAGGGTTATTTCTCCAGCACCTGCAATTCCACTTTTCGGAATTCGACCGGATGGCTTTCAGACTGGAGTGAAATATAGCCGTTCTCGAGCAGTACCTTGTTGCCCTGAATCAGTTTTTTGGCCTCTGCATCACGGGGATCCAGTTGTGGCTTGTCGTACTGCAATACAACCTTGCCATCCATAATGTGCTTGATCACCTCGCCACCACGAACCTCGACTTCAACCGTCACCCACTCATCGCCACGGTAAGTCACTGACTGGCTGCTCGTACAGTGGCGTGTGACCAGCTCGCCAGCCATCACCACGTTCGTACCTGGCGTACAGAGATTCGCCGTCGTCCGCTTACCGTCGGCTCGTCCACCCAGCAGCTGGACCTCGATCGAAACTGGAAATTTCTGGT
>Ga0302132_10002207_pt1 | contig 11194 bp, 6 predicted proteins | sample CB9_321_MG_FD_203113 | JGI IMG/M metagenome (GOLD analysis project Ga0302132, IMG submission 203113) | Marine microbial communities from Western Arctic Ocean, Canada - CB9_32.1 | ecosystem: Environmental > Aquatic > Marine > Oceanic | place: Canada: Western Arctic Ocean | collected 2017-09-19
GAACGGTTTGCTCTCGTTGGTGAATCCGGGTCGGGTAAGACAACTCTTGCCATGGCTCTGATGCGCCTCACGAGGCCCCCTGGACACATCGCTAAGGGCAGCGTCACACTTCACGGGCGAGACATGACTAGTCTCGACGAAAACGAAATGCGACAAGCACGTCTTTCTGAGATCGCATTGGTCCCGCAGGGTGCGATGAACTCGCTCAACCCGATCATGAGGATTGGTAAGCAGATCATCGACGGAGTCATCGATCACCTTAAGGACGATGAGCCAACCCCTACTAAGGATGAGTTAAATGAAATGGTGCATGATCTACTCACACGAGTAGGTCTACGACCCGGTGTCGCACGCTTGTGGCCACATGAGCTCTCAGGTGGTATGAAGCAACGCGTAGCGATGGCCATTGGCATATCTCTGCGACCTAAGCTGATCATCGCCGACGAACCAACTTCAGCACTCGACGTTGTCGTCCAGCGACAGATCATGCAAACGCTTGGTCGACTGCAAGAGGGACTTGATGCTTCAATCATGCTTGTAGGTCACGACATGGGCCTTGTTGCTCAGTTCGCCGACACTATTGGTGTGATGTACGCAGGTAAACTTGTTGAAGTCGGCCCGGTAGAAGAAGTATTTAGTAATCCCAAGCACCCGTATACAAAACTGTTGATCGGGAGTCTCCCGTCACTGAAAGAAAAACGGGAATTCTTGGGGATTCCAGGGCTTCCTCCTCTGCTTGTGGATTTGCCACTCGGCTGTGCGTTCGCAGACCGTTGCCCATCACGCTTCGACAAGTGCGAAACTGCTATCCCTGAAAAACTTAACATTGGGGGCCGTCGAGACGTGGCTTGCCATCTATATGAAGATGAGGTCCAGTCGTGAGCACGTTTCTTGAACTAGATCACGTAACTAAAAAATTCGGTAGTGAGGGAATGTTCGGAAATGGCATGGTTACCATCGCCGTTGACGACGTTTCTTTAACTATCGATGAAGATGAACCTTCGATCACCACAGTTGCTGGCGAGAGTGGAAGTGGAAAGACAACTCTTTCCCGGCTACTTCTCGGAAGCCATGTACCATCTGAAGGTCGTATGCTTTACCGAGGTAAGGATTTTACGAAACTCACTAGCCGTGAGCGTCGTAACTTCCGACGTGAGATTCAGCCGATCTTCCAAGATCCGTTTGAATCGTACAACCCCTTCTACAAGGTTGACCACGTTCTCTCTGAACCGATCAAAAACTTCAAACTTGCCTCCTCTGACCGCGAGAAGAATAGGATGATCGAAGATGCGCTCGAGATGGTTGGCCTAGTACCAGGCGAAACTTTGGGTCGCTTCCCTCACCAATTGAGTGGTGGACAACGCCAGCGAATTATGGTTGCACGTGCGCTTCTTTTGAAGCCACGAGTGATCCTCGCCGACGAGCCAGTATCGATGGTAGATGCATCGCTTCGAGCTACAATTCTCGACTCGATTCGCCGCCTAAACCGAGACCTTGGTATTTCGGTTGTGTACGTTACTCACGACTTGACGACCGCATACCAGATCAGCGACAACATTCTGATTATGTACCGTGGGACGATTGTTGAAGCAGGTACTGTAGATCAAGTTATTCCGAACCCACAGCACCCATACACGCAACTGCTGATCGAATCGATTCCTCAGCCTGATCCTAAGAACCGTTGGGGTTCAGAGCCGCCTCAGCAAAACTGGGACACTTCTGACATCGACATTGCTGGTTGCCGATTTGCGGATCGTTGCCCAGCAGTAATGGATCAGTGCCGTACCTCTGCACCGAAGCAGTACCTCATCAACGAAAAACAGTTGACGCGATGCTTTTTGCACGAAGAAAAGGGCGAGATGCAGAACCCGGACATAACAAGTACGTTCCAGACTGAGTCTGAGACGATCAAAGCGATTCCGGCTGAGAAGTTTTCGTAGGCAGACCCTAAGGTCCGAACTCATTGACTCCGAAGGTCACGGTGTAAACAGCCAGACCTTCGGAGTTTGTTTTTAACCTGAGTTCGTGTTTACCAAATTTTGGTAGTTCGATGATCTGGTAAAGCCGCGCATCACTAACCACCAGAACACTGTTTCCATCCGAATCCCAGCCGATGTCGGGGCCGGCTTGATCGGCTGCAACCGGCACACCGTCGATCTCGACAATTACTTGCTGCGTACCATTAGGCGTACTCAAAAGTGCGTTCACCGAAGTTGCAAAAAAATCGAAAGCAACATATGAAGCAGATTCACTTGATGGCCGGCCGGCAACTAGCGACGACTCTAGATTTGTCCACTGACCGCTAAGAAAGAATTGCCCGTACCGACGCGTACCGTCATCGGCGTAGTCCACAGCAGTGTCAGGAGCAGCGTAATAGACGTCCTGTCCGGCGTAGAGACCATCCGAGAGGTAGTTCCTTGAATATCCACCGTATAGCTCTCTGGTGACGGTGTGAGCAGAATCCGATCGGTCAGGAGAAACGACTTCGACTCTTGGTATATCCGTTACATCATTTCCAGCCTGTTCGAGAGCAGTACGTATGGCTGAATCAAATTCGTCATACCCACCCTCACCAAAGTGCCTAAGCACCACTTCACCAGTGGCTGAAATTAAGTATTTCGATGGCCAAAAGTGGTTCCCGTACTTATCCCAAGTCTCTTTGTCGTTGTCGAGCGCTATCGGGTAATCGATCCCATATCGAATGGCTGCGGATTGAACGTTTGTCAGTGATTTCTCGAATTCAAATTCCGGTGAGTGAATGCCAATTACTGTAAGTCCGTTATCCGCATAAGCCTCATGCCAAGCGCTGAGGTACGGAAACGTTCGCACGCAATTCACACACGTGTACGCCCAGAAGTCGAGCAATACAACTTTCTTCTCATCGGTCAGTTGATCCAGTTCCAGTGGTACCGAGTTAACCCAATCATTAATGCCCACGAGAGACAAATCTTCCAGTAGAAATCGTTCAGGTTGGCCAATAATTGCAAATTCGTTGCTCGGCGGCGTTGCAGTTGCTGTAGGAGGCAGTACACCGGCGCTGGATTTACCAACCGGTTCGATTACGTTCCTAGCGGCTGCCTGATCATCGATCAAGTCTGAATCGCTCACCCCATTACAGGCAACAATCAGTACGGCTGAAATCAATGCTGTCGCAAGCACCATTCCGAAAAGTTTTTGAGCGAGCATGAACTTCAAACCGATCCAATGCCAATCTTGTAGACACAAACTCGATCGCAACGGTCGGTCGTTAATTACCCATAGCAAACCAGATTTACGCCGGGCACAAACGTACCCAGCCAGTCACTGTTACCACTGGATACGCCATAACTCTGTCGTTCGACTTGTCTGCACCGCCCTAAGCAATAAGAAAACTAGCTCGGTAGTGAGTAGTCGCTAATGAACTCAGGTTTGCCTTGAATATCGAGCTTCACCCGATACAGATCGCCACCGCGGTACGTCGACATATCAAATCCGAGTGGTTCCCAACCAGTCGGTGTGGGATCGCCCGTGCCGAACGCAGCCGTTGTCACATAAAGCTCATTCAGGTCTTTTCCACCGAACATTGCCGATGAAGTCTGGGCGGCGGGTAATTCGACTCGTCGCTCTTCTTTGCCATCGGGATCGAACCGAACGATCATACCGCCGTACCAAATCGCCGACCAAACGAATCCTTCAGCGTCGACAGTCATGCCATCAGGAATACCCCAGTCACTTGGGGTAGTCGTGAAAACCCGCTTGTTAGTGATAGCTCTGGTGGTTGGGTTGTGATCCCATTTGTAAATCTCGTGTTTTGGGGAATCGGTCGAGTAGAACGTTTTCAGATCAGGGGAAAATCCCATGCCATTACAAAGATCAAGACCATCATCGATGATCTCTGCTGAACCGTCGATGTTGAACCGGAATAACGAGCACGAGTCGAGGTGGCCGCTACCACCGTACATGCTTCCATCAGGTCCTACAGTGACATCGTTTAGCTTGATAGGTCGACCATCGACATCGCCTTTGAAAAGCCAAGTGTAGTCATCGTCAGAATTCCAAAGCTGAACACCTTCCCAAGTGCCCACAGCAAGTCCGCCCTGTTTATTGCGTGTCGCGCCAGCAACGTTATAACCGGTGTGGAGTACCGTATTGTCACCAGTCGCAGGGTCATAGTTCCAAATTTTTCCGCCCTGAATATCTATCCAGTAGAGCGTTTGGGATTCAACATCCCAGACGGGTCCCTCGCCTACCACTGCGTTTTCAGCTGCGAGTTTCTCGACCTCGTACTTCATCTGTTTCTCCTGAATTTAACGGTGCTATAACCACGAGTGAACACGTGCCACTACCGATGGTTCGTCAGTCTAACGCACAACTTTATTTTCGGCAGGTTTGGAGATTTCGTAATCAAATCTCGCAAGCGATGTTGATGCGCTATATTTTCGCCGCACAAGCTCTTTCTTTAATCAAGACTCAATACATGTGCCGGAGTCATCAACCCCCTGTAGCGTCATTATCTCGGAGTGACGCGAAAACCTAAGATTCATCGGTGCTGTTGAAACAATTAATACTTCTTATTTGACTAATGCTTGAGTAGCCAGCGCCGCCTGCATCATCGCCCTTGCGTAGCCGACTGTGTAAGCGAAGCCTGTGTATGTTGTCGCTGAAATTCCGTTAAAAGGGAACTCTGTATCCGAATCGTTCTCTGGCGGGTGTTCTGGATAGATCAACCGTGGATATTTTTGACGAACAAGCTCGCTCATCACAGCGAACATATCTACCTGCCCTTCATCGATCCACACTTCCGTGTAATCGAGCTGCGGCGTCCGAGTGACAACGTTGCGAAAGTGAACATGATTGATCTGATCTCGCTCGCCAAAGTAGCGGCAAACTTCGACAGGATCATGACCTAGTTCCCGAGTCACCCCACAATCGAACGTAATGCCGTTGTACGGGCTAGGCACAATATCAGTTAGACGCTTCCAACCTTCGACTGAGCCCATGATCTGGCCGCTGCCACGACTTATCGGTGCTGGTGGATCATTCGGGTGCAGTGCGAGACGAACGTTCGCCTCTTCAGCTGCCGGTATGACCGCTTTTAGGAAGTAGGTGACGTTATCCCACATTTCGTCGATCGAATGCGCTATCTGCCCCTGTATCGGTGGAAGATCTTTGATGCGGTCGTTGTTGAAATCCATCAGCCCTGATCCACCACGCCCCGGGACAACTTTGTAGCCCTCGACGATTCGATGAGCGTAGAAGTTGTACTCCATTACAGGCAGACCCTGCCTACCTGCGATTTGGATAGCCTTAATGATGGTTTCGAGATCTTCATCGCGACCTGGTTCACCGAACTTCACTCGCTCGGATGGATCGAACATGATGTTGCGGAGTTCGAGATCTGCTTCCGCAACGCGATCGATATTTCGCCTAAGATCAGCATCAGTCCAAGTTTCGAGACCACCGGTATCTAAGCTGGCAGTACTAACGCCCGCGACGCCAAGCTGTTTCACTCGGCGCAGTGAGCGATCTTCAAGGTCGTTCAAAAAAAGCGTTAACGTCGGTGTATCGTCAGTTTCCAGCCAATGCCCTTGCCCTTTGATCGAGTCACTTATTCCTGCTTTGTCGTAAACCATTTGAAATTCCTACTGGTTCTACTTAGCTAAGTTCGTGTAGTGCGAATGAAGATTTTTGGTCAGCACTAAACCATTCCGTGAGCGACATATTCGTGATCGACACCGGCGTATTGCTCTTCCCAGCGTTTCACAATGCTCGCTCGCCAGTCTTCTGCGAGTTTTTTCAACTCGGCTGCAATCTCTGGTTCTGAATCGACGAGATTCACCGATTCAGAAGGATCGGATTCGACATCGGAAAGATGCACTTCGGCAACCGGTTCGGCTGCTTCAACTAGCTGACCATTGAGCACCAGCTTCCACTTGCCCCTACGAACCGCTGTTTGACCATCCATCTCCCAGAAGATCGCACGTTCTTCAAGATCTTTTCCGTCGGTCACATGGGACAGAACGCTGATACCGTCGATTTCATATTCAGAGGCATCTATACCAATCGCCTCAAGCACTGTCGGAACGATGTCCATGGACGCGCATGGTTGGACGCTCACCTGCCCTCCCGGGATCCGGGCTGGCCAGTGCATGATTGCCGGTTCTTTCACTCCGCCATCGAACAGGCTGAACTTGTGACCTTTTAGACCTCCGGACGTTCCGCCGTAGTAAGGGTCTTGGGAGCCATCAAGCCAGTTGCGGGATTCACGGGAAGGACCGTTGTCAGATGTGAACACCGACAACGTGTTGTCAGTCAGGCTTAGCCGTTCGAGTTCGTCTTTGATCTTGGCAATCGCATCGTCAACGGCACTAATCATCGCAGCCATTACCTGTCGATCCCACGGCAGATCAGCGAACCGATCCATATACTCCTGAGGAGCATGCATAGGGTAGTGAGGAGCATTGAACGGCACGTACAGGAAGAACGGCTTATCCGATTTGCTCATCTCCCTGATGTATTCGATTGCCTTCTTGGCAATTAACTCAGTGAAGTACTCGCCATTGCGCCAAATCTCTTCATTGTTCTCCCAGAGATCGTGCGTCGGGTTCATGCTAGGTCCTGGTCGATTCGCACCCCAGTAGTAGATGTGTGAAAAGAAGTCGATACAGCCCGCCATGAATCCGAACGTCTTGTCGAATCCGTGTTCACCCGGTCGTGATCCTTCAGCAAGGCCCAGATGCCACTTTCCAGTGAGGGCAGTTTGGTAGCCCTCTTTTTTTAGCATAGTCGCCAAAGTGGGAGTACTTTGCGGAAGCCCACTAGCAGTTCGATGGCCTCTGAGGATCGACCGGACACCCGCGTTACCGGGGTATCGGCCCGATAACAACGCAGCTCGCGAAGGCGAACAGACCGGACTATTCGAGTACCAATTGGTGAATCGAACTCCGTCCTTTGCCATTCGATCGAGCGTCGGGGTCTTGAAATCAGTCGTACCCATGCATGACAGGTCACCGTAACCCTGATCGTCGGTCAGGTAAACGATCACGTTCGGTCGTGTATCAGCCATTCAATTTCATTCCTCTTTGGAGTTGCATGTGGGCAGATAATCATCTTGATGGCGAAAGCCTAAAGGATGATTTATATAATCGAAATGTGAATCGAACGATTTTAGAGGAATCTATCGGACTGGTTACTTCATCATAATTCTCGGAATTGGACCATCGCTAACCTTCCGGTTCACTTAGCATTTAGGGTTATTGTTGTTTGTCTGATATATAGATGCGGTTTGACGATCAGGCACGAGCGATCTACGCGAATTACTGGAGACCTAAGAAAAATGCCTGACTGGTGGCTGGAAGCGACATTACCGACCGTGGCTGGCGCTGTGTTGCTAGCGCTATGGGTGTTCATCCCGGCGCCCGAGGGCGAATCGGATTTCGCATCGCGCTTACGAGATAGGTTCCGCAAATAATGTTTGCAACTGAAGATCGCAAGCGACTTTTAGTCGGCCTCATCCTCCTAGCCATCATCATGGGGATGTTCCTCGCTTTCAACCGACTTCCAAAGATTGGCATCGTTGGCGAAGATCTTGACGCCGTTCAGTCGTCCACCAACCAGTGCTTCCAGGGATTATGTATCGAGCGTGATCCGGGCGTTAGCTTCATGACACGGTGGATCAAATTCTCGATCACCTACCTTCGACTCGTAACTGTTGGCATGACGTTTGCGTTCCTAACTGCCGGACTCGCCGAAGCTTTCCTATTTTCAAAATCGATCAGCAAGGGCCTCCCGACCGCCGGAGTGTTCAGACGCACCGTTCAGGGAACCGTCACAGGCGGAGTGATGAATCTCTGCTCTGCCTGCATCGTGCCTGTGTCTTCGGCATTCCACAAACGAGCAAGCATCGAAGGTGCCATAGCAATGGTGCAGGGTTCTACCACCCTAAATATTCCAGCCTTGGCTATGGTTTTCTTTGTATTCAGTCCGGTTCTCGGTTTCAGTCGATTAATCCTGGCAATCGTTGGAGCCTTAATTATTGGGCCTATCGTAGTGCTCAGCGTTCGACGTGACCGAGTAAAGCAAGTCGAGATTCTTGATACATATGAAGACCCCGCTAACATCTCGACCTGGGGCGAAATTCTTGCACCGGCGTTCAGGCATTGGGCGAAGGCCAGTATCGGCTACGCAATTAGACTTTCGCCAATCATGATTCTTGCCGGGTTCGCTAGCGGACTTGCCATCCAATGGTTGAGTCCTGAGGTGGTAGCCACCTACTTAGGCAACGACTTACGTGGGATTTTATTGGCGGCTACATTCGGAATTCTGATCAACGTCCCTCTCCTATTTGAAATCCCGCTGGTCGCCCTATTGCTGCTGCTTGGTATGGGAACAGCCCCTGCCGCAACATTGCTGTTCAGTGCGGCCGCAGGTGGCCCAGTGACCTTCTGGGGGCTCTCGAAGTTGATGCCTCGCAAGGCTTTGGCCACTTTCGCTAGTGCGACCTGGGGTGTCGGCGCTCTAGGCGGAATTCTGGTACTCATTGGCGGGCAGTATTTCTGGGAAGACGCAGGATTGTCCGACCGATTAGCGCAGCCGACTGAGCAGAGAACAGTCGAACAGCTATTCCTTGATTCCACCGCTGAACCAGTTGTGATCAGCGATTACCCAGCCTCATTCGATGGTGTGCCAGGAGCCAATGAGTTCGCTCCTTTCCAAAACATCGCCCCGTTAATCGGGGCTGAAGCTTTGATCGAAAACAGATATCCCGGAGTTGCGATTTTCGATTACGACCGAGACGGCGACCTTGATTTCTACGTCACTTCTGGTGAAACGAATGCTGTTTTCCAGATCACTCGTGGTGGTCCTAACAAGCTGTTCCGTAACGATGGCGATGACGTATTCACAGAAGTAGCCAGCGGCGCGGGGGTAGCATCAGCCGCTCACAATTCAACTGCAGTAGCGGCATGTGACTTCGATAACGATGGCTATCAAGATCTTTACATTGGTGCTCAAGGGAGAATCGGCGACAAACTCGACTATCGATCGCTCTCTGGAAGTCCGTCGCTCGCGGTTGCCGTTCAAGACAATCTATTCCACAACAACGGCGATGGCACTTTTACAGACATAACGGCAGCTGCATTTGGGAAACATGTGAACTCCCGATCAGCTGCAAGTATTGCATGCGGCGACGTCGACAACGATGGCTGGGTCGACCTATACATCGGAAATCGCGCCGACCAAGATTTCGTCCGCTTCGACACATCACGCCACCATGGTCATTACAACACGTTCTTCCACAATAATGGCGACCTCACGTTCTCAGACAAAACGGTCGAATCCGGACTAACCTCTCCGACCATACGAATGCGCGACATGGCAGGCAACCCGGTCACGTTCCCAGCCCCAAATAACACTTCTATAGAAGGATTCGACATTAGCATTCTCGATGGAAAAGGCAACATCGTTGGCGATCCTGCGGGTCAAACGTGGGCTACGCTCATGTTTGACCATGATTCTGACGGTGACCTAGATTTGTGGATTGGCGACGATGGTGACCGGCTGAAGGTTTATCGTAACGATACGAACCCAACAGGAATTACTTTTACGCCCATAGAAGAACTTCTTGGCATCGACCAATTAGGTCATTGGATGGGCTTCGCAGTTGGTGACTACGATGGCGACGGTGATCTCGATGTTTTTGTCACTAATATGGGCTACCAACCTCTTGAACGACCTTTGCCAACCAACCCCTCGGCAGACTGCGCCTACTATCACTCGACAGACATGGGCACGTGCTTCCATGCCTTGATCGAGAACCGGGTTAATGAAGGTGCCGATGCAAACCGATCGGGGGCGTTCGTGATTGTCACAGGTGAGACTTTAGTAGCCGCAAATACGATCGTCCCACCAAGCTCATTGGATGAAGATTTCACCCCCTTAATTGAAACCGAGATTAACGGTTTGGAAGCCTATGAATTTGGGTTCGGCACTGCGTTTTTCGATATGGACAACGATGCCGACCAAGATCTCTACTGGATAGGGTCTCTTGCAGCCCGGGGAGAAGGTCCGCAGGGCGATTTAGCACCTGGGTTCGGTCGTTTACTCCAAAACGATGGCAAAGGCGCTTTCAAGGACGTTACAGCAGAGGCGCAAATCATTGATTCACTCGCAGTCGACTACTCAGTACTCGACCCTGATGATCACGATTTCAACACTTCGAAGCAGCGCCTTGGTGTCGAGTTCCACGAAAATGGGAAGGGCGTTGCCATTGGCGATTTAAATGGCGACGGTTTTATCGACGTAATCGGAACCAACTCCAACGGAGAGACGTTCGACGCTGAAGGCGAAAGAGCGGTAGCTAGCGGCCCAATGTTCGTATGGATGAACAGCGGTGGCGACAATCATTGGGTGTCGTTCAGTCTTCGAGGTCGAATGGCCATCGATGGCACAGGATCGAACGCCGACGCCATTGGCGCGAAGATAACTGTGAGCTACAAATCTACTAGTGGCAAGACGTTCGTTCAGACTAATGAAGTGCTCGGTTCTTCAAGCTTCTTATCCATGAGTTCGCTAGACGCCCATTTCGGTGTTGGCACAGCTGAATCAGTGGACGTAAAAGTTGAATGGCCGAGTGGTCGGACTACGACGCTGAATGGAGTCAATGTGAATCAGCTTCAAGAATTGATCGAACCGGCGAGCTAGCAGTAACTCTGGTTACTCGTCGGATTCGACATTCTTGCTCGGCTTCGTCATGATCGCTAAAGCCAGCCCCATGAGCGAGAACACAGTCACTAGCATATAGGCGTATTTCCAACCGTTCATGAACGAATCGCTGGCCGCTTTATTGCCGGTGATGTCACTAAGCGGGATATCGAAGCCGTCAGCGACCATTACCCCCACAACAACCGCCGATGCAATCGCCTGCCCTGCCACGTTTCCAACGTTCCTAGTCAGGTTCGTCAAGGCTCCGACAACACCGAACGATTCTTTTGAAACGCTACCGAGAATCGTACTGTTGTTAGGCACCCCCCATAGCCCCATGGATATGCCGTTCACCAACAATACGAGACTGACGATCCAGAACGAGGTCTCACTGGTAAGCACCATGAATGCGACTGCCGTAGCGACCAGCATTGCGAATCCAGCAACCGTAAAACGCCGTTCGCCTATCTTGTCGCCCATACGACCAGACGAGCTTGCAGCGGCAGCCATTCCG
>Ga0302132_10002209_pt1 | contig 11189 bp, 13 predicted proteins | sample CB9_321_MG_FD_203113 | JGI IMG/M metagenome (GOLD analysis project Ga0302132, IMG submission 203113) | Marine microbial communities from Western Arctic Ocean, Canada - CB9_32.1 | ecosystem: Environmental > Aquatic > Marine > Oceanic | place: Canada: Western Arctic Ocean | collected 2017-09-19
GATAAAAAGATCAGGAAGATCAAAAAGGCTCAACACTGGTTTAAGAAACGATGAAGTTATTTAGCCGCTGCTCTCCACTCTGAAAATACATCTTCCTCAATAGCATCGAACTCATACATATCAATAGCGTCCCACGGGCAGACTTTGAGGTCGTATGGGACTTTCTTCTTGTTGGCCCTCACACACAACTCACAGCCAATGCAAGTGTCTAAATCAATGCCTACCATCTTCTGTGGCACAATGTCTGAGTCGATCTCATAGATGCAATTGACCGGACACACCTCAATGCAGGCGTTGCAGCCCGTGCATGAGTCTTGATCCACAATTGCTACGGACTTGGGGTCTTTTTTACGCTCGTATTTCTTTTCCATGTGTTATTTATCAACGATCATCTAATAAACTGAGGTAAGAACGAGAACTACTTGATTCCCACATTGAGTCTATTACTGTTCTTGGATCTATTGTTCCATCAAAGTATTTGTTAAACAATGTTTCTTTAGCCATTTGGAATGAATACCTTTCCGAAACGCATACAAATGGTATTTGATTCTGTGATAAATTCCGGTTTTCCAATTTTTTCCAACTGATGCCTGACCAACATAAATCTTGTTATTGATTTTGTTTCTTATACCATAAATTCCTTGGATTCTGTAATCTTTAATATTCGATTCTTTTATAACAATCATTGTTGAACTTTTGATAACCACCCCTCGAACTCCTTTTCATCATAAACATCAGCCTTCGAGATGTTCTCTGGGCCTAACATTGGTCTTAAGTTACTTAAAGCATTGATTTTACGCAATACAAATTTTGCATTCATTGTAAATAAAGGCGTGCCGAGACCTGAATCGTGGAATCAGAAGCAGAGGGAGACTGTTCTTAGATTGATGGAAGAGGGGAATTGGAAATCAGGCCCCAAGTACACTCTGAAAGGATACTACGATAGTCTAAAATGTCATAAGACCAAGCCATGTTTTCGCTCCAGTTATGAGCTTAAAGTTCACTGGCATCTTGACGATAATGAAGAAGTGGAATGGTATGACTATGAGCCTTTTCAAATTCCATACTACGACACCGAGGGCAAGAAAAGATGTTACATCATAGACTTCGTAGTCAAATTCAAATCTAGTAAGATGCTTGCTATTGAAGTTAAGAACAACTACACAAAAGGGAGCAGAGCCACGGAGTTAAAATACAACGCATTTGTGGAACACTGTGGAAGTGTATTTGAACATGAGTTCTGGGCTTGTGATAAGGTGAAGTCTCTTGACCTTGACTTAGAAAAAATACTCGAATCAGGGAAAGTGGAACTCTGGTAAAACAAAAAAGCCCGGTCATTTCTGACCGGGCTTTTCTTTAAGTCTTTTGACTTTATGCTCGTTTCATCATTGAGTGTAAAGATCAGATAATGAAATTCGCAATCGACATCCTTGCGTAGAATTTTGCTCCCTCTCGTAACAATTTTTTTCCGTACCGAGTAAGGATACCCTTTCTTGGGCAGAAGCTCTCTGGATCTAGTACCACTGGCGTTTGTGTCAGGGGTACATATGGACAGTAAAAATATCCCGAATCCATGTAAGAATCGCCTTTATAACCCATCAAAATCTGTCCCTGTGGGAACAGTGGGTCTTTATACAGACGCCATCTGTTGTTGATCGTTCCGACGTACTGAATACCCAACGATGAAGTGAAGGTTTCAGATGGTGCAGGAGCGAAACCAGCCGTAGCTGTTTCAAACACAGATGCAACTTCTGGAGAAGTAACAAGCCAGTTACATCCGCCACGGAGGGTCTTACGATGAACTACGTTACTTACTTCAACGACCTTAACATAAAGAGACTCGTACTTCTCTTTAATGGTGTCGCCAAGTGCTGTATTGAAGTCCCATACAGCGATTGTACCAGCGTTGTTACGCAAGTCAGTCAAAACTTCTCGGTCGATTTCCAAGTTGATTTCTTGTGCAAGCACAGCGGTCAACTCAGCTTCGGCGTCGAGGTTATGTTGTGAACGAAGGTCTTGCTGTGCTTCGTAAGACCAGACAGCTTTAAGCTTTCTTGTCTTGGCAGCAATTTCTTCGGACTCGATGACCAAGTTAACTTCTGGCAAGTCTTGGTTGCATTCCATGTTGTACTCATAAGAGACAACGATGTGGTTTGCGGTAGACTGTGTTCCGTCCCATTCAAGAACGATTTCACCAGTTACAACGTCAAGGCTTGAACCAGCAGTAACCGCAACGGCGTCTGGAGGTGTGCCAATAGCTGTGAAGGTGAATGTTCCGTCTTCAGCCACTACAAAAGTTTGGATAGCGACTGCACCGTCATAGACAGTACCAGTCATTGTGCCAGCCAAAACTGGGGTGTGCTCAAGTGGAGCGAATACAGAAGTTGAATCTCCACCAACATCAGTGCTGGAAACTTCATTTTGCACAAACTGGTGCGTGTAGAAGATTTCCAAGTTTCCGTCACCGGAAGCTAACTGCTGAAGTGAAGTAGCATCATCGCCGGGGAATCCGCCATTGAGGTCAGCACCTCTCATAGCTCCCTTGTTGGATGAGTATCGGAAACGCAGGTAGTAAACCAAACCGGTTGGCCCAAGCAATGGCTGGACTGAAACGATCTTGTTTGCAATAAGCTGCGGGTAAATTCTTCGTACAAGCGGAATAGAAATTCGCTTGAACTGAGCGATGTCGCCAGTGTCGGTCATGGCCTCGTTAATTAGACGCTGGTTTTCCAGCATAACGGCGGCTGTGGCTCTTTCGTAACGATTTGTAATACCGTGAAGCATTGACTTACCGTTAGAAAGTGGCTTCGACCATCTGGACTCAATCTCTCTTGCTTCGTTTAGATAACGTGCATTAAATGACATAATTGATTTCCTCTCTTAGAAGAGTTCTCTTAGCGAGACTCCTCGATACCAGATAGAACTAGAAGGTCGTTCAGCGGATTTGACCCTTCCGTCAGGGTCTCCTCTTTTTTGTTGCTGCCTTCATGTGTTGGTGCTGCGTACTCGGCAATTACCTGATCCGCAGTTACCCTTTGGCCACGCCCACTTGCATTCTTCGCTTTCTTTGCTCTTTCTTTTCTTCCGGCTTTTGTTGCTTCTGTAAGCAGTGCGTCAGCTTCGCCGACTTGCTCATTAAGCTTATTGTTTCTTGCCGACAGCTTTACATTACGTGCTTCGACGATTCGAAGCTGTCCTCTGAGTGACTCAACGGACTTGTGCGTCTCTTCAAGCTGTTTTGATGTAATGCCATTCATATCATCACGATCAATGTAGTCGGAAAGAATTTCAGCCATTTTTTCGACTGCTACTCTTTGCTCAAGTACATGTGGATCTGCGAGGATATCTTTCTTGGCAGACTCATAAATTTCTTGCTCTTGTAGTGCTAGGAATTCATCCATCTTATCGACCATGAATTCTTGCATTTCCTTAAGCTTGTTATCAAATTCTTCGTAGAGTTCGACTTCAATGTTTCCATTTTTGCCCTTCTCTGTGTTAAGTTCATTCCATGCTTCCTCGAAACCTTCTTCGAGAGCCGTTTCGAACTCTTCACGTTGTTCATCAAGTCGTCCCATTAGAGAGGCGACACATTCGTAAGCTTGCTTATAACCCTGTTCGGCTATAGCTTCGTCTGCTTCTTTTTCTTCAGCTAGTTGTGAGTAAGCTTCTTCAAGCTTCGTCTGAAACTCTTTTTCGAGTCCTTTGACTTGCTCAGCCATCATTGATTCGACAGCTTTGGCAACCTCATTCACATGCTCAGCAGGAAGAATCTTCTTTAGTGCTTCTGTGATTGTTTTCATTTACCTAACCTCGACATATATTTTTCTGATTGAGATTTAACAAAGCCGCCCAGACAGGCGATCAATGCTTCTTTGTTAATCATATCTATGCCGCAGGACTCGTTTTTAGTAATTCCTGCTTCTATATGATTCCCTCGTCCCTCAAGGTTTTGGCGGGGAGTTACGCTCTCTCGCTTCTTTCCTGATGGTGCATCTACTACTTTCTCTTGGAACGCTGCAAACGTAGAAGGATCGGCAACTGCGTCAAAGGTAATAAGCTTGTAGCTTTCACCAATAACTAGGATGCCATCTTCGTTTGTAGAACCATTCCCAACACCTCTCGAACTAATTCCGACTTTTACTCCATCATTGATAAGTGCTTTAAGGACTTTACCGTGAGGAGTATTCAGAATTTCGCCTTCTCCCATTAAGACATTCCCATCCCACCAAAGGTTGGTGATAACGTGGGAAGCGTCTGCAAAGTGAATTATTGAATCCGTTGGATGGTCCAGTTCTCCGACAAGTCTTCTTTCTTCAAGAGCTTCTTGAAGACGTTTGACATTTTCATCAAGGACACCATACGGATACATGCGCTTATTTTTGTTGATAGCTTCGGCTTCTTGAAATTTTCCTCTGAACTTCACGAGACCCCGTTCGCTTGGGGCCTCGCTTTCATTCAGTTCAAATTCAAAACCGGAGTTATTACAACAATCAATCAACAACATATTGTCCATGTAACTGCTCCTTAATAAATTATTTGTCAACTACTAAATCGGTCTCAGGACCATTCTTCATCTTGTGGCCACTACCACCTTCTCCACCAGCTTCGCCCGGTACATATGGGTTCTGAAGATCAGGCCATGTATCGGATGTCTGCCATGTAGACCAGTGTTGGCCTGTAGCATCTTTATCAACGCCTTTTTCGCCCTTCATCGTGTAGTCACCAAATGGCTTCGGCACGTAAGGATTCTTAAGTTTCGGGAAGACTTCTCCACCGCCTTCTTGACCCCAACTATTGTTTCTCATAGTCTTGGCGTTTTTACCGCCTTTATAGTTGTGGTTGTCCTGACCGATTGCAGGAGCGGAATCTCCCCATTCGCCATCATGACGACCAGCAATAGCAGGAACTTTAGCGTTTCTTGCCATGTGTGGATGATCGCCTGAGACTGTCAGGTGAGGTGTATTAGAAACATCCCACTTCTCAGAAGCATATTGGACGTTTGCTTCGACGAATTGAGCTAGCCAAGTGGCTGCTTCTTCAACGAGTAGCAAATCAGGTTTGATGTTTTCATTAAGAACGTCAGCAAGCTCATTAAGATAACTTGCAGATTGCTTCATAATGGATTTTTCATCACGTCTCTCTGCCATCTTGTAAAGACCTTGGTAGGTTTCATACAAGTCAGAGAATACTTTTCTTTCAAGACCGAACTGTTCATCCAATGTTGGGTAGAACTGCTCAACAACGCCTTGGAAGTGTGCATAAGGATCAGTTTCCTCATCACATCTTGAGGCACCGGCCAGATGAAGAATCTGGTTGACCTTTTCTGTGTAAGCACTGTGGGCTTTACGAAGCAGACCTTCTGCCATAAACACACAAGTTTTGTCTTCATAATTGCGGGCACCAGCAGTGTGAAGTGCTTCGGACACAATCTGAGCGAGTTCGCTTTGTGTGACATAAAGAAGACTTGGCCATGTAGAAACTACATGATCAAGAGACTCTTCCAGTGATTTCTGGTCAGAGAAAGCATTCTGTCGCTTCAGATCAGAAATTGCTTTGCAGAAATTTTGATCTTGTGGCAGAGCCGCAACACTTTCACGAACCTGATGGTTGTCAGCGTTGATTGTCTTCCACTTGAAGGACTGAACCTTGTTTTTGTTTCTTTCGTTAATGGTCGGCATTAACATGCCTACCACGTTTCCGGCCTTATCTGTTTTCAAAGTAGACTCTCGGAGAGTCGGACCAACTTTCATGAATTCTACGTATTCAAGAACATTCTGCGAAGTCACATAAGCGTTGTCGAATCCAGCAGCCTTTGCTGCTTGAAGAACATTAGCTCTGTGATTGTCGTCCCTGTGGCTCTTGTCGTTCGTAGCTTTGTTTCGTATTTGAACATTTTCGTTCCAACGAACCATTCCTAGATAGTCTTGAAATTGAGCAGTCGCCTGTGCATGTTCATCTTTAAGAATTGAATCAAGCATTTCCGAAAGCATTCCACGCATTTTTGTTTTGCGAGAAGATTCGTCTATGACAAGTTCTTCAATATTATTAAAGGTGATCTTGGATTCCTTCAGTTCGTACCCAGCATGAACATAGGTGTCGTTTGGTGTTTCATAAACGACAGTGGATTCTGTGAATCCATGTAGAGCAATGTGCTCTGTTCCTAATGCTTTTGCTAAGGCCGGTGCTGCTTCAACCAATTCACGCTCAGCCGTTGTTACTGACTCATTAGTCATTCTATCGAAGGCATCTTGCTTTATGAGTTTTCTTCTCATGGTTTTAACTCCTCGACTTCTAATGTGTTTGACACGTACAGCTTGCAAGTGTATGTTTTATATACTCGAATAGGCACGAAATTGACTCAGATCCACATAAATACCTTCTGCCTACTACTATCTAGTTATGCAGAGAGATGTGATTTTTGATAAGAAAGGGGTTTGTAATGTCCAACTGGCGCAGATGGAGTGAAGAACGGGAAGTAAGAGAAGGGTTTGGAGAGGGCGGCGACCCTGTTTCAAACTTTAAGTTTAGTTCGGGGGAAGAAGATTACGCTGATGATTATGAACATGTTCAGCAAGAGTTATTCAGAGCCGTGCTTGATAAATATCCCGAAGAAACAATGCAATTTTTTGAAGGCATTGCGCAACGTGGAGATCAAGAGATAGCTGGTCTTTTAAGGAAGTTGCAGAGAGATATTGGTCCAACTGCCAACAAAGAGCCTGACCATCCATCTGATGGAGACGAGGTGGTACCATCCGGTGCTGACACAGGATACGGTGGTGGAGAAGGCGAAGACTAACTCTTAAACCAATGTTTGTTTATGGCTTCTAAGTTATCTGTCTCTGGCAAAACGGAGTCTGCATTACATTTTGGACAAATAGCCGTCTGATCATTATCAGTCCACTCTTTTATTTCACTAATATCAAATATTTCTAAACATTTGAAGCAACCGCAAGAACCTTTCAAGTTCTTGCGGTTTTTCATTGCTTGAAATGGGGCTTCTGATGGCTTCATGCTGCATTTTTCCATTTGTAAGTTGAATTGAACTTTCCTTTGGCAACTTGTTTTATCATAGCCAATAAATTAACTTTAATGGTTTCTAAATCAGTCCCATAATATTCTTCTGGATTGTATTGAGAGATAAAATTATTGACATCTTGTGATGCTGCCATTAACTCAACCTTTTGAATGTTGCTCATTTTTGAATTTAGACTTGAGTTGGTTAATGCAGATTTTTTTTGCATTCATCGCAATAACTTTTAGCTTTTCTAACATTCTGCTATTTTGAAACTTTTGATTTGCCAATGATTGACGATCCTGTTTTTGTTGTGTTATTATATTCATAAAAATTTTTCATCATCCTTCCTCGCTCCTATCAGTTTCTTCTTCGTCCATTTCTTGGGCAAAGTCTTTGATTTCCAGATCGAATTTCTTGATATCCGTTTCTGTAGCATCAGGAATTGGGTTTCCAGAACCGGCTGCTGGAGGTGGGCCTTGATCCATTCCCATTTCTCCTCCCATGCCTTCTTCTGCGTCCATGTATTTACGCATTCCCGGAGCACCAGTTGGCATTCCGCCAGCTTCTCCTGCACCGGGAGGCATACCCATGGCATCTCCTTGCGCTCCCATCTCTGGACCAAGCATTGGATTAGGACCACCGGGTTCTGTTCCAATTTCTTCTCCATCATCTGGGCCGGGAAGACCTACACCTAACAAGGCTGGATTCTGTGCAATGATCTGTAGCTTCAACTCTTCCAATTTTTGTATTTTGAGTCGAGCTAACATTTCTTTGGCTTCATCTTCACTGTACTTGAGCCACAATACTAGAATGTCATAATCTGACATCAATTGTGAACCCTTTAAGTTGGCTGCGTTATTTAATCGATTAGTTACAACCTCTGCTCTTGTGAGTTCACGCCAGTCAGACGGTGGAGTCATTTTTATTTCAAGGTCTTCGTAGGAATCTTCTGTGTATCCCATTAACCTTAGATGCCTATCACAGATTTCCCAGAAAGCATCTTCGATGTGTGCTTGAAGTCTTTCGATCATTCGAGCGAATTTAATGTCTTGTGCTGATAATGAAATTCTGGTTGCTTGTGAATCTTCGTTGTTGAAATAGTTCTTTGGGAAATTCAAAGCGGTGAACAGTTTGTTTCTGAAGTAAACTGTGTCGTCGATCTCTCCAAGATTCTGAGCACCCGGTAATGTTTCAACACGTGTGTTGGCATTAGGACGAATAGGAATCCAGTAATCTTCATCAGCCGCAGGAGCGTGCCAGCGTTCTTCAACAGCGGACGCTCCGCTGCCTCCACCTTTACCACTAGCAACTTTCTTTTTCTTAAATTGATCTTTCATACGTTCTATGAATGCTTCGGCTTTAGCCGGATTCAATTGTTGAACGTCAATATAGAACACTCTTCTTTCAGGCGCACGTGTCAGTCTGTAAACAACCATGGCATCTTCCATCAATCTTAATTGATGTGCTGGCCCACGAGCGGCCTCAATAAGAGACACGCCGTATGGATAGAATGTCTTTCTATCGTCTCCGATCTTAAAGTGAACTACCTGTGTTGGAGCGAACCTTACGGCTGTGGCCTGTTGAAGATCGGCCTCAGTTGCCTGAGTGACTTCCACTCTGGCCAAACTTTGATAATCTGGGCCTTCCTTAGATTGTTGATATTCTACGATCTTGCCTTTGGTTGTTTCGATTCTGTAGATGCTGTCTGCTGGCAAAGGAATTAAACCAATAACTCCGTTCTTAGGATTTTCAATATCAATAATCAGTTCATAAAAGAAGTCTCCGTTAATGAACAGTCTTTTTGCCAAGTCCCACATTTTCTTTTGATCGAAGTTAAGCATTTTGCGATGGAACAATAACCATTCAACTTCTTCTTTAACTTCTTGATTTGCACACATGATATTCATCACATGACCTTCATCATCTTTTTGGCAATTGTGAACGATGCCCCAATTGGTTGCAAAGTTTTTGTGTTTCTCTACCGACATGTCATAGACATCAATTTCTTTCCATGGTTGAACACCGACCACTCGTCGGCGATCTTCTTTGTTGCCAAGCCACTTCATCTCTTTATTTGAGAATCCAGCATTTTCAATTCTGTCTCTTACTGTGACAAAATTATTTCCTGTGAGTTTTGTTATTTGCCTTACTGTCAATCCTTCAGCAATCATTTGGCAATAGCTGTTAACTGCCTTGAGTTCATCTTTGGTTTTTCCAGTAGTCCACTCATCTACGAATTGTCTTTCATGAACCCAACCTTTTTCGTGTGTCCATATTCTCGGGAATTGATTTGTTTTAATTCCCGTTAAGTCCTGTCTGGCTTCCAGATGATAGAACGGCATTAACTCATGTCCGTAATTAAGCTCGCCTGCTTCTATCCACTTTCCATCTCTCAATAGAATTTCATGATCTGTTGTGACGATAAAAGAGTTTCCATCATCAAGCATGATTTTGATAGTTGGTGCTGTCTTTACTTTTCGTGGATTGAATGCCCAACCAAGGGTGTAGTCTCTTTTATTATGATCGTAGCAATAGACCAAAAACCTTTCGGTCTCATTCTCTGCTAGGTCTTTGATTGTTCTAAATCCATGTGGCGTTGCAATTTTTGTACTGCCTGCCAAACATGCTTCGTCAGCGAAAACGGTCATGGCCATTTCAATTTCTGCCATGTTTCTTAAGCGTTCGTACTCTTTATATCTATGAATACGGTTCGTGACCGTAGACAAATCGACAAAATCGTTTGTGTCACGTAACTTAATCGCCCCACCGCCACCGCCCCAGTTGCCGTCCTGACCGGCACGAATATCCGGGATGGCATCGGGCTGGGACACACCAGCACCCATAAGGTCTTTTTGATCTCTCTTTGTAAGAGGATCATCAGTGAACGCATACGTAAAGACTTTGAAAAAATCCCACCAAGCCATAATTTTACTCCTTCGGGGTATTACCCTAACTCATTGTTACCTTCTGTAGTTATTAGGGTTGGGCACATTTTGCAATGGCTTACTTTAATTACAGTATCTAGGAGGAAGTTCCCATGAAGAACTATTGGATCAAACGTAGAATTGAGAAAGAAATAAACCAAGTTGCTCAAGCTATAAAAAATAGATGGGTAGGGCTTGAACTTACACAAAACAATTGGGCTGGCCCCGGAGTAGCACAGATAATGGTTAAAGTATCACAAACTGGTCATGTTATAGGTGCTGTCAAAAGACAGAGAAATGGTGAGTGGTCTTATTTATGGAGCATTTTCTCTGTAGGAACTGCCTTAAAAAATGGATCTACTGTGCCAACTTTTTTGGCGACAAAGACTATGATTAGTGGTAAATACAATTTTAGTGATCCAGCATTTTTAGCAGGTATGGAATCTGTTTTTGATAAATCTATTGCAAGTTGGAAGGTTAAAATGGAGGAGTTAAAAGAATGCAAAAAAATTCTCTCTTCATAATGACACATTTGGGATCTGGTTGGGAATCACTTGTAGAAAAACTTAAAGAAGATCAAAGGTTTGATTTCTTCAAGACGGATTTTTATTACCATCATCCAGAAGATTTGGAGATTCTGACCAATAATGATCACAAACGAGAGAATTCTGCGTCTATTTGGTGCGATGTCATATTGCACAATAAAGACTTCACTTGCAGAGCTTTAAGAAAAAGTTGTAAGTTTGTATATTGGACTTCACCGTTTAATGCAAATATTGCACTTCCTAAGCCAGAAGACTATTACTTGAATCGACTATCTGGCATGAAGTGGTATCACAAGAAAACAGGAGGATTGTGGAATCCTTCTTTAGAGAGCGATTCTCTCCTTAGTTCCATTCTTAGATGAAAAAACAATTTTGTCGCAAGAGAACTCTTTCCCTTCCCATTTGTTATTGCCTCTGTGTTTCCAGCCCTTGCCTTTTTTGACATAAGCAATTGTGATATGAGGCTTATATTCTGAGTATTTATTGGTATACTCGATGTCATCCTTCATTTTTTCATTAAAGTCAGACAAATCAGGACTATCAATCCCAATTACAACCACGTCAAATTTTAATGGGTTTGTAAATACTTCTATTTTGCCCAGTTTGACTTTTAGTGGCTTTTCAGTAATCAGTTTTCTTACTTGTTCGGAAGTCTCTGAATGTATTCCATAAAGGATTGTGACGTGCATTTCGTCTTCTCGACCA
>Ga0302132_10002210_pt1 | contig 11188 bp, 9 predicted proteins | sample CB9_321_MG_FD_203113 | JGI IMG/M metagenome (GOLD analysis project Ga0302132, IMG submission 203113) | Marine microbial communities from Western Arctic Ocean, Canada - CB9_32.1 | ecosystem: Environmental > Aquatic > Marine > Oceanic | place: Canada: Western Arctic Ocean | collected 2017-09-19
GAAGTCCCTCGGCGAGGTGGGCGACGTTCGATTGGTCAACGTCCTGCGTATAGATACTCGTCGCGACCACCCGGTCTTTCGGCACGAGAGCGAATGTCACCTCGTCATGCCCGAGCGAGATCGTCACGATGCGCAATGGTTGCTTGTCGATCGTCACGGACCCGTTCAGCCCCTCGACCGTGCGAGGCCATGCAAGGTTGGTCGGATCGACGATGCCCGCAACGTTTGTCAGCGCGTCCGCCGGGTTTGGCGTTGCCGTAGCTACGGGAGTTGGGGTCGCAGGGATTGAAGTCGAGACCACCTGCTCGATGGGCGTGTCAGAGCTACAGGAGGCGAGCAGGAACATCGCCGCAACAAGCGCCGAGATCAGTGTCGTGGTTCTTCCGATTCTGGATGCCATGTTTTTCTTTCTTTTCATGCGATCAAGTCGTCTTCGTATCAAAAGGTGCCAATTCGCCGACTATGGCGTAGTAGCAGGAACAGAAAGAAGGGCGCACCTATAAAGCTGGTCACGATGCCGACACGTATCTCGGACGGGGCCATGACGGTTCGGGCGATCTCGTCGGCAAGCACCACGAACAGGGCACCGCCGAGGGCGCTCAGGGGAATGAGTACGCGATTGTCCGGGCCGAAGATCAGTCGAAGCATGTGGGGGACGATCAGGCCGACGAAGGCGATCATCCCGCTGACGGCCACCGCGACGCCGGTGATGACGGACGCCGCAGTTAGCAGCACCGGCCGCATCACCCGTACGTTGACACCAAGCGTTCCTGCATCATCATCGCCCATCAGCAGTAGGTTAAGATCGCGGGCGAATGTGATGATCACGCCGCCGCCAACGATGATGAGCGGCCCGGATAGCCAGACGTGGTCCCAGGACCGGGAATCAAGCCCCCCGGCAAGCCAGAACAGGATGCTCCGAAGGGAGTCGCGCTCGGGTACGGCGATGATGACGAGCGTTATCACTGCACCCATGAATGCGCTCACGGCGACGCCCGCTAGTATCAGTGTGGCGACGGAGAATCGGCCGCTGGCTATGGCGATGGCGTACACAAGGAACGCCGTGCCGATAGCGCCGGCCAGGGCGAACAACGGTAGGGCGAGGAAGAACATGGTCGATGCGCCGGTAGCGATGGCTACTACCGCAGCGGCAGCGCCGCCGGATGCCACGCCGATCGTTCCAGGGTCAGCGAGGGGGTTGCGGAACAACGCCTGCATCGTCGCTCCTGCCACCCCTAGAGCCATGCCGACAAGCGCGCCAACGACAATCCGTGGCATCCGTATCTGCTCCACGACCAGCTCTTCGGTACGATCGTAGTCGGCTAGGTGGACCCCGAATGGCTCAAAAACGATTGCGATGACGTGCGAGACGGGAATATCAAGCGGGCCGGTGCTCAGCGACACGAGTACGACGAGGGCTAGCAGGGCAGTAAGGACGATGGCACCAGCGGCCAAACGCGTGCCGAGCGCGGCTTCACGCGGCGGCCTGAGTCTGGTTGCAAAAGCGAGTGCCATGTCCGAGCGGGTGTCCTTTCAGCGCTTCGCTTCGGGAGACCCGTGGGCGCACCTTTCGGCGGCCTCATCGAGTTAGCCTGTCCTGTTCCATTTCTGGAATAAAAAACCCCAGCGATTACTCGCTGGGGTCATGGCGGAAAAGCCGATGGCGACGGTGTTTCTACTGGAGATTCACTGCCGACGGACCCCTTGGTGAGCGAAGAGTAGTCCGTCGTCCGACCAGGCAGGTCTCCTGGCTTTCGGGATATAAATCCCGATTTACAGTGGCGCTACCGCGGCGGCTTTTCACCGCCTTCCCTATTCTCCCCTGACCTCACGATCACGGGGCACCGAGTCGGACGAATATTCAATTGTCTAAGAGGCGAATGACTCTAACGAGGCAAGACGGCGGCGTCAACGAGTTGACCGAGATGTCACGCCAGAGAGCCAAATCGTTATCCTGAGCCAAAGTGAAGGACCACCCGGCTCGCCCTCCGCGACACCCGTAGTCTTCAACCACAGGCATCATGCAATGTTCCGAGGAGCCGCTAATGAGCGACCTACCCGTTCGTAACCCGAGCCGTGGTCGCAGGCGCGTCCGGGTACAGAGTCCGAAATTCTCGTTACTCCTGGCTCAAGCGCAGGAAGGGTCGTCGGCGTCCCAGCGGTTGAACGATGGCTGCTCGCCACGTGCGAGTGAATCCCGGGTGTCCTGCCACATGTCATGCCAGGTACCTGCGTCGTGCAGCTCAGAATTGGGGTTCGACGCACTGCGAGCAACGAAACCCGGGAAGACGCTCCGACCCGTCGCCTCACCGGTCGGCTGGTATCGCAGGTCGAAACTCCAGCGGATGCGATCGCTTATATTCGGCAGAGCGGCGTGAACCGTCTGCTTGGTGAGCAGCAAAGCGCCGCCCTTCTTCACCGGCACCGGCATCGAGTCGCCGACGTTGAACAGGTGCTCAGGAATCTGAATTCCGGGGCGTTCGTTGTACCCGGGGCAGTGGGTTAGCAATTCACCCCTGTGTGAGCCGGGGACGACGGTGAGGCATCCGTTCTCGACGTCGGCGTCCATCAATGGGAACCACACCGTGAGGATGTTCGTCTCGTCGGCCTCGGGGTTTACGACTCCGGCGTCCTGATGCCAGGGAGTTGCGCCAAACAGCACATTGCCGTGCTCGTCACGAGGCAAAACCGATTCCGGAACCTTGATTCGGACGTGCTGGACAGGGTTTGAGTACACCTCGCCGCCGACAACTGATTCAGCAATGTCGAGCACGCGAGGCGCGCTTAGGGCGTTGAACACGGCCGGGCCTGCCCAGAACGGGGTGTCGCTCAGGACGCCGTTCTGGGGGAGTGAAAAGTCGAAGAACTGGTTGTGAACCTCGCCGGACTCGCCGTAGATCTTCGTGACCCGGTCGCCAAAATCAAACTCCGAGTAGGTCGACGAGATCTTGCCCTCGCTCAAAAGCTTCTCTGCAAGGGAATCGAGTACGCCTGCGTACTCTTCGATCACCGGGTCTATGGTGTTTTCAGGATCGAATACGTCCGGAATATGAACGAATCCGTACTCCTCAAAGTGCTCTTTTTGCTCGGCGGTAAGTCCCGGCAATGCAACAGTCCTTCCGGTCGATCTGAAGTGGTCACGCACCATCGTTGTACGTGAACTCTGGCGGCACTTTACTCGTTTGTGGCAAAAAGTGCTGCCGATTTTCGGGGGCAATTGACCCCGGGCGCGAACCGGCCCCGGTTGCAGAAAGATCGCAGCCGGGGCCGGTTTATCGTTCAGATGGCGGAGGGGACAGGATTCGAACCTGCGATGCCCTCACGGACATACCTGTTTTCAAGACAGGCGCCTTAAGCCACTCGGCCACCCCTCCATGGGAACTTCAAAGTCTAACGGTCCGAGGCTCAACATCGGTAATTTCGGGGGATCGATTTCCAGGAGGCTTGCGCAATACACGGACGGAGTACATCTGAATTTTATTGGTCAGGCCCAGTCGGGCCGTACGTACGTCCCGAATATCACCGGAAGCTCATGACGGACGCCACGCGTCTCACGCGTTCCTCATCGGTAATCTAAGATGATCGATACCTAAAAGAAATCGGCTGCACACAGCACGACGACGAGAGGTAACAACGGGTACAGCCGCAGCCGGATACGGGATGGTGTGCCATGACCATGACCATGAGCCTTGCGGTTCTTTACACGACATTCCTCATTGGAGTTGGAGTGTTGGTAGCGGCCTTGGTGTGGGGCGATATGCCGGAGCATGAACAACGGTTATTTGGCATGACGCCGTTACGCCCAGACCTGAGGCACGTACTTGTGATGCCAGAAATATTAGGGGTCCCAGAGGTCTCTGGAAAAGACATCTATCACACCCCGGCTGCGCCTCTCGGGCGTCACGCCTGAAGCGCCGAATTGCCCTGAAATGCTCCGGCGGCGAAATGTCGCCGGGGGCGATGTGCGGCTATCCGGGCGACTCTTCAGTGCTGGCAGTACGGGCAGTAGTAAGCCGTCCTGCCGCCGAACTTTCGTGATTTTAACGCTGCCTCGCACTGTGGGCATGGCGCGCCCGGTTTGCGAGTGATTTGCATGCGGTCATCCTGTGCGTCAATCACGTAGGGACGGCCCTGATCGTCCGGCTGCGACTCGATGAAGGAGAGCGCGTTCTCGAGCACGCCGACGATGGTGTTGTGCAGCGACTCAAGCCGCGTTACTGATATCTGATCGGCGCGTCGTGACGGCGTTATGCCGACCATGAGCAGAGCCTCGTCGGCATAGATGTTGCCAACTCCGGCCAACACCTTCTGGTCCAACAGAACCGACTTGATGGGCGAACGCTTTGCGGATACGCGTTCAACGAACTCGGCCGGTGTGAACTCGGGATTCAGCGCGTCTGGTCCCATACCGCCTGTGAACGCCTCGGCGTCGTCCTCAAGCCGAACCATCGCCCACCGACGAACGTCATCCAGCTCCAACCGCCGCTCGTCATCGAAAAACAGAGACAACCGCCGATACCGAAACGACTCCTCATCAGGAGCCATAACCCCAAGACGCCCGGTCATCCCCATATGCAATCCAAGGACCTGGCCGGGTCCATTATTTTGCCCCCTCTCCCCTACGCGGGAGAGGGCTGAGGTGAGGGGGTTGCGCCCATCTGGCGCACTCGCACTCAAAGGCAAAATCAACTGCTTACCCCGACGCTCAATCCCCTCAATACGCCGACCAACAAGAGGAGACAGCCCGCCCGCCCCGTCGACAGTGTCCTCAACCCCCGGCCAATCAGCATCCACCTCAACAACAGTCCGGCCAACAAGCCCCTCACGAAGCAGATACCGCCGAAGAGCCTCTATTTCAGGTAGCTCAGGCATTTACTCCATATCGCCCCAGGTCGGACCCGTCTTGATTTCTACGTCTAGCGGAACCGACAGCTCCATAGCGGCCGGCATCAGCTCCGATACCATTGCCTGGACCTCCATCAGCTCACCCGGTGCCACCTCAAAAATCAGCTCGTCGTGCACCTGAATGATCATGCGTGACCTGAGGCCGCGGTCTCGTATCGCTTGATCGATATTGACCATGGCGATCTTGATGATGTCGGCCGACGTTCCCTGAATGGGCATATTCACCGCCATCCGCTCGGAAGCGGCGCGAGCCATCTGATTACCGGTCGCTATGTCCGGCAGCCGTCGTCGTCGTCCCGTGATCGTCTCCACGTAGCCCTTCACACGGGCGCTGTCTTTGACGCCCTCTATGTAGTCCTTAAGGCCGGGGTACTTGGAGAAATACATCTCGATGAACTCGGCGCCCTGTGCACGGGTCAGGTCGGTCTGGCGCGCCACGCCGATCGGGCCTAGCCCGTAAATCACGCCAAAGTTCAGGATCTTGGCGATACGTCGATTCCCGGTAGGATCGTCCGAGTCGGCGCCGTACATCGCCGTTGCCGTCGCCGTGTGGATGTCCTCGCCGGCGCGGAACGCCGCCAGCAGCCCCGGCTCCTGCGATAGGTGGGCCAGGATGCGTAGCTCGATCTGCGAGTAGTCGGCGGCGAGCAGCGTCCAGCCGTTCTCGCCGTCCGCCTTGAAGGCCTGCCTCACACGCTTGCCAAGATCTGTGCGAACGGGAATGTTTTGCACATTGGGATCTGAGCTAGAAAGTCGGCCCGTAGCAGACCCGACCTGGTTGAAGCTCGTGTGGACCCGTTTTGTGCTCTGGACCACAAGTCGTGGCAGCGAATCGACGTAGGTCGACTTCAACTTGCCAAGCTCCCGGAACTTGAGAACATTCTTGATCAACTCAAAAGCGCTTGGGTTCAGGTCCTCTTTGTCCAACAGACCTTCAAGCGTCGCTGCGTCCATCGAGTAACCCGTCTTGTTTCGTCGGGTCTTGGGGACGTCGTACTCATCGAACAGCACCGCCGCGAGTTGCTGGCTGGAGTTCATGTTGATCTCGGTGCCGCCCAGCAGGTTGTCCGTGTCCGCCTTGAGGCGGTCTAGTTCGACGCCCAGTTCGACGGAGAAGCGATCAAGCTGCTCGGTATCGACCATCACGCCTTCTTGCTGCATACGGACGATCACGGGAAGCAGGGGAATCTCGATGTCCTCGAACACCGGACGAACCTCGTCTGCGTCCAACCGCGGGCTCAGGTCCCGCTTCAGCCGCCAGGTGAAATCGGCGTCGGCCGCTGCGTACGGTGCGGCCTTGTCTATCGGGACGGCGGCCATCGTGATCTGCTTACGACCTGTGCCGATCAGCGCCGTGATCGGCGTCATCTCGACCTGGAAGAAATCTAGCGCAAGCTGCTTCAGACCGATCTGACGCCTGCCGGTAAGCGCGGCCGCGATCATCGTGTCGAAATTGACCCCGTTCACCTCAAGCCCGGCATGATTCATGACCATCACGTCAAAGTTGGCGTTGTGTGCCGTTTTGGGAATATCCGGGTCGGCAAACATCGGCCGCATGGCGTCCAACGCCTGGGCGAGCGGAATCTGCTCCTGAGGCGGGGTTTCTTGACCTTCCTGGTCAACCTCAGGCGGCGGGAAGTGGCCTACGGGCACGTACCACGCTCGTCCCTCGGCATTGGAGAATGAAACGCCAACCAGATCGGCCTCCATCGGGTTTACGCCCGATGTCTCCGTATCGAAGGCGAATCCGTCCAGGGTCGAAAGTTCCTTTATTAGGGCTTCTAGATCGGCGGTAGTCGTAACGGTGCTGTAGTTCGTGTCCACCCTATCGCCCGTATTTAGAGGTGGCGTGCCCCCGTCAGACGTTGTTGCGGTCGGCCCGCCAAACCCCAGCCCTAGCTGTTGACCATTAGATGGAGAGGCAGCCGGGGCTCCAGTTGGAACCGAGTTAGCTGCGCTGGCCTGCGCCGACTCTTCCTGATTAATAAACGCCGGGTTGGGAACCTGCCTCAACACCGCCCGGAACTCGAGGTCTAGAAGCGTTGTAGCTACCTCTTCACGGTCATAGTTCCAGAAGAGCGTGTCCTCCATCTTGAAGTCCATCGGCGCTTCCTGCGAGATCGTCGTTAGCCACCGACCCTCATAAGCCACGTCCTCGTTCTCTTCAAGCAGCCTGCGGACCCGCTTTGCTCCTCGTAACTCGGCGGTCGGCATCGCCTCGATCTCGTCCAGCTCCTCGTACACCTTCTCCAGCCGGTCCCGACCCCTGAGCACCGCAAATGCGGCCTTCTCGCCGACGCCGGGGACGCCCGGGATGTTGTCAGATGGGTCCCCCTGAAGGGCCTTTACGTCCGGAAGAGAGTCCGGCATAAGCCCGGCGTATCGCTCCTTGAACTCATCTATTCCGTACACCTTGGTGTTGCCGAACCCGGAGTACATCAGCACGTTCACCGTGTCCGACACGAGCTGCAACTCGTCCCGGTCGCCGGTCACGATCAGCGTGTCCATATCGGCCTCGGTGGCGAGCCGGCTCATCGTTCCGATCAGGTCGTCCGCCTCCCAGCCATCCTTCTCAAAGTAAGGGATCTTGAACGAATCAAGGATCTGTTTGACCAGCGGGAACTGCTGGCGCAACTCGTCCGGCATCGGCGGACGACCGGCCTTGTATTCCGGGTATCGGTCATCCCTGAATGTCGGCGCGCTCGTGTCGAACGCTACGGCGGCGTGGGTTGGGTGGTGGTCGCGTACGACCTTCAGGAAGGTCGTCAGGAAGCCGTATGCGCCCCGGGTGTCCTGTCCAGTCGACGTGCTGAGTCGCTCCGGAATCGAGAAAAACGCCCGGTAGACCATGGCGTGGCCGTCGATGACCAGGAGGAGTGGGCGGTCGTTATCTGAAAAAGCGCGCTGAGTCATTGTGCAGTCCTTGAGCGTTACGAAGGGGCTCCACCGAAGGCGGCTGCCGGGTAGTGGCGACCGATCAAGTGGGAACAGGGAGTGCCGGGATTATAGCTGTGTGAACCGTTGGAACCTGTTCGGATGTTCTTCGGGTCGTAATCTTTGCGCTTGACAGATGTTCATAACTAAGTAACCTATATATAGCGATCAGATACATAAGGAGCCTTGGTATGGCGACCGCGCCTGAAACAACGGGGAAGACCGGAACCGGCAGCGACCTGACAGACGAGAAGTACTGGGACATGCTGAACCGCAAGAGCGTTTCACGGTTTTTTCTGCTCGCCTCGCTCAGTGAGCGGCCGCAGCACGGCTACGAGCTACGTCGCTCGATAGGCCAGTGCTGCCCCGGTGCCGAACCGACGGACGCGATGATCTATCCGACGCTGAAGATACTTCTCGAAGGTGGATACATCGACTGCGACATCGACTCCAGCGGGACGCATGATCGCAAGGTGTGCAGCCTGACACCAAAAGGGGAGGCCGCTTATGCCGCTGCCGCCCGGGCATGGGCAAGGATGTTGCCGTGGCTCCAACAGTGTGTGTCGAACGCAAAGGTTCTTGAGCCCAAGCTCATGAACGACGAGAAACTGAATAGTCGGTCTGCGATGCAGGTCTGGGCTTAAGGGAAACAAAATGACCGAGAACAACAGCAACACGAAAACCAGCCCGGAGATGCCGGAGCTTCTCTCCGACAACCCGGTCAACCTCAGGAGCGAGATCCAGGAGCGCTACACGCTGGTCGCCGAGCGTGGCCTGCAAGCGATCCCGGACGATGGCGGCGCATGTTGCGGACCGACGTCCTCGGATTCAGAGGTCTGCTGCTCGCCTAACGCAGAGCGCCTGTATTCGGCCGACGAGATTGACTCGGTGACCGATGCGGCTGCGGCTGCGGCTGCAGGGTGCGGAAATCCGACAGCCATTGGCGAGCTAAACGCCGGCGAGACCGTGCTCGACATGGGCTCGGGTGGCGGCATTGATTGCTTTCTTGCCGCAAAACAGGTCGGCCCCACCGGCCACGTCATCGGCATAGACATGACGCCGGCTATGATCAACCTTGCGCAGAAGAACGCGGCCACACTTAAGGCCGACAACGTTGTGTTCAAGCTCTCGCAGATCGAAAGCCTGCCCGAGCCGGACAACACCGTTGACGCGATCATCTCCAACTGCGTTATCAACCTGGCGGCCGACAAAGACGCCGTGTTCGCAGAGGCATATCGCGTACTCAGGGATGGCGGTCGGCTCTATGTGTCCGACATCGTTGTGACGGAAGAGCTGCCGCTAGACGTACAGGTCGACGTAAGCAACTGGACCGGCTGCATCGCAGGTGCACAGCTCCAGGGCGTGTACCTGGGTCAGATGGCCGCTGCCGGGTTTACCGACATCGAGGTCGTCACAAGCGTCCCGACGTCCTCTGACAGTAAAGACGCATGGGCTGATGCGGTAAGAAGCATCTCTGTGCGGGCGGTTAAATAGACTGCTCTAAATCTGGCAACCTGGGAACTTGGAAACCTGACAAATCATCAAGATGAGGCGGCCTAACTGGCTGCCTCATCTTGGTTTTGCTCTCCGGATACCTGCTGAGGCAGATCATCCATGAGAGACCATGGGATGACTCGGGCCATCAACTGTTCTTGAAGCTGGGTGTCTATGCTGCCGGTACGAGCTCCGGGGATGTAGAAACTGATCGTCGTTCCGCCTTCAGGATTTGAGCTGGCCTTGATCTTACCTTCGTGAAGATCAACGATCGCTCTGGCGATGTGTCTCCTCGTTATCGGCACGGAAGAACAGGCTGAACAAAGAGTTCCGGTCCTTTTTCGATATTCCTATTCCGTGGTCGGACACTGAGTAGCAGACCCGATCCTCCCACCGTCGTGCCGTTATCCCGATTGACTCTCCCTTGGCGGAGTACTTTGAGGCGTTACTGAGCAGGTTGGTCATTACTTGCGTCAGCCTGTCACGGTCGGCACGAAGAACGACAGAATGTCGTGGGCTAGAGGTGATCAATGCCTGAGATTTGGCACCTGATATCGGTCTGAATCCGTCCACGATTTCGGAGAGCAGGTCACCTGCATTGGTAAGAATTTCTAGCGTAGCCGGAAGCGAAGCTCTAGTGGACTGCGGTGGTCTCTGCCGGAGTTGTGGACTCAAGCAGGTCCAGCCCGGCGCGTACCTTGCCCAGGACGCCTGAGACGTGCTCTTCCAGGTTGAATAGCACTTCACTGGCGTACTTATCTGCGCCATCACGCCTGCTGCCAGCATCCGCTTCTGCATCGTTCATCATCATGCCGATCCGGCTTTCAGACTCTTCAGTCCTCTGAGCTGCGGTCGATTCGGCGTTCTCGATGATCCCGGCAGCACTCTCTTTGGCCCCTGAGATGATCTGTGCGGCCACCCGTGATGCTTCTGCGGTGACTTCTGTCAGCTGAACCATCCGTGAGGCCTTTTCGGATGCGGTGTCCAGCGCCATAGTCGCCTTCTCTTCCGCAGTCTGCCGAATGTTGGTGGCCTCTTCGTCTGCGTAAGCGCGGATTCTTCGGGCCTCGATTTCGGCCGTCTTGATCACGCTTTCCTTCTGGCGAATGATCGCCTGTGCCTCGTCCATCTCGTCGGGCAACTCGGAGCGAAGCTGCTCGATAGCCGTGTTGAACTTGTCGAGATTGATCAAGGTCCGTGAGGTGGCCGGTACGCGGCCGCCTGCTACGAGTGACTCAAGTGCTTCCAAGTGTTGTTCCAAAGACATTAGTGCCCCCTGTTTTGCCCTGCCGGCGGCGCATGGGTGCGCTACCGGTTCTTGTGGCCGTTCACCGGCCCTGCTGTGTTAATTCCTACTGGTTGCCTATGCGGGCGGCCACCGCCGCCGACACATGGGCAGGAACGAAGGAATCTATCTCCGCTCCTAGTTTTGCTATCTCTTTAATTCGGCTGGAACTGATGAACTGTTGCTCAAGGCTGCTCATCAAGCAAACCGTCTCAACATTTGGCTGCATCGCCCTGTTCATCAGCGCCATTTCACGTTCGTATTCGTAATCGGCGCCAATTCGGAGACCTCTTACGAGGACGAGAGCGCCGATCTCTGATGCATATCTCACCGTTAGGCCGGAGTAAGCAGTGATCACTACTTGAGGAATGTCTTCCAGCGCACGTTGGAACATGTCCAGTCGTTCCTTGGTGTTGAACATCAACGACTTTTGCGGCAGGTCATAGACACCCACAACTATTTCGTCAAATAACTCAACGGACCGACGGACAATGTCCAGATGGCCGTCGGTAACCGGATCAAATGTTCCGGCGTAGAGTGCTTTAACCCGATTGTTCGTTATGTTCCTGA
>Ga0302132_10002213_pt1 | contig 11181 bp, 9 predicted proteins | sample CB9_321_MG_FD_203113 | JGI IMG/M metagenome (GOLD analysis project Ga0302132, IMG submission 203113) | Marine microbial communities from Western Arctic Ocean, Canada - CB9_32.1 | ecosystem: Environmental > Aquatic > Marine > Oceanic | place: Canada: Western Arctic Ocean | collected 2017-09-19
GGTTATCCGCAGATGACATACGCGCGCTTGGCGCCCAACCCATGACGTTTGATAACTTGCTAGCTGCATCCGACTACATCTCTTTGCACGCACCGCACACGCCCGCCACCCATCACATGATCAACCGCAAGGCCTTCACCACCATGAAGAAAGGGGCCTTCCTAATAAACGCGGCGCGGGGTCCGTTGGTAGACGAGGCGGCGCTCGCCCGCGCGTTGAAAAGTGGTAAACTTGGCGGCGCCGCACTAGACGTTTTGGAAGGCGAACCACCCGACCCGGGCAGCCCGATATTTGAAGCGCCCAATATTTTTCTAACCCCACATATCGGCGGTTCAACCTTCGAATGCCTCGACACTATCGCCGGAACAGCAGGCGCAGACATCGCGCGATTTATGCAAGGCAAGCGAGTCCGGCACCCCGTGAATAAGGTGCGTAAAACCCGATAATTGTGGCTGGCGGGGTGTGAAATCAAGATATAAAATTTCGCTATAAACAATTAATTCTCAAGAGGAACTAATGACAGCGGTTTATAAAAACATTTAACGCGAAGACCCAACGTTTCATACCACAAGGCAAAAAACATCACGGATTTTGTATCTACGATACCGCATGCTTTACTTCGGAAATCACAGAGTTTGATGCTAGCGCAACACCTCAATAACCCTATCCCAGTTTGAACCTTATGTGCTTACGGGTTAATCGCATTGACAACTCTGTGGTAGCGTTGAAAGCCACGGGCGCAGAATTATGCATCGCTGAAACCTGCAGCTATGAGAAGGACACCTTTTCGAACGTAGCGCTGAATCAACGATTATCATCTTAAACAACAGGACGATTTTGTGGATACCTCAACACTGACCCTCATCGTCGCGGCGTTTCTCATCGCGGGCTCCATCAAAGGTGCAATTGGCGTGGGGCTACCGACAACAGCTATCGCAATTCTTGGGACAGGACTTGCACTGCAAGATGCTATCCCACTTCTCATATTTCCGTCACTCATCGCCAACATCTGGCAAATTATTAGGGGTGGTAACCTGCGAGAGCTATTCCGTCGCTTCTGGTTAATGAACGTAATCGCATGCGTCGGGATCTGGGTTGGCACCTTAATTCTATTTCGTGTCGAATCCCCTCTTTTCTCTGCACTTCTGGGACTCGTCATTGTTGTCTACACACTGACGGGCCTTTTTGCCTATGCCCCCCGTGTCCCACCCCATCGGGAAGCGATGTTGTCGCCCCTAGTAGGGTTGGGTGCCGGCCTACTCACCGGCACGACAGGGTCTCTCTTAATGCCCATGATGATTTATTTACAGGCACTTAACCTCGACAAGGATCGATTTGTTCAAGCCGCCGGATTGTCCTTGTTACTTGGCACGATCGCTTGGGCGGCAGCATTGACACAACAGGGTGCCTTTGAAACTAAGGTAATAATGCACTCTATGTTCGCCCTAATTCCTACCTTGTTCGGAATAGCCTTCGGACAATGGATTCGTGACCGATTATCGCAAAAAATATTCCGAAAAATCGTGTACGGATTTCAATTCCTCCTGGGCCTCAATCTTATTTACAAGGGCCTATTATAACGAACTCCTCGAATATTGGTGTTTTCGAGAAAAATCAAAATTAACGATATTCATCCTGAGTTATTGACATTTTCAGAATATCCGTTAAATTGTGTTCCATACGTGTGCATTTGTTGTGTGTTGCTTGAATAGCCGGTACGCCGATTAGCTTAGTTATCCCCTGACAATGTAAGCGTTACACCGGCCACGCCGTCACATGACGTGAGGCGAGGATAAATAGTTCTGTTAGAGGATAAAGAGTATGACAACTGGTACAGTAAAATGGTTCAACCCCGCCAAAGGTTTTGGATTCATTGAACCGGAAGACGGTTCCAATGATGCGTTTGTTCACATTTCCGCCGTCGAGCGCGCCGGATTGAGCACGCTTAACGAAGGGCAAAAGGTCTCCTATGAGCTTGAGCCCGGCAAAAACGGAAAATCGTCCGCCGAGAACCTATCTCTCGTCGACTAACGCGTTCCGTTAGACCACAGCTACCGTTCTGACGTCGGCGCCATTTAGGTTCCGGCGACAGAACGGTTTAGCATGACGTTGATGGAAAAATTGAAAGTACAAATATGCCCCGTAAGCCCAACTATAAATTCGAGCGCATGGAGCGTGACCGGGCAAAAGCCAATAAGAAAGCCTTAAGAGCCGAGGCCAAGAAAGAAAAGAAAGTTGCGGAAGGAGCTGAAAACGCCACAACTGAGCCAGAGGGCGAACCGCAAGGCGAGGACAGCTAAACCTCGTTGTTTGGTGCCGCCTCTGTCAATCCGTTTGTCTGTATAACGGGACAAACAACTAATCTCACATATTAAAAATACCCCGACGGTTTCAGAGCGTTAAGAACGCCCCGAGCCCATCAGCACATACATTTACGCCTAAACAGGCATGGACCACGATCGGTCGTCGAAACCGGCGGCAAATTTGTTGTTCGTTTGCGCCGGATTCCGGTTGATCAACTGGCGCCCGAACAGAGGGTGACTCATCGACCGAATTTCATGCTCAAGGTCGTACAATTCTTTACCACTATCGGGGTCGACCAATTTCAGGAAGCGGTATTGATGCTGATTGCTTTCTTGCGTGATCAGACCACGTTCAAGCAAATGATTGTAGGGCCCGGAGAAGTCTGTGACGTAGAGCTGGATATGGTGTCCGTCATATTTTGGTAACGGCGTCTTCGATTCACGGAATAAAAAGCGTTGGTGGTATCCAACGAGCACATTCGCCGTTGTCGCCCCTTCAAATTTCTCTACTTCTGTCGTTGCGCCAAAAAACTGAGCGTAGAACCGCGCAATCCCGTCCGCCGCCCCCTTGGGAACATCAAACATCACATAGGGGATACCCAGCACAATAGGTCCATATTTCATATCGGGCTGATGCACTCGAATTTGATTGCCCCAGGGACATATCACATCGATATGGTCTTTTTTCTTCTTGTAGGAAAACTTGGTGCCGGCCAAATCCTTCTCCACCGATTTCAGGCTTTTGACGACTTCGGCCAAACTTGGCGCGACCACTCCAACACGCCCGCGCAACACCTGCGCGTCGCCGACGGGTAAATGGAACTGACTGCGCCCCATGTTGACCCACATATTTACAACCCCGGTCACCAAATACGGATCCCGCGTGTAGCCAAGTCCGGTGATGTAAAACAAAGTCGCCAGTCGTTGGTCCGGCACCATTAAATTAACATGTTCCAGCCCAACGACACTGCTCATATCTTCAGCAGCACGGTCAAAATTTTTCTTCGCCATCGAAACCTCCCTCATGTTCATACGCGCCCAAACAGGGGTGCATGAAATTGCTTCCGGTTAAGTTAATTAAGCCTCACTCGCCTGTCTGCAATCACTTGCATGTTGAAATGATTAATTGGACAGCACAGCCCGCGCCGCCGCCGTCCCCGCCTTTCGTCCAAACACAGCGCCGGACATCAACCCGGTGCCGCTGGCATAGTTGTGATAGAATAACCCACCCACCATTTCACCGCAGGCGTATAGGCCTCGGATCGTATTCCCCGAGGTGTCCTCAATTTGCGCATCGTGGGAAATTTTTACACCGCCAAAGGTGAATGTCACCCCGGTGGTCACGGCGAACGCTTCGAACGGCGGCGAGTCAAACGGGTTCGCCCAGTTTGATTTGTTGATCACCAGCCCTTCGGTGCAGCGTCCGTCCTTCACATTTGGATCAAAGGGGATATCGGTTCTGCACGCCGCGTTGAACTCCGTCATCGTCTTCAGAAATCCGTCTGGATCGACACCGTCAAGCTTGGTCGACAACTCTTCCAACGTATCTCCCACCGCCTTGGTCACACGGCGAATTCGATATTCACTGCGCAGCAAATGGATGGTTTTTTGATCAAAAATTTGCCACGCGAACATGCCGGGCTGTTTGAGAATTTCACCGCCATATTTCGCGTAGGTATGGCTATGGAAATCAAGACCTTCGTCAAGGAACCGTTCGCCATTGGCATTCACAACCAGGCCATAAGGATAGTTGTGTTTCTGGAATTGGTCGCCGATAGTCAAATCACCATAGGGTGGCGCGTTCGTGTCCCACGCCACAGCATGCGCGCCGGAAAAATGACCATAAGGCCTGGCGCCAATATCCAGCGCCATTTGCAGACCTTGGCCATTGTTGTACCGGGTGCCGCGCACTTTGGCCAAATCCCAGCCAGGCCCTAGATACCGGGCGCGCATTTCCGCGTTCGATTCATAACTGCCGCACGCCAGGATGACGGCACCAGCGGAAATGTCATACATTTTGCTTTCATGGCGGGCGCGTACGCCGGTCACGCCATCATCCCCGTGAATCAATTCCACTGCAGGTGTTTCATATAGTATCTTGATTCCGTAGGAGTCTGCCTTGGCGTAAAGCGCCGCCAACATTTCCGGGCCGCCGCCTGAAATATGCAACGCCAATCCGCCCCAGAACCGAAATTTACCATCCACCTTGTACGCTTGACGGCCAAGGCCCGGCATCATCTTTACGCCCTGCTCATGCATCCATTGCGCAGTTTCAAAGCTGCCCTTGACCAACGTCTCGACCAAATCTGCATCGGTCCGATACTGGGTTAAATTGAACATATCGTCAAAATATTGATCTTCGGTATAGGTGCCGAAATCAATATTTTCGAGTTCTTCTTCGGCAATGTCTGGATAGATTTTGAGGATGTCCTCAACGCCATTGAACGCGAACCGGAAGGCGCCACCGGTAAAATGGGAGTTGCCGCCCCGGCTCTCGATAGGCGCAACCTCCAGCATCACGACACGCGCGCCATTTTCCGCCGCCGAAATTGCCGCGCACAAGGCTGCATTTCCAGCCCCGACGACAACGACATCAATTTTGTCGCCCTTTAATGCTTCAATTTCGCTCATTAATTCCTTCACTCCATAATTTTGTAATTATTACGCGACACGTTCGGCGATAGCCGTTGGCGTATCCATCAAACTTATCACGGCGCGAACGTCTTCCACGTCTTCCAATGATTCAATCTGGCTGGCAAGTTGTTCGACGATTTCCATTGGTAAGACGCGCTGAGCGCAATCCATAAACTTGGTTCGCACGGCACCCAATGGATAGGGACTGTCCGGACTGCGCCCGATTGGTTCGGACAACATTTTGGACACAACCTTCCCGTTGGTCAGGGTCACGGTAACCTCAGAAAACACCGGCGGATCTAGCTCACCGGCGCGCGGGTGCGGTTCCGACGTCACGCGATCCATGATGGCGCGCGCCGTCGGGTCATCGTGGGCGTCGTTTTCGAAATGCTCAATCCGGATTTGGCCGTGCATCAGCGCCCGAGACACGACGTATTGAACGCTGAACTTAGCGTCGAGGCCTGATTTTGGATTAGCTCGATTGGTGTGGGCAAGGCGGTGCGGATGCGTTTGGGTGAGAATCTTCGCCACATTATCCTGCGTCAATCCATGCTCCACCCGAAGCGCCAACATCGTGTCGATAGAAGAGTGGGTACTGCCGCAACACGGGTGCTGCTTGATTGCGAGGCCAGGCCGAACGATGTTGAACGGATTAGCCCAACCATCCAGAAGTCTGGATTCGTCGAAATTTCCGGCACCGTTATACACATTCAAAAACCCTTGCGGATGCTCAAAAACACCATCATTCGCAGTAAAACCCTGTTCTGCTAGCAACGCCGCCATAACGCCATTGCGTGCGGTATGCCCCACATGGAGCGGCTTCGTCATTGTCCCAAAGTTTGCTTTCACGCCGGACGCAAAAGACGCGCATAATGACAACGCCGTTGCGACGCCTTCCTCTCCGAGGCCCATCAATTTAGCTGCCGCAGCACCAGCACCAAACACCCCCAACGTTGCCGTTGGGTGCCAGCCTTTTGCATAATGATGGGTATTCAAAACGCGGCCCAAGGCTGTTTCCACCTCAAACCCCGCCAGATAGGCCAGAATTACATCACGTCCTGTCGCCCCCCGGGCATCCGCCAACGCAAACAGTCCCGGCAGAATTGGCGCCGACGGGTGGCCGCCCAACGTGTTGTTGCAATCGTCGAAATCGAGTGCATGGGCACCAACGCCATTGACCAACGCAGCATTTGAAGCTGACGTACGGCGACCAAAGCCAAACATCAAGGACGGACCATCATCCAATATGCCCCCACCTTCAGCCGCCACAATCCGAGCAATTTTTTGCGTGCAAGGCTCTGGAACACCCGCAAGGGTCACGCCAATTGTGTCTAACACGCCCAATTTAGCCCAATAAAGTGCTTCATCGGAAATATCATCGTAGGACAATTCACTAACACTGCGCGCTAGAATATTCACAATGCTCATAACGCTTCCTGCCTCGCTGTATTTATTTCCCTTTGAAAATAGGTTTTCGCTTTTCTACGACCACGAAATAAGCACCTCCTCCTCGGTTTCAGTGCTAATAACCTCACCTACACTAGTCTGCCAGCCTGCCATGTTGTCGGCGCTTATAGTGCACCTAGCGACCGTGAAAAACTGGCTTGCGTTTTTCTACAAAGGCCTTGCGGGCTTCTGTCTCATCGTCCGAACTATTCAGGATTAGCGCAGCGTTCGAAGTCAATACCATGGTGTGATCGAGCGTAGTATCCAATGCGGAGCGCATGATGCGCTTGCTATTCCACTGCACAAGCGGCGGAATACCAAGCATCTTGTCACACATTTCACGAGTGAACTCTTCGAGTTTTTCCGAGTCCACCAGATGATTAATCATGCCCCAGCGATAAGCGGTTTCCGCGTCACAACTTCCCGTATAAGCGTATTCGAGCGCGCGACCGAGACCTATCATCTTTGGCAAGTAGTAGCATCCACCATTCTCAATAATCTGGCCCGCCTGATGATAGGCAACGAAACGAGTTTTTTCACAACCGATGCGGATATCGCAATGAAGAGACATATCCATACCTGAACCCACGGCAGGACCATTAATCATAGCGATTGTTGGTTTGCGGATATCAGCGATGTCGCGATGCAGCTTCGTAAAGCCATGGAAAAAGTGCTGTCGCACGGCATCAGTACCCTCGCGTCCACTCCGATTACCGACAAAATTTTCACCCGTCACTTCGGGCGGTGCCTTGCCCTTTAAATTCGCACCTGAGCAGAAACCGCGACCCACACCAGTTAATATGATAATCCGAATGTCGGGATCGTCATCCGCTGCACGCATATACTCGCCAACCTTGGCCACGGTGCTGTTTTCTTCCGCAGTCCCAATCAGCGCGTTCATAACTTCCGGCTGATTAAACTTGATCCAAACGATGCCATTCTCTTCTTTTTCGTAAAGCAAATAATCAACAAGTGCCGGTCCCATTTATGAATCCTCTAACTATGGTTTAATAAAAACTTTCTAGTGATGTTGCTATCTTTGATATCCGTTTGCAAGACGCTACTAGCAGCACAAATCTCAGGTTCGAAATGCGGGAATGAGATCTGATGCAAGCATTCCAAGGTTCGCGTCTATGTAATTATCTGGACACGCCGAGGAAACAAACACCATGCTCGCCCCGGCATCGACATATTCGCGCAATCGCGCTTGGCAGTACGATGAATCACCAGCCAACGCGTATTTATGCACCAATTTGCTGAAATCCTGGGAATACTGCTTGCTCAATCGATCCGTGGCGAATTTTACTGCCTGCCCATTCTCCTCGTGGATGGCCGAAAAGATATAAATGCCAAACTGGAAGTCGGTCATGTCCCGACCCAATTCCTCACCATATGCTCGAATGGTGGAGATGCTTTTCGCGAGTTGTTCCGGCGTATACATATAAGGTAGCCAGCCATCGGCGTATTTCGCCGCGCGGCGCATCGCTGCATCCGAACGGCCTGACACCCAAATTGGCGGCCGCGGCTTCTGAATCGGCAAGGGTTTCAAGCTAAAATCGTTAAGCTTCGTATAACGACCATCGTACGTTACGTTGGTTCCGCTCCAGGTTCGCGTCACGACTTCAAGCACATCGTCGGTGCGCGAGCCACGCTGCTTTACCGGCACCCCACACGCTTCAAATTCACTGGGGAATTCCCCCCCGACGCCAACCCCAAGCGTGAAACGACCACCAGATGCAACATCCAGAGCCGCGCCCATTTTCGCAAGCAACGCTGCCGGATAAAGCGGCGCCAGCGTGATCGTGCTCATAAGGCGAACATGCGTCGTCGCCCCCGCCGCCACGGAAAGAGACACAAAGCCATTGCCACTGTCGCCGTAAAAACTGACATGTTCACCGCTACCAATAATATCGAATCCAAGAGTTTCAATTTGCCTCGCCAAACGCGCAACGTCGTAAGGCGACCGCAATGTCGTACCAAAGGTGATGTTATTTTTACTCATTACCAACTTCCTTATGCTTTCCATACCATTTCAATTTGACAAAATTAGAAGCTAAAAGGAAACCCAAAAGCATCTTTTAGCGCCCTTGATCGCCATGTAGGAACAATTACATTGCGCCCCCGTGATCAAATTTCGTTCGCCAAAGAGGCCATACTTGCAACTCAGAAAAAAATCAGCGCAAGGTCCGTTTAACACGGCTGAGCTAACGATCATTACGGCCACGGTGCTGATGGCATCTCTCCTACACGCCTTGAACATGACTACCGCCTATGTCGCGTTGCCAAACATCCAGGGCAATTTGTCTGCGGGCCCGGATCAAGTCGGTTGGATCATCACCACCTTTGTCGTCGCCAGCGCCGTAGGTACGATCCTGACAGGTTGGTTGGGCACGCAGTTGGGTCGGCGGCGTGTTTTTTTGGGGGCAATCGCCGGTTTCACACTTACGTCCGCACTTTGCGGCTGGGCGACGTCATTGGAGGAGTTGGTATTTTACCGCGCCATACAAGGCTTTGTCAGCGCGCCGCTCCTGCCCCTTTCCCAGGCGATCATGCTGGATATATACCCCCGCAGACGTCACGGTTTTGCAATGAGCATTTGGTCGATGGGCATGATCCTGGGCCCGGTAATCGGCCCGACCGTCGGCGCGATGGTGACCGAATGGTACGGCTGGCGCTACGTATTTCTGTTGAATATTCCCATGGGTTTTTTAGCTTTCGCCGGTGTCTTTCTTACCTTACCCGAAGGTGTGAGACGGCCCCAGCCACTCGACTGGGTCGGCGTGACCACATTGATCATCGCCGTCGTCAGCCTACAAATGATGCTCGACCGCGGAGAGCGATTGGATTGGTTCAATTCCACCGAAATCATACTGGAACTCTCAGTCGCTGTAATAGCGTTTTACCTTTTTGTCGTCCACAGTCTGACCCATGACAGTCCGTACATTAACGTCGCCATCTTCCGGGACCGGAATTTCGTCGTTGGGTTGGCGTTGATTTTCATGTTCGGCGTCGCCGTTTTTTCAAGCCTGTTTATCCTACCGGTCTTTTTGCAGAAAATTCAGGATTATCCCGTCCTCGCGGCGGGGTGGATGACGTCCGTTCGCGGCGTTGGCACCATGATCGCGATGATGATGGGTGGATTTTTGGCGGATCGGCTGCCCGCTAAATATTTGATTCTAACCGGTGTCATTTGTGTCGGCGCCGCAAATGTTTTGATGACAACTTGGACCGCAGATGTGGGAGGTCTGGAAATTGCGTGGCTCACCATGTTGAGCGGGTTTGGCATGGGGGTCATGTGGGTGACGCTAACGACGGTGACTTTTTCAACTCTAGCACCTGAATTCCGCACGGAAGGTGCCGCGATGTTCGCACTCATTCGCGCCATCGGCGCCAGTCTGGGTACCTCCATCATCGTCGCGGTGATCGTGCGGTCCTCACAAATTAACTATATTGAGTTGCGCGATCACATCACCCCATTCAACAATCCCTTGCGTGATGCACTGCCCACCTGGGATTTGAACACAATAGCGGGGCTGGCGGCGTTACAAAAACTCATCGTTACGCAAGCTGAAACAATCGCTTATCTTAACGCCTTCGCGTTTCTGGTCGCTGTCGCCGTCGCAACAGCGCCGTTGATATTTCTGTTACGTAAAACGCGCTAAATTTCACTGCATTGGATTTTGTCTCGGCGCTATCCTATCCTTCGCGTTACATTTACCACTCGGGAGATATCCACCATGAGCAAGGCTCTGTCCGGCGTCCGCGTTATCGACATGACCCACAATCAAGCGGGACCCGCCTGCACCCAAATGCTCGCCTGGCTGGGCGCAGACGTGATTAAGCTTGAATCACCCAATGGCGGCGATGTCGCACGGCAAATCATGCGTGACAAAGACGGCGACGGTTTATTCTTCCTGGTATTAAACGCCAACAAGCAAAGCCTAACGCTTAACCTCAAGACCGATGAAGGCAAGGTCTTATTCAAGAAATTAATCGCGGAATCCGACGTTCTGGTGGAAAATTTTTCGCCCGGGGCGCTGGACCGCTTGGGACTTGGCTACGACATTTTAAAAAAAATCAATCCACGCCTGATCTATTCGACGGTCAAAGGCTTTGGCACGTACGGCCCCTACAGCGATTATAAAAGCTTCGAACCCATCGCCCAGGCCATGGGCGGCGCCATGAGTGCCACTGGCTTTCCCGAAAATCCACCGACCTATGTATGGCCCGCAATTGGTGATAGCGGCACCGGCATGCATTTGGTGATCGGCATTTTGGCGGCGTTGGAACAACGCCACACCACCAATCGCGGCCAATTCGTGGAAGTCTCCATGCAGGATGCTGTGGTCAATCTTATGCGCGTTTCTCTACGGGACCATCAACGCTTCAATGAAGTACAACCGCGCAAAGGAAATCAATTGGGCCAATTCGTGCCCGGCACCACCTATCCCTGCCATCCCGGTGGACCCAACGATTACGTTTTTATCTTTGTTCAACAGCAAATGTGGCATGGGTTTCTAAGCGTCATGGACCGGTTTGATCTGGAGGAGGACCCTAAATTCAGCACAACCGAAGCACGGTGGGAAAACCGCGACGAACTGAACGCCCTTATCGAAGCCTGGACCCGGCAGCACAACAAACACGACATCATGCGCAGGCTCGGCGAAGCTGGCGTGCCCAGCGGCGCTTGCCAGGATACCGGCGAGGTGCTGAAAGATCCGCATTTAATCGCCCGGGAAATGATCGTCGATGTCGATTATCCACCCCGCGGGGAATCCTATAAAACTGTCGGCTGCCC
>Ga0302132_10002215_pt1 | contig 11181 bp, 8 predicted proteins | sample CB9_321_MG_FD_203113 | JGI IMG/M metagenome (GOLD analysis project Ga0302132, IMG submission 203113) | Marine microbial communities from Western Arctic Ocean, Canada - CB9_32.1 | ecosystem: Environmental > Aquatic > Marine > Oceanic | place: Canada: Western Arctic Ocean | collected 2017-09-19
GGCGTACTGAAAATCACTGGCCAACTTTTCCCGCTCAAGCCCGGCGAAAAACGCGAGGCGCGGCTCGAATTCAAGCGCAACGGTTTGTGGGTCGAGGCGGCCAAGGCCGAAGTGCATTACCCCGGCTGGGACGTGCATTTTCGCATCGAAAAATGGGACAACACGCTGAACGTCCCGTATCGCGTATGCCACGGCGCGAAGGCGGAATTCGAGGGACTCATCCGGCGCGACCCATCGGAAAAAGAAACCATCGTCGTCGCCAATCTTTCCTGCAACTCCAGCCGCACCGGCGGGCCGCGCAAAGAAATCGTCGACAACCTCCGCCATCACGACCCGGATTTACTCTATTTCGGCGGTGACCAACACTACCGCCACACCGAGCACACCACCGGTTGGATTGAGTTCGGCATGCAATACCGCGACATCATTCGCGATCGCCCCGCCATTTGCATCCCCGACGATCACGACGTGGGCCACGGCAACGTGTGGGGTGAGAGCGGCAAACAAGCCAAGCTCAACGGCGGCGCCGATGGCGGTTATAAATATCCGGTCAAATACGTCAACCAAGTCCAACGCCAACAAACCTCGAACCTGCCCGACCCCGCCGATCCCAAGCCCGTACAACGCAACATCGGCGTGTACTACACCCGCCTCAACGTTGGCGGCGTAGACTTTGCAATCCTCGAGGATCGCAAATTCAAGACCGGCCCCGCCGGCAAAATCCCGAAGATGGGCCCGCGCCCCGATCACATCAACGATCCGAAATACGATCCAAAAAAAATCGATTTACCGGGATTAGAATTACTCGGCCCGCGCCAGGAAAAATTTCTCAACGACTGGACCGCCGACTGGACCGGTGCCGAAATGAAATGCGTCCTTTCGCAGACCGCCTTCTGCGGCGCCGTTCACATGCACGGCGGCCCTAACAGTCGGTTGCTCGCCGACCTCGATTGCAATGGCTGGCCGCAAACGCCGAGTCGCCGCGCGTTGGAAATCATCCGCCGTGCCCGCGCTGTGCATCTGTGCGGCGATCAACACCTCGCCGTGGTTGTAAAACACGGCATCAAGGAACACGGCGACGGCCCCTTCGGCTTCACCGGGCCCGCGTTGGTGAACACTATTTACGGGCGCTGGTGGCATCCGCTCGATGAAAAAGCCGGCCCCAATCCCGTGCCCAATAGTCCGCTACCGTGGACCGGCGATTTCAAGGACGGCCTCGGCAACAAAATCTCGATGCTCGCCTACGCCAACCCTGAGAACCGCAACGACGAAAAGAAACGCGCCGACGGCTACGGCATCGCGCGCTTCAACAAAAAAACCCGCGAAATCATCTTCGAATGCTGGCCGCGCTTCTGCGATGTGGCCGATGGCGACAAGGCTCAATTCCCCGGTTGGCCCATCACCGTTGCCGAAGAAGCCAACGACGGCCGCAAAGTCGCCGGTTGGTTGCCCGAATTAAAATTCGCCAAAGGCCAAAACCCCGTCATCCAAGTCATCGAAGAAAAAACCGGCGAAGTCATTTACACCACCCGCGCCCAAAACAGCCGCTTCCAACCCCGTGTCTATTCCAAAGGCAACCACACCGTAAAAATTGGAATGCAAAAGCCCAACGCCAAAACGTTGAAAGGACTCGAGCCAAAGTCAAAGAAAGCCGCAGGAGTTCGGGTTGTAAAAATGTAACCGCCGTGCCCGGGTAGGGCGGTTTCTCCGAAACCGCCTCGGCGCGCACGGCGCGCTTGGAGAGCACGCCCAACCTTTGCGCCCTACCCTTCGTCGCTCTTGGGTTTGCCGATGGTGATGGGGTTGGTGAAGAGGAGAGAATTGGGGAGGAGGATTTTTTGGCCTTCGTTTTGCAGGGTGGTATAGCGCAGGTCAATCCCGGTGACTTCGCCTTCCATGCCTTTGACTTCCACGTAGTCGGTTTTAGAAAAGGGACGGTAGACGAGCAGCAGCACACCGGCGAGGACGTTGGAGATGGTGTCTTTCACCGCGAAGCCGAGGGCAAAACCGGTCAAGCCCAAGCCGGCCACCAGCGCGGAGACATCCACGCCCAGCGTGCCGAGCGCGGTGATGAGGCCGGCAACGAGCAATGTGACGCGCGCGGCCATCGCCATCAGGCGCACGACGGAATATTCAAGGGAGGCTTTGTCACCGGCGGCGAAGATGGTTTTGCGGGCAATGCGCGAGGCGAGCCAAAAGACAAAGAGTAGGCCCGCGGCCATTAAAATTTTCGGCCCCCACACGTGAATGAGGATGGGCAGATTTTCCTGAGCGTATTCCTGAATAGTGTTCCACATAAAAACCTCCTGCAAAGGTTGTCGCGAATGTGGATGCGCGCGGCAAGTGGGAACTATTGACAGGGGCCAATAAAAAACGGGGCAGGTTGCCCTGCCCCGTTGGGTGAATTTGAGTTGGGTGTCCGGTGCTAGATGGAGTTTTTCTTACCGAAGAACTTCTTGAGGATGCCATTAATTCGCTTCGCCGTGTCGGACTTGGGCGCGGCTTTTTGGGCCTTGATCAGGAGCTTCTCGGCCTCATCTTTTTTCTTAGCTTGGAACATGATGGAGGATTGCATAAACAACGCTTGTTGCAGGGATTCGCCGGTGGCTTTTTCTTCTTTCACCAGAGCATCGACTTTGGCGATCAGCACCTCGGTCTTGGCACCGCGATTGTCGCTCATGATTTGCGTGAGCGCATCCTTGAATACGACAGCCTTACGGGCGCCTTCGTATTTTACTTTGAGGCCAGCTTTGTTCTTGGTGTCGAGCTTGATGATTTCATCAATCTTTTCACCGTGGCTTTCGTTGGCGAATTTGGAGCCCATCAGCGTCAGCGCGGTGTCGAGCAGCTTGGCGCGCTCGATGCCCTTAGCTTTTCCGGCCTTGGCCAATGTCTTGGGGATGCGGGATTTGCCGACCATTTGTTCCACCCATTCGTCAGCGGATTGACCGCTATAGCCGGAGTTGGAAAAGAACGGTTTGCCTTCGGCGTCGGTAAGGAAAATCGACGGCACGCCACGCACTTTATATTCGGCGGACAGTTCTTTGTACTGCGCTTTTTCAGCATCGGTGGTTTTGGATTTATCACGCGGGCTGTCGAGCTTCAGCAAAATGTAATGCTTGGGCATTTCATTTTTGAAGATGTCTTTCACCAACACATTTTTGTGCAGTGCTTTGCAGGGCGGGCACCAGTCCGAGCCGGTAAATTCCATGAGGATGGGCTTGCCTTCCTTGGCGGCTTGGGCTTTGGCTTTTTCGAAATCGACCAGCCAGCCTTCTTCGGCCAGGGCGGTGCTCACGAACAGCGTAGAAAACATGACGGCCAGCGCCATCCGAGTGGAGTAATGTTTAATGGGTTTCATAGCCGATGAGCCTACCTTCGTGGCCCATATCGTGCAATAGCTAATTTGCAAGTGTGCTGCTCAACCAGTGACGCAGTGCCCTGCGGGAGGGGCTGGGGCGCAATAGCCAAGCGTCATTATGGTTGCGAAAACCAGTGGGGCGAAACGCGATCGGGCTCTTGATCCCGGTGGTTTCCACCCAGCGCCGGGTGGCCACGATGCCGTTGCCTTCGTGACAGATAAACTGCGGTCGATCTCCCAAGCGCTTTAGCCGTACCAAAGCCGATTTGCGATCCGCGCCGGGATACCCCCAACGCTCATTCACGCCGTCGTAATGACTATAGGGTACGAACGCGCGCCAAAGTTTGGCGATCGCGTCGTCGTGAAGCCCAACAAAATTGCAGGCGATTGCCCCGCGTGAGAAACCGCAGAGGATGACGCGCCCGGGATCGCCTCCGTACTGTTTGCAAATCCACGGCACCGTTTTTTTGCAATACTCCACCGTGGGTCGTACATCGTATTTCGGCGCATTGCCCCACCATTGCGTTACGTTGTGTGTGCCGGCATTATTCAGGTAAGGCAGGCAAACCCAAATGAACCCGTTGCCACCGGAAATTCCGAAACCCATTTTGCTGCCCTCCGGATTGCCTGTACTCACATCACCAAACCGGCTGCGATAAGGCCCGTTGCCGGCGAATTCCACGATCACGGGCAGCTTCGCTTCCGGCTTCCAGTCTCGCGGCAGGAACAGTACATGGTAAACTTTCGTATCCCGCCAATCAGAATGAGTTTGTTTAACACGTTTCCCGACCGCGGGCGCTCCTTTAGATAGCGGCGGCAGCACGAGATCCGCCTTCACGGTTCGAATATCCGGCGCGGCCTCAAGCCCGCAGATCATCATCAAGAATGCCAAGGCCGCGGTGAGAGGAGTAATTTTTCTGGAGGAGTGTCGCGGCGTATTCACGGGAAGTATTTAGTCGTTCGAGCCATGGTGTCCATCCCCGCTTGCATTAAGGGCGGGCCGCCAACTTCACTTTAATCTGCGCGCTAAACATCAAGTGCGGATCATGGCGGGCCGACAGTGTTTGGGCCAACAAAGCAATGGTCCGCTTGGGGTTGCCGGTGAATATTTTTTTGCCGTTGGCGAAGACTGTAACAAATTGTTCGAGATCGGCGAGCTTGTCATTCAACCGAACATAAACCGTCTTACCCGCCGGCCCGTCCAACGTGATAAGTTGTTTTTCAATCATGGCGGTGATTTGTGGACGGCCACCGGTCTCGTTTTCCGGCACGGCGAGCCAATAAAAATCCGGATGACGCACGTCGTCCTGTTTCCAAACGATTCGGGCGGGTAGCGGATTGCGCGTGTGCCGGGCCATCCAAGGGACCGCGACCGCATCGCGGCGGTTCATCCAATGGCCAAGGCCGGCATGGATTTTAACGTGATGAATGTAACCCTTGGGGTCGGCCTTGCGCAGAGCAGCGAGTTGGGTTTTCCAGTTTGCGGCAACCTTGTTTCGGTTGAACCCGCCATCGCGTTCGCCCACGTGCAAAGTAAAGGCGACATTGCGCAAGCCAAGCGGGGAAGTCTCATTGGGATGGCCAGCCATCATGGCGACAGCGGCGAAACGATCAGCCATGCGCGGAGCAAGTTGATAAACCCCATCGCCGCCAGCGGAATACCCCATCAGATAAACGCGATTTGGGTTCACGTTGTGCAACACGATAAAATTTTCAATCAGTCGGGCGAACAGACCGTCGATGTGGCCCTGATGCCAGAGATTCCAAGTGTTAGTCGGCGCGCGCGGTGCCACGTAGATGCCTTCGGCGGGCTGGTAAAGGCGTTTTTGGTTGTTCCACTGGCTGTCGTTGACATGCTCCGGGGCCTTCCCGCCACCGTGCAACGAAATGTACAGGCTGCGTCCGCCGGTTGGTTTTTTGCCGTACACAAAAAATTCAAACCGCATTGTGTGGCCGCCAATTTTGATGGCCTTCGCTTTCATTTCTGCCTGCCGCGTAGCGCGGATTCGCACGGAGTGGTCATCCCAAAGCATCTGCCGCGCTTTGGCGGCATCGGCCTTGTTCAGTGAGGCGTTCGCAAACTTCTGCTTGGCGATCGGAAGGCGCTTGGCATCAGGCGTCGCAAGATGCCGGGCCAGCAAATCGAGTGTTGAGTCGGCGCTCTGCACCGAGCAAGTTGCAAAAAGAAGGATTGATAGGATTGTATTTTTCATTCGTTTTTGGGGGGGGGCATGAACTCACCGGGAAAAACCACAACAGCCGCAACGAATTTTATTTCATCAATCCACGGATGATGACTCCGGCTTTGGTTTCGAAGATTTTCTGCCACGCGGGAGCCAGCAGACAATCGCTGTCCTCCTGCGCGCCGCCGGCATTTTTCAGTTGCTCAGCGGTGGGCGAATAAAAAATGTAGCCGTTGGTGTAACCGGCCACGAAGGTGAGTTTGTGTTTCGACGCTTTTTTGATGTTGAGGCCGATCGGGACGGTCACCTCGCCGGGGAATGTTGTGAGCACAAAGTCGCCCACACGCAGTCCGGCGATTTCGACTTCAATGGTTTTATTGCCGGAGCCGTAGCCGTCTTTTTGGTGGCGCTTGAGCAGGCGGAGGTTGGTATTGATGCGGGTGATTTGTTCCATCTTGTGGATGTTGGCGATGTACGCCTGCAGATGGGCGCGGTTTTTGGCGTCCATTTTTTCTAATCCGGTGCGGCCCATTTTGCGCTCGTGCAGGTAGCGGTAGGAATTGAGCGAGGGGAAATCCGGCGCAAGTCCGTGCTTCGCGGCGAGCGGCAGAAAGGTGTTCAGGTTTAAAAACGTACCGTTGAGTGACTCCGCCAATTGTTTGCGCTCCGCTTCCATCTCGGCAATGCGCGGGGCGTGGTCAGCGCGAGGGAGCTTGAGTTTTTCGCTGTGAATGACCAACGGCTGGCCGGGCTGGCTTTTGATTTTCCGTACGGCGCGCAGCGTGCTCAAGCCAAGCATCAGTCCGAGCGGCTCGGCACTGCGCAGGTGGTTGACGGCTTTGTAATTGATGGGATTAATGTCGCCGCCGCAGCCTTGCACGAACAGTGCGATGCAATCCTTGCCCAGATTTTCCTCAATGGTCTTGGAGGAAAACCCGGTGATGTCTGCGGTGTTGCCGCCGCTGGGCACATTTTGGATGGGGTGGCAGGCGAAATTATAAACGACGGCCAATGGTTTTCCATCGAGCCGGTCGAGCCGTAACACGCCGATTTCCGGATCCACCGGGCCGACGGCGGCAACCAATTCATCCGGTGGCAGCGAGTAGGCGTGGCGCACGTCCACGGTGCGGCCGTCCTTCAAAATGAGCCGGCGGTTTTCCATGATACGCGTCTCGCGCCCCACCCCCGCACCGGCCTTCACGGGCACGAGGTTGTTCATCGCCGCCCGCACCGCCGCCACAGTACGGGCCTCCACTTCCGGATGCACCAAGCCATGGCAGTGACTGGCGTTGAAAAGAGTGTTGCCCGGTGCGATGCCCAATTCCTTTTGCAGCGTGGTGCGGACGTTCGGCAAAAAATCGTCTTTGATACGTCCGATGCCGCCGATGGCCACGGCATCGATGGATACCAACACGGCAGTGGTGCCGCCACTTTTCAAAACCAGCGCGCGCGCATAAAGGGGATCGTTCACCGGCCCGCGCTCATCAGTAATATCCACCTTGGCAGCACCAGCCATTAGGACGGCGGCGGTTGCCTTTCCAATGAACAGTAAACTAATGCCGAGGGCGAGGATTCGTGAATGCGAAACGAGGGAGTGCATGCGCCAAGCGTAGCGGCGCACGCGTCGGCGTAAAGCGAAATGGGATGGGAAGTCGGCTAAACGGCCATCGGGGCAACTTCTAAATACTGCTGCCAATCGGTTTGCTTTGAGGTGATGGCGCGGTTTTCTTTTTCCTGAAGGTGCTGCAGGGTCTCGCGCATTTTGGCTTTGGCGCGGTGACAGCGGACTTTTACGGAGTCGACGGATTGGCCGGTGAATTTGCTAACCTCTTTCAGGCTGCGGCCTTCGATCTCGCGCATGGTGAGGATCACACGGCTGAGGGGGGTGAGAGCGTTCATCGCGTAGTCGAGGAGTTGGCGCGCTTCATGCACATTGAGCTGGCGATTCACATTGCCGGTGCTCAGCCAATCGATGGAGCCCTCGCCAAGATCCTCGAAGCTGGTTTCGCGGATGCGCCGCTGAATGCGCCGCAGATGATCGCGCGCCACGTTGCTGGCAATGCGAGAAATCCAATGCTCGAAGGGCGATTGGGCGCGGTACTGTTTCAGGTTGCGCCACGCTTTGAGAAAGGTGTCTTGCGCGAGGTCTTCAACTTTGTGCGCGTCGCGCTCGTAATGAGTGAGGATTCCAAACACCCGATTTTTATAACGGGCAACCAAAATTTCAAACGCCTCCGGCTCGCCTTGATGAATGCGGCGCAGGATCGAGGCATCCGTTTCGGTCAATTCGTTTCCTTCATTGCGCGTTGCGCAATCGGCCATTCCCACGATCATGGTGCTTATTGTGCTCATTTTTTTCCTCGAGTTCGTTTTTCGTCAGCCGAGATGCATCGCATCTGCTTGATTAATTAGACTCAATGGATGTAAAGAAGTTGTGTGAACGAGGCCTGAAAATTGTAAAGTGTTGTAAAGTTCAGGGAAAAAACGCGCAAAAAAAGGTAAGCTGTTCTCGAACGCAGGAATCACCATGCAATGAGCCAAGCAATGAACATCCAGCCGGAAGCCACCGCACCGGGATCCGCCACGGTGGCCACGCCGATTATCATCATCGATGATGATCCGAAGCTGTGCGAATTAATCGGCGATTACCTCGCACCGCTAGGGTACGATGTGGCCTCCGCCAACACTGGGACGGATGGGCTGGAGATGGTGCTCGCCGGCGATTACCACGCGGTGATTCTGGACGTGATGCTGCCGGGCATGGACGGCTTTGAAGTGCTCAAGGCCATTCGGCATCAATCCAATGTGCCGGTGCTGATGCTCACCGGACGCGGCGATGAGGCCGACCGAGTGGTGGGACTGGAAATTGGCGCGGATGATTACTTGCCCAAAACATTTTCCACCCGCGAGCTGTTGGCGCGGTTGCGCGCGGTGATGCGGCGAACTCAATCGAAAACTGACGCGGGAAGCGCAACGGAGGTTGAAGCGAATCTCACCAACGGCAACCTCGTGATTTCGCCCGGCTCACGCACTGTCGCCTTGGGCGATGTGCCGCTGAAGCTAACCTCGCTGGAATTCGACCTGCTGCTGAGCCTCGCACGCGCGCGCGGCCGAGTGAAATCGCGCGAACAAATTCTCGATGACGTGGCCGGACGCGATTACGAAGTATTCGATCGCTCCATCGACGTCCACGTGAGCGCCCTGCGGCAAAAGCTCGGCGACGATCCCAAGGCACCCACCTTCATCCAAACCATCCGCTCGGTCGGTTACATGATGATTAAGCAATAATTTTTATATGAACATTCCCGGCACACTCTTCACCAAGATTCTGATTTGGTTTTTCCTGAACCTCGCGCTGATTGGCGTGCTGGTGTGGGGCGTGCAGGCACTGCAATTGGATCCCGGCGCGGCCTCCACCAAGCAGGATGAATTCCGCGTGCAGGCGGCGGCCAAGTTAATTGCCGATCAGCTAATCAAAGAACGCCGTGATAACTGGGATGCCGTGCTCCAAAAACATGCCGACCTGCATAAGGTCACCTTCGTGCTGCTCGATGCCAACAGCAAGCGCCTCGCCGGGCCTGCATTGAAACTTCCCAAATCGGTGAACGAGGAACTCCAAAGCATTGCCAATCGCCCAACATCCCGCAGGCCCAATCAGAATAGTTGGATTTATAAAGAGCTGAGCCTGAGCCCGGAACAAATCACCCGCTACGAGGCGGCACGAGGCGAACGCGAACAGGCCCATCGCGCCATTTTAAATGTCCCCGGCTTTCGTGATTTGCCACGCGAAGAACGCAATGAAAAATTCAGCGCGGCGCGCCAGAAAGTGATGAGCGATTATTCGGAAAAAATCTCAACCCTCCTCGATAAAGTCCAACGGGAAAAATACACGAATATCGTCCAGCGCTTTAGCCGGATTTCCTCACTCACATTCCGACGCCCAAGCGGACAGCTTTCGCCCGAACGCCTCAGCCGGCTCATCGCCGAAGCCGATGCCAACCACGACGGCCAGTTGACCACTAATGAGCTGCGGGGATTTTTCCGCATCCCGCCCGGCTCCGGTACAGCATCGCCATTACCCCCTTTGCCATCACCGCCCGGCGCGGCCGGCTCGGTGATTATCCCACCGCTACGCACCGCCAACCCCACGCGCCACTGGGCCGGCGTGGAGATTCCCGTCCGCATTCAAACCGGCACGGAGGAGTTGCCCGAAGAAGACCTCGACCTCACCCGCCTGCGCCGCAGCCGACAAGGCAGCCGCGGGCAGCCGCCGCAGACGTATTGGATGGCCACGCTGCTCACGATGTCAGAAACCGGCGGCGGACAGGGCATCTTTGCCGAGCCGTTGCCGTGGATTACTATCGTGCTCGTGGCGATCGGGTTGTCGGCATTATTTTGGCTGCCGATGGTGCGCAACATCACTCAACCTATTGCGGAGGTGACCGCCGCCACCGAGATGATTGCCGAAGGCAAATTCGATGTCCGCGTTGGCACCGCGCGCACGGATGAAATCGGCCGCGTGGGCCACGCCGTAGATTTCATGGCCGACCGCCTCGATGGTTTCGTCAAAGGCCAGCGCCGTTTCCTCGGCGATATTTCTCACGAGCTGTGCTCCCCCATCGCGCGCATTCAAGTCGCGCTCGGCATCCTCGACCAACGCGCAGATGATCAGCAAAAAAAATACGTGCAGAATGTGCAGGACGAAGTGGGGCATATGTCTGAATTGGTGAATGAATTGCTGCTGTTTTCGCAGGAAAACGTGAAACCCAAATCCATCGAGCTGGAACCGGTGCCCCTGCGCGAATTGATCGACCGAATCGCCCAGCGCGAATGCGGCGAATCCGCCTCACTCAATATTTCCATCGACGAAGAACTCCGCGTCATCGCCCATCCGCAACGGCTCTCCCTCGCACTGGGAAATCTGCTCCGCAACGCCATGCAGTACGCTAGCGAAGCTGGGCCCATTTCCATCACCGCAAAAACCGATGGCGACCGCATCGCACTCAAAATCACCGACTGCGGCCCGGGCTTGTCGGAGGAATCGTTGCCGAGAATTTTCGACCCCTTTTACCGCCCTGAACTATCACGCGGCCGCGATACCGGCGGCGTAGGCCTCGGCCTCGCCATCGTGAAAACCTGCGTCACCGCCTGTAACGGAACCGTCGCCTGCCAAAACCGCAAGCCCACCGGGCTGGAATTCAAAATCGTTCTGGATTTGGCAGGCTAAAGGGCAACCGCAGGCTAAACGGCAAACTAAAGATCCAATAATTCGTCCATCAGCACTGCCGTTTTATCGTCGCCGCCATCGCTGCCCTCGCGGGTGACCCATCCGGAGAAGCCAATTTTCTTCAACTCCGCACGTACCTTATCCCATTCCACATCGCCTTGGCCTAGCGGGCAGAAGCCGTTTTTCTTGCCCCAATCCTTTACGTCCAGCTTCACGTTGCGATTGCCGAGAATGCGTATCCACTCGTGGCTCGGCGCAAATTTCTGCATGTTGCCGATGTCGTAATACGCCTGTACCCATGGATTGTTAATTTCATCTATATAGTCGCGGAACTGCACCGGCTTGTAGCAAAAGCCATTCCAAACCGTCTCGATGAGCACATGAATCCCCAGCTTGCTGGCCAACGGAAT
>Ga0302132_10002217_pt1 | contig 11177 bp, 9 predicted proteins | sample CB9_321_MG_FD_203113 | JGI IMG/M metagenome (GOLD analysis project Ga0302132, IMG submission 203113) | Marine microbial communities from Western Arctic Ocean, Canada - CB9_32.1 | ecosystem: Environmental > Aquatic > Marine > Oceanic | place: Canada: Western Arctic Ocean | collected 2017-09-19
CTTGGGATGGCATCCAGTCGATGGCACATCAGGAACTGGGTGAGACACTGAAGGTCTTCGGAATCAAGTCGTCGGGCTCGCACAAAGAGCGTCGCCAACGCCTTTGGCTGCACCTCAATTTCGATTCTCGCAGGCTCACAGTCGAGCGTTTGGCCGAGATGGAACGCGAGAAGTTACACAAATTATGCCAGAAACTCGAACTTCTCCTGACCGGCACTCGAACCGTTCTGATGGGGCGTGTCTCGGGTGTTCTCGCGAGTCAGGGTCATGGCTGGGGGCAGGTCAAGAAGAGCCTGCGCCGGAATGGTCTGCCCGATATCAGTTCCGAGCCGCTCACCGCTGTCGAATTTAGAGAGAGGGAGGTCGAGGAAATCATCGTCGTCGAGGTTCCCAGTGAGCCGATCGATTTCCTCAAGCAGCTCGCTGCCCACGTGCTCGAGGATGCGAGCGACAATCTCATCGCTGGCAGTGAGAAGATATCGGCCAGTGCGAGATCAGCCCTCCAGACACTGAAAGGACTGATGGACGATGTAGAGAGAATGGTCGGGACGATTCTGAACAGTCATGGTGGACGATGGGCCGCGGCTGAAGAGAATCTGTTCATTCGCATCGCTCAACGTAAAGGCTGGCCCATCGAGAATGAAGTCGTACAGACACGGCTGCTCGTCGTAGCAGCCCGGATCGCCGAGGAGAAGGGCGCTAAGGATTCAGTCATCCAAGCGGTTGGTGCGACTCCAGTGAGCGCCGGTCGGGTGCACTCACGGGCGGCTGACTCAAAGGCGATCGAGCGAATCAGGGCGAAGATGACTCATGCGGAGCAATTGCTCGCAGGTCTGCGCTGATTCACTCGGGCAGGAGCTGGAAGAAACTGAAGCGAGGCTCGATGATCGCTCCGTCGACATCCCGCAGATGGTCGATCGCGTCTTCGGCCGTCTCGCGCTGGTGGCCTGCCATGACACAAGCGTGCACCAGAGTATCGTAGTCGACTCCGCTGCCTTCATCGCGCTGGAGAATCGTCTCAAGAATCACCTCATTAACATCCTTCTCAGGACCACTTTCGAGCGATGCCACTCCCCCATCATCCTCTGTGACGGATTCGGTGAGGGTGGGTTGGTCTCCACTCGCTTCTGGGGCTGGCGCAGATTCGATGACGGCATTGCTGCCAAGAGCCGTCGAAAGGCCTTGCAGAACTCCGACTCGGTAATTCTCGGTGTCGAATTCGCCGTAATGGCCTCTGGAGAGAATCAGGCCATCGACTAGGTCTCTCGGCACTCCCGAGGCTTCCAGCGCCGCGGGTGTGAGGTCTGATTCCATCGAGGCTTCGAAAGCGTCGAGGCGGCGCAGAGTCGCTGCGGCTGTGTCGACCAGCCAATGCGTGTATCGGTCTTTGTCGACGACGGTGAATTCCTCTGCGCGGAATGAGGTGAATACTCCGCCGTCGTCGGTCTCGAACCAACGGGCACGACCGACGAGTAGCATCAGGAAGCGGTCGCCCTTCTCGAAGCGGTGCAGAAGTTCCTCGATATCGGGGTGCAACTCGGGTTGGAATGATGCGACGTTGAACAGATGGACGCCGGTTGGATCGCGGATGTGTCCGGTGAAGGTCAGACCACTCTCGTGCTCTCGGCGCTCCAGTCTGTCGATGACTCCGCCGACCAAGGCGCGGTTGACCTTCGCGCCGAGCTTGGTGATGACGAAGGAAGGATCGTACTCGCCTGAACCCTCCTCGGGAAGGTCGGCGTCTGAGTATTCCTGAGCGAAGAGACGGATGGCACTCTGGCGACTGCGTCGAATCGGCTGCTGAATCACAGAATCACCCCCCATTTGGCGATGACCTCGTTGGCAGCATCTTCTGGAGTTCGAGGATCGATTGTCGTCGAATCAGCCATTACCATCGCGCCCTGATCGTCGATCAGTGCGCGGCCGTTGACAATCAGATTATGGGCAAGATATCTATCTCTGAGAGTGGCGACGAAGCCGGCTTGACCCTCTTTGGTAACCTCGGCCTTGACGGTCTCTTGATCCATGCCGATGAAGGCTTCTGTCGCCTCCTTGTTGAGTAAAAGGGAGGCATTCGAGACGCCATCGTCGATGACGAATCTGACGCGCAGATCCTCATTTCCGCGCTGCGCCCCGTGATCGACGCAAGCGCTGTCGCGCAGCACTCTGCGGCACTCGGGACAACGCTCGACAATTCCTGAATCAGGACGCACTGCAACTACTCGGCCGGCGGTTCGAATGCCTCGGCGCGAACCGCCGTTGACCAGAGTCGTCAGGTCGACATCGACCCAATGGGTCTCGGGGTCGATTGCATCCCAAGGCGGGTCGGAGAGGTCGATGACCTGATTCGGGTCATCGACAACGAGGTCGGGCGAGCCCTGCCAGAACTGGATACGAGCCCCATTCAGATGCAGGAAGGAGCCGGCTTCCGGCGAGATGTCGCACCACGCCGTGAGGCGGCATCTACCGGACGGATCCATCACATCTCCACTGCGAACGGTTCTCTCTTCGCCGTCAGCATTGGTGAAGGTGCGGGCCTGCCAATTCTCGACCTGCACGGTGATCTCGACATCTCGCATACCATCGCGCAGGTCGGCGATCTTCGATCTTGTGCTGGTATTCAGCTCCTCGATGCTGGCGAAGGATTTGTCGTGATAGGGTTCGATCTTCGTCGAGTCGCTGATGTTGATCTCAGGCGTGTCGCGGTATCGTCGGATCGAAGCGTTGTCAATCTTGATCAGTGATCCGACTTCGTTGTCAAAGGCTCGCCACGAGATGAAGCCAATGGTCCCGGATGAATCGGCGAGCCTGCCGCGAACCACCTCGAGCGTGCCTGTGCCGTCGCGCTTGACGATGCTGTCGTCCTTCTTCGAGAGTACTCGCGCGACGATGTTGACAATGCCTTCTTGTTTTCCAGCGACCTCGATACTGACCGGCTCATCGGAGAGTTGAGTGATGGCCGGGCCGCCTTCCTTGAGGACGGTGACGCGGCTCGGCCGGTTGATGTTGATCGAGCGGCGGTCGTTCCAGAAGTTCACCGAGACTCCTTCGAGCCGCACGACTGCGCCCTGAGTCAGATTCTGGGCGTGGTCGCCCCAATCGGTGAAGTCCCAGCGTTCTCGCTCGCCCTCCCAGGGACTGTCCTCGATCCGGCCGTAGGCGATCTGTCGCTCTTCGCCGCGGACGGTCTGGATCTTGGGGATGTATGATAGGACAGCGACTTCGATGGTGACGTTCTTGTCATCCTTCTCCAATTCGGAGAACTTCGTCGCTTTCTTCTCCGGGAAAGAGGTGCGGGACGAAGAAGTGATGGTCGAAACCTCCTGTCCCGAAGCCATCTGGAATTTTCGTACAACGGACCTCAATGCATCCTCAGGCGGGATGAGGAACTCCTCTTCGTACCGCCTGAATTCCTTGATTATCTCTTCGTCTTCAGCGTTCTCGCATTCTTGTTTCACAACAGCGACCTGCGCTGCATATCTTCCATCATCACTCATCGGCTCACCTACAATCAGAGGTGTGGACGCGAGCCTACTTCAACCTCTGATGCACCCGATGCGGAATTTTCGCAGTGGACGCCTAGAGCGATGTTTCTCAGTGTGGGTTGGGGTAGGCTCGACACCACATCACCTCCGGGGTGCGGTTTGCAGACGGGGAGGTCTTTGAACGTAGCCATTCGAAGATGAGCCTCATCGACCGACTGGGTTTTCACCGCCAACGCTCTGTCGAGGCTCGATGTCCGTTGGCGAGAGTTGTCGATTCGGTGTTCTGACCGCCTCTGATAGAGCCAGTGCCGGCGACTATCAAGACCTCAGTGGGCCGGCTATCGAGGAGTTCCTCGCCGATGCTGTGACCTCACCTTGGGAAGTCGTCAGGCGTCTGGTCGCCGACGAGCAGGAACTCATCGAAGAAGCCCTGATGGAACTCGCCGACGAGGAGGGTTGCTCAGTCATCGTGACGACGGGCGGCACCGGTCCAGCGCCACGCGATGTGACGCCCGAAGCCACCGAAGCCGTCTGTGAGCGGATGTTGCCAGGCTTCGGCGAGCAGATGCGTGCGGTTTCCCTCAGGTATGTTCCGACGGCGATACTATCGAGGCAGACAGCGGGTACCCGCGGCTCGTCGCTAATCATCAATCTGCCAGGTTCGCCGAGATCGATTCGTGAGATCCTCGAGGTGATTTTCGCCGCCGTGCCCTATTGTGTGGACCTCATCGGCGGACCTTACATCACCACAGATGCAGATGTCGTCGACGCGTTTCGACCGCCTCATGCACGCAGGTAGGCGTGGGGATTAATCTCGCATTACATATTATACGAGAGATTCGGGCCGCCTGACCATGGCCAAGATGAAGTCCGGTGATGTCGCATCCGACAGGGCAGTCGACGAATTGCGCGAGATTGAAGTGACCCTCGATTTCACCCCGAATGCCGATGCCTCCGTCCTCTACCGACAGGGAAACACGATGATACTGGCTTGCGCCACCGTTGCGCCTTCATTGCCGAGATGGTTTCCGCGTGATGCTACCCGAGGTTGGGTTCACGCGGAATATTCACTCCTGCCGGGTTCTACTGATTCGCGCTTTCGAAGGGAGCGGAATGGAGCGAAGGGGAGGACTCAGGAGATCGAGCGACTCGTGGCTCGCGCCCTGCGCGGCGCGATTGACCTCGAGGAGCTCGGCCCGATTGCAATCACAGTGGATTGTGACGTGCTGAACGCCGATGGCGGCACTCGATGCGCCTCGATCACAGCCGCCAACATCGCCCTGCGACTGGCGATTCGCAGGCTCATCAGAAATGGAAAGTGCCTGCCAGCAGACTTGCGACTGAGCCCTGAACAGATCCGCAACGGAAAGAAACCACCCCGACTCAGTGCCAAGCAGGCTGCTGAACACGAACTCGCGGTTCTGCGCTGGGACCTCGCTGCGATCAGCGTCGGTCTCATCGATGGCGAGGTCTACACCGACCTCGACTACATCCTCGACTCAAACGCAGACGTCGACATGAACGTCGTCATGATTTCGAACGGCAAGTACGTCGAGGTCCAAGGAACAGGAGAGGAATTCACCTACACTCGCGACGAACTCGACGCCCTCCTCGATGCAGCGAACGCCGGTATCGAGAAACTCAATGAGATCCAAGCGAGCATCCTCGACGGCGTCGAGTGAACGGCGAGATTTCGCCTCAAAACGTCTCGACCCCGCCACAAACGGCTCGACGGCACCGCGGAAGAATTGAAGTGGAACGTGGGCTGGCGAGAGCGCTACGGGGACTGTAGCTCAGTTGGGAGAGCGCCGCACTGAAGATGCGGAGGCCGCTGGTTCAAGTCCGGCCAGTCCCACCATTCGACTCGGAAGATGAGGCGCAGCCCATTCTCATCCGAATGAGACTGGCTGGACATCATTTTCAGTAAGATCAATTGAATTGACGACCCAATCAGAACAAGTCTTCGAAATCCTTGTCATCGTCGCCGCCCTCGATGGACATCATCTTGCATCGTCTTTCTTGGCTTTCTTGGCTTTCTTGGGCACAAGGACCGTCTTCGGTTCCTTCGCAGCCTCGGATTTCGCCTTCTTCGCAGCCTCGGCGGCCTCGGCAGCCTTTGCTTCCCTCGCTACCTTCGCCGCTGCCCTCTTCTCCTTGTCAGTGAGAAGGGCTTGCTTGCGAGCCTCGGCTTGTTCCTTTTCACGCCGAGCCAATTCCTCAACGTCGATGCCAGCCTCGGCAGCGAGCTTCATGCGACGTTCATCGCGAGCACGGATCTCAAGCAGGCGCTGGCGCGCCTTGTCATAGTGCTGCACCATGTACATCGCATCGTGCTCGAGCAAGGGCGAATCGGAGATGATGGTGATGTCCATCCAGTCGCCCTCTTCGGCAAGATATTCTGCGAATGGTTCGAACTTCAAGTCAGACTTCTTGATCTGAGTATAATGTTGAGCATTACCCATGCGATGTTCGACGCCAGCGAAGTGGCAGTAGAATCTCTTGCCGCCGTAGGTCTCGCGAACTTGGTCGAATAACTCAGCATAATCTTCGGACGTCTTCATGCGACCGTGACCGCGAGCGTGAATATGAGCCATGTTCAACACCGGAACGGTGCCCTCGACGTGGTTGACGACCTCGAGAACCTCTTCGACTGTTCCCCACAATTCCTGCTGTCCACTCGTCTCGATGCCTACGAGGGTCGGTTCCGCCTCATGCACCCAAGGGAAGGCGGAGTAGTCTTCCTCTTCCTCCTCAACTCCCCAGATGGAGCGGACGCGGTCGACCACACCAGCCATGACGTTGGCGACTTGTTCGTTGGCTTCGGTCCCAGGCTCGTAATCGCAGTAGGGGCCGACGTGGCAAACCATGTGTCGAGCGTTGATGATTTTACCAACCTGCATCGACGATTCCATCTTTGAAAGGGTGCGATTTCGCTCGCGGCGGTTACCGAGAATTTCACCGTAATAGGGGCCGTGTACGTTCATTTCGAAGTCGGCCTTGTGCGAGAGAATGCCCGCCTGCCAGTATTGGTCGAAGTGGTGAGGTTGGACTTGGCGAACGGTTTGAATCTCCATTGTCTCGAGTCCGAGAACGGTGATGTCGTCCATTCCCTCGACGATGGTTCGGCCTTTGCAAGACAGTGGAACTCCAGCCGGTCCGAGTCGTAGTGGCATAACGTGTACACTCCGCAGGTCGCCCCGAAAGGGTGACCCTACTAAAGGGATATCAGGAACGAGTCCCCCCGCAGCCTCTGAATGTGAAAGTAAATCAGAATCTAAACCAGTCCCGACGCTACCTCGATACCGTCCGTTCCGGTTCCTGATTCAGGGAGTTTACAGATGTATCGAGCGATCCATTCAGCCTCGGATTCGGCGCTCGCTCGGCCGCTGATTGAACCGAGTGCGTGCTCGACTCGAAGTGTCTTCGAGTCGGCATCGAAAGTGCAGACCTGTGGAACCATTCCGCGCAGGCGAATCTGATGTTGGAGGTCGCCCGGAGCCATGCCTTCAAGGGCTGCGATTCTTGGTAATACTTCTGTGCTCAGGAAAAGGATGTGGATTTGGCGAATGCGCTCGATGACATGACCCCAAGCCTCTGCCAGGCGCTCCTCATCAGCAGGCATATCGACGACCATGATCACTCGCGCTCCTTCGAACTCCGCGAAGGTCATTCCCGCACCTTGGGCGCTTCTGGCAGAATCGCTCTCGAGGATCGTCGAAGAAGACAGGGCGAGCCAATGTGCTCCGCTGAGCCGGGCTCGCCAATCGATCGAACCGTGATCGAAATCAGGCCACGGCGAGCCATTCTCGATTATCATATCGACTTCGGCCGAAGCACTGGCAGCAGCGAGGACAGCCGCCGCACCTGAATCTTCTTCGGGTCCAACGAAACCTACGATGCGGACAAGGCCGCTCATTCAATCGACCTTCCAGCGCAGCAATGCCATGGCTCCACCCATGCCGAGGAGTTGCTGCCCAGCATCGTGATCGACCGAGCTCTGGATGATTTCTCCGCGCGAGGTCTCGACAGCGCGAACGATCTCTTCCCACTGTTTTCGTAGCGTCTTCTCATCTGAGCGCAACAGGGCTGCGTCGATGACCAGCGTCTCGACAGCGCCCTGCTCGGCAGCATCAGCGATGGCTGCGCTGCCGTAGGAAACAGCTCCATCCACCGAGATTCGCTTCAGCGCTTCCTCGATTGCCCGAACTTGGCGAACCAATTCGTGTTCGCCCAGAACCGAATCCGCCGCACCTTGAGCCAGAACCTCGTTGGCGGCAGAACGCCCTCCAATCGAAGTCGCGGCGTTCAGAATCTGATTCTCAGCGCCGATTCCACGCAGTATCGCCTCGAAATGCTCGCGCGCCATGCCCGGCCCGCAGAGAACCAGCGGCATTGAACCGGGGAAGACCAACTTGGTCTCGCGAGCGACCCGCTCCAAGAATCCGCGCCGGACACTGGTCGAATCATCGGCGCGCTTGCCACCACCGCGCATCGAGAAAGAAGAGACATCACGAATCCCATACGCGGTAACCTCGAAGATCAGCACCTCATCATTCTCGACGACGATCAATCCAGCCTTGGGGCGACTCCCCGCAGCGAGCGACGTCTTGATCAGCGCCCTGTCGACAGCCGGTAAACCACCCTCGAACGAAACCTCGACCTCGTCTCCAGTAGAGACGATGTGAGTGTGATGTGAACCGGTATCGATCCTCGCGTCAGAAATCACCCCATGAACGCGAAGCTTGTCGGTGAAGGCCTGGAATGTTGTCTCACCGACCTCGATCTCAATCCACATAGGCTTGCGCTCAGCTGATTTGGCCCGCCCGCCCTCCTGTGTTCCGGTAGTCGAATCTCTGCGGTGCGAAAGCATCCCGAGGTGGGAGCCGATACGACATATCTGAGCTAGGGTCCAGAGATCATCAGCGTTGTCTATTCGCAGACGAACACCCTCTTCAAAGGCTTTCAGTTGCCGCATTCCATCACATCCTCAAGAGTCAAAGTCCTTCACGTTTCGCGTGCTGTGACTCACCCTCTCCTCAACTGAAAACACCGGTCAGACGACCGTCGTCATCCATGTCCATATCCTCCGCGGCAGGACGAATCGGAAGGCCTGGCATGGTCATCATCGAGCCGCAGACGGCGACGATGAAACCTGCACCTGAATTGAGTCGAAGTTCGCGGATTGGCATGGTGAATCCAGTCGGTGAGCCGAGTTCAGAAGGCTCGTGGCTGAAGGAATACTGAGTCTTCGCCATGCACACAGGCAGCGTGTCGAGGCCCCAATCTCGCAGCGCCACGAGGCTCCGGTGAGCCGAGGGTGAGAAGTCGACGGTGTGGGCGCCGTAGACATTTGTTGCGACCTTCAAAATCGTCTGTTCGGCGGGCAGACCGGCTTCGACCATCGGTGAATATGGTCGGCCCGCCGCAGCATGAGCCGCGCAGGCCTCGACCACGGAATCAGCCAGAGCGGCAGAACCCTCACCTCCCTTCGCATGAGCCTCGAAGATCACGACATCGCGAGCGCCGACAGCCACAGCCTCGAGGCGAATCGCTTCGATCTCGGCATCGGTGTCGGCTTCGAAGCGATTGATAGAGACGATCAGCGGAATCCCCGTCTCCGACAGATTCCGAACGTGGCGCCGCAGATTGCTCGCAGCACCAGCCCGCGTCGCCTCGACATTCTCGACCTTCAACTCATCCGCAGGAGGTCGCTTACCCCCACCGGTAGAAAAGCCGCCACCGTGCAATTTCATCGCCCGAACAGTGACATTCAGAACCACACAATCAGGCACTTTGCCAGACGCTCGAGACTTGATCTGCAAAGCCTTCTCGGCGCCCATCTCAGCGCCGAAACCAGCCTCGGTCACAACATAATCCGCGCACGCGAGGGCCAGAGAATCAGCGATGATCGATGAGTTACCGTGCGCGATATTGGCAAAAGGACCACCGTGAATGAAGGCGGGGTCACCCTCCAGAGTCTGCACCAGATTAGGCAACAGAGCGTTGCGAAGAAGAAGAGCCATCGCACCAGCAGAGCCGAGGTCATCGGCGGTCACGAGCGCACCAGAATTCGAGACCCCAACCGCAATCTTGCCGAGCCGAGCCCGCAGATCGGCGTAATCCTTGGACAGAACGAGAATCGCCATGACCTCGCTGGCCGCGGTGATATCGAACCGATCAGCACGAACAATCCCGTTCGCCTTCCCGCCAAGTCCAATCGTCACCTCGCGAAGGCTCCGATCATTCATGTCGATGACCCGCGGCCAAAAAATCCGCTTCAAGTCAAGGTCCAATTCGTTACCCCTGTGGAGGTGGTTATCGAGCATGGCCGAGCAGAGGTTGTGCGCCATCGTAACAGCGTGTAAATCTCCAGTGAAATGCAGGTTGATCTCCTCCATCGGCAGCACCTGCGAAAAGCCACCTCCCGCAGCACCTCCCTTGATGCCGAAAACCGGCCCCATCGAGGGTTCTCGAATCACACAAGTTGCATTATGACCGCGTCGATTCAGCCCTTGATTGAGGCCGATCGTCGTCACGGTCTTGCCTTCTCCGAACGGAGTCGGGTTGACCGAAGTCACGAGAATCAGGAATCCTTGTTTGCCGTTTGATGCTTGTTTGAGTCGCTCCCAAGAAATCTTTGCAATCGATGGTCCATGCAGAATCAGGTCACTGCGCTGCAATCCGAGCTTGGTTGCCACCTCTTCAATAGGGCGAATCGTGGCCGCGCGCGCAATCGAAAGGTCGCTTTCCATCGGCTGAGCCGCCGTAACAACCGACTTGAAACCTTCATTGGCGAGAATTCCGGCGAAGAGTTGTGGACGGACCCGCTTACTGGGGCATCGCTGGCTTCCCCATCGCCCACTCGCTGACCCCGAAACTGTTCACGATCGTGGGCGGACATCTGGGGATTTCTGGGGCGCAGTGTATTTTCGTCGAGGCTCGCAGCATCGATTCTTTCCTCAAGCAGGTTGCGAGCCTCGAGGGCGACCTCTGGCTGAGTTGCACCGCGCCGCTGAAACACTCGCCGCAAGCGCGGCTTGAGGTTGATGGGCCAGCGGGCGTGAATGCGATCAATCAATTGAAACGGATTGATGGAAATTGGTCAGGAACGAGTACCGATGGGCTTGGATTCGTCGCTGCTGCCAAGCACATCGGTATCGAAGCAGAAGGCAGTATCCTGCGAATGCGTGGCGGCGGCTCGGCAGCACGAGCCATCGCCGTCGCATGGGCCGCCGCGGGTGGCCATATCATCCCAGAATCGGGGCGGCGAGCATTGCTCAGCGGGCCGTGGGATGAAGCGATTTTCAGCGAGGGGGAAGGCATCGAAGCCGACCTCGGCATCGACCTCGACGCTGCCCCAGCAGGAGGCGAGAGTGTCGAATTGGCTGCGAAAGTGAACGTCTCAATCTCTTATGGTTCGAGTGCGAGTCCGCAGGACTTCGCGGTCGTCATGATAGCAGCACAGCACTTGGAAGCCTGGAAACATCTCTACGCGCCAGAACTCGCGCAATCACTTCCGAGCCTGACTCAGGTTCTCGAGCAACTCTGATCAGAGCGGAATGTTACCGTGTTTCTTCGGCGGAACCCATTCGCGCTTGCTACGAAGGGGGCGCAGCGCCTGAATCAGTTTCTTGCGCGTTTCCGCCGGCTCAATGACATCATCCAGCCAACCATGCTGCGCCGCAACGTACG
>Ga0302132_10002219_pt1 | contig 11175 bp, 7 predicted proteins | sample CB9_321_MG_FD_203113 | JGI IMG/M metagenome (GOLD analysis project Ga0302132, IMG submission 203113) | Marine microbial communities from Western Arctic Ocean, Canada - CB9_32.1 | ecosystem: Environmental > Aquatic > Marine > Oceanic | place: Canada: Western Arctic Ocean | collected 2017-09-19
ACGAACTGGACATGCTGACCTACGTCATGGTCATTGAGAAGCTGGCCGGCGGCTGCACCAACACCGGTATGACCGTGCACATGCACTCAACTGTGATGCGGTTCATTGACGCCCTAGGCACCGACAGACAGAAGGCCATGTACTACCCGGAGATTGTCGATGATGGCAAGCTTTTTGGCAGTTGGGGAAGTGAACCCCAGACCCGCGGCGGGTCAGCTTTTCGTCATACGACCATCACCCCTGACGGCGATGGCTATGTTTTAAACGGCGAAAAGAATTTCTGCACCATGTCGGGCGGAGCCCACCGTTACATGATTCATTGCAATGCACAAAACACGCCGGACCCAATTGGTTCACAAGTTCTGGCATTGATACCCAACGATGTTGCCGGGCTCTCCCAGATGGACGAATGGAACACCCTGGGTATGCGCGGAACAGTTAGCCCCAGCATGAAGTTGGACAACTGTGTGGTAACCAAAGATGGAGTACTGGGCAAACCGGGAGACGGCTACCACACAGGGATCACCCAAGGTTTCAGCCTGGGATTTGCTGCGGCTTACGTCGGTGCGGCTCAAACGGCCTTGGACTTTACCAAGGACTTCTGCATAAAACAGACCTTTTCCGGCGCCTCTGGTAGGGTCGCCGATGAATTACTGGTTCAGCGTACGATAGCCGAGATGACGATGGCTTTGAGCAGCGCAAGAATGGCCCTCTACGATGCGGCTAGTCAATGGGAAGGTCAAACGGCAAATCAAAGAGCAGTCATTGCCGCCAGGCCCAAATACTTGGCAACCTTGGCTTCCCAGGATGTATCGACCAAGGCCATCCAGATTTCCGGCGGCAGAAGCGTCCACAAACGTTGGCCCCTGGAACGGATCTACCGCGACATTAGAACCTCAACCCTGATGCCGCCCACCCTTGATCGCTGCCTGGAATTGATTGGTCGTGATGAATTCAACCTGGACACCCCGCTGAACCGAGACGCCTAACCACACGCTTTAGGAGTATCAATTGTCTGAACGTGCACTAGAAGGGGTGAAGGTTCTGGATCTCACCCACCACATATCCGGACCATACTGCACCAAGCTCCTGGCTGATTTCGGTGCTGAGGTGCTCAAGGTGGAAAGACCCGGCGGCGATCCAACCCGGCGGAGGGCCCCTTTTCTCAACGACGATGTCGATTCGGAAAAAAGCCTGGTCTTCGCCTACTTGAACACTAACAAACAGAGCGTGACCCTGAACCTCAAAACCGAGAAGGGTATTCAGGTGTTGAAGTCGCTGATTGAACACACCGACGTTGTGGTAGAGAATTTTGCTCCTCGGGTCATGGCATCGTTGGGCCTGGACTTTGAGTCACTACAGAAGATAAACCCCAGCCTGGTGCTGACTTCGATTTCTAACTTCGGGCAGACTGGGCCGTATCGGGACTACAAAGCTGCAGACATCATTGAGTACGCCATGGGCGGGCTGATGTATATCTCCGGCGGTTACGACCGGGAGCCCCTGAAGCACGCGTTCAACCAAGCCCAGTTCAAGGCCGGCACCGACGGCGCGGCCGCGACGCTGATGGCCATGTACCACCAGAGGCTCACGGGCGAAGGCCAGCACGTAGATATATCCATCCAAGAGGCAGTTGCCACCGGCCTCAGGGATGTGGTGAACAACTTCACTTACACCGGCGCCGTTCGCCGTCGGCAGCCAAACCACAGCGGCGACCTAAGCCGACTCAGGGCCAGTTCTGATGGTCACCTAATTCCCAACCCCGGCATCGGTACGGGACTGAACTGGGGTGTCATGGTGGATTTCATGGATCTCCCTGAGCTTGGAGATGATAAATTCAACTCTCCGTCGGCGCGTCTGGTCAACGCCGAGGAGTTGGGCCAGATACTCGACAGCTATTACCTCAAGCAGAACAAATACGAGCGGTTCTACGCCGCCCACGAGAAACGGTTCATATTTGGCGTGGTGCAGTCTCCGGAAGAAGTAATGGCCGACCCGCAGTTCGAGGCCAGAAGCTTCTTCGTCGACATCGACCACCCGGCCCTGGGTACCCTGAAGTATCCGGGTGCGCCTTTTGAGATGAACGGGACTCCGTGGGATGTTCGCACCCCAGCCCCCAGCCTTGGCCAACACAACCAGGAAATCATCGGCCAACGCCTGGGCCACACGCCGGAAGACCTGGCCCAGATGCGGGCCAACGAGATAATTTAGTCCGTAATTAACCTTAATTCACGCCACTTTCCAGAACTTCCGATGGAGAATCACTAAGAAATGCCAGGTCCTTTAGCAGGAATCAGAATAATCGAGATGGGGCAACTCATCGCCATTCCCTTTTCCATGAAAATGCTGGCCGACATGGGGGCGCAGGTCATTCGCCTGGAGTCCACCGGACGGCTGGAGAGCTACCGCAGCGACTCAGTCTACAAGAATGACATCTCCGGTGAGTTTTGGAATAAGGGTGCCAATTTTTACGAGCAAAATCGCAACAAGCTTGGCGTGACCCTAGACCTGAGCAAGCCGGAAGGCCTGGTAATCCTCAGAGAACTGGTCTCCGTTGCAGACATATTCTCCGAGAACTTCACCCCCAGGGTGATTAAGAACTTTGGGCTGGAATATGAAGACCTTAAAAGGATAAAACCGGACATCATCATGGTGTCTTCCACCGGCTATGGGTTCTACGGCCCGTGGGCCAACTACGGCGCCACCGGCCCAGCCACTGAGGGCGCGGCGGGTCTGGCCTATCAGACTGGCTACGCTGGCAGCGACTCGCCAATGATGTCTGAGATCCCGTATACCGACTACACCTCCGGCGAGCATACGGTCTTTGGCGTGATGGCCGCCCTGATGCATCGGTTGCGCACTGGCGAAGGTCAGTTTGTGGACATCTCCCAGACTCAGGCCACCAGTGCTACCATCCCCGAAATCCTAATGGATTATTCCGCCAACAAACGGTCCGGGCCGCGCATGGGCAACCAGGACACGGTTATGTCGCCCCACGGCTGCTACCAGACCCAAGGCGAAGATCGATGGATAACCATCGCCGTTGCCACTGACGAAGAATGGCAATCACTATGTCGAGTCTTGAAGCAGGACGACTGGGCGTCAGACTCCAGATTTGCGGACTCGCTGAGCCGTTGGCAAAACCGGGATGGGCTGGACGAGCTGATTGGGCCGGTGACCAGTACCTGGCTCTCCCACGACTTGATGCACGCCCTACAGAATGAAGGGGTTGCTGCTGGGGTGGTCATGGACAGTAAAGATCTGTTGTTTGACCCGCACCTGGTCGAGCGCAACTTCTACGAAGTGGTCTCCCATCACGAGAGCACTGGGATTCCGCCGCTACCATACGCCGGTCGCCCCTGGAAGCTGTCAAAAACCCCAGCCGTGGATGGCATGGCCGCCCCGCTAATGGGTGAGCACAATACCCTAATTCTGGGAGACCTTCTGGGAAAAACCACCGAGGAGATGGCGGCCTTGGAAGAAACCGGCATCATCGGCTACGGCCCCACCACCCCCAGGCCGGTGCAGCGTCCACCACTGGAAGAGCAGGTGCGCCAAGGCCGAATGCAACGCTTCGAAACTGACTTTGAAGAACAGGTCAGGCGAACGTTTCCAGCCTAATGTCTAATCTGGAGTTATTGTCTTGAGCATAGGTTGGGCAATTCTAGGGACCGGTGGTTTTCCGGATGAAAAGGTTGCCCCGGCGCTGAATCTGGCGGATGACTGCGAACTTATCGCCGTGATGAGTAGAGATGCCGCCAGAGCAAAAGAATTTGCTGCCAGCATGACGCCCAGGTTGGTTACGACTCCGTTGATGCAGTTCTGAGCGATTCCCGGGTTGATGCCGTGTATATAGCCAACCGGAATCACCTTCATGCACCTCACGCAATCTTGGCTCTGCAAGCCGGCAAGCACGTGTTCATGGAAAAACCGATAGCCTTTAATTTCGCCGACGGGGTAGAAGTCGTCAAGGCTTCTGAATCTAGCGACTCCAAATTGGGGGTCGGATTCGAATTGCGCCAACATCCAGGAAGGATCGAATCCAAGGAGTTAATCTTAGCGGGAACGATTGGCACCATCGCCTTGGCACAAGCCCAGTTCGGCAGTGGCGTTCGAGGAAACGTACACCCCAAACCCCGCAGCGGATACAGTGATTGGTGGGTTGACCCTGAATCCAGTGGGGGCGCCTTTGCCATGATGGCTTTGGGTATCCACTGCGTCGACGAATTACGATTCATGCTAGGGCAGGAAGTCACCGAGATCGCAGCCGTCACCGATAGGCAAAATGATTCCCAATCGCTAGAAAATCTGGCCACTCTTTGTCTCAGATTCTCTGGTGGCACTATCGGCACCGTAACCTGCGGATTCCGTATGCCAGGGTTCCAAAATTCGGTGTTCCTATACGGCAGCGACGGCAAGATAATCTTCAATGAGGCATATCCTCCCCACACCCTCCAAGGGAGCATGGAGATATCCAGCCAAATGGTGAACCATACGACATCTTACGAGCGGGATGGTTTGATTCTCATGCAACGGCAAATAGAGAGTTTTAATCAGGCGATCCAGCATGGGCACCAGCCAGCAGCCACAGCAAGAGATGGCCTAAAAGCAATCCAGGTTATCGAAGCCATGATCAAATCAGCAGCAACAGGAACCACAGTAAAACTAGAGCCACTGGATTTCTAACGATTCTTAGCTCTTAAGTTTTGCAGGATAATCAGCAGGTAGATAACTCCCTGTCCAATCGAATTCCCAGAACGCAAAAATGCCAGCTAGGCGAAACTGCCCAGCTGGCATTTTCATTTATGAGCTCAAACTATGGTGCCGAAGGTATCTGGGTCCAGGCTCAGCCTGGCAGCCTGGGGTTAGAGGTTGTGTTTGGACTCGTAGTCTCCGATGTCGTTTTCCATGCGGAGAGTTAGGCCGATGTCGTCTAGACCGTTGACCAGGGCGTCTTTGCGGGCGGCGTCGATCTCGAACGAAATGGAAATCTCTTCGCTCTCGTCCCAGACTCGTTGGGCGACCAGATCAACAGTTAGTTCAATGCCAGGGTCACTCTCGGCCTTGTCCATGATCTCCCGCACCTGCTCCGGGGGGAGCACCAGCGGTAGCACGCCGTTCTTGAAACAGTTGTTGTAGAAAATGTCGGCGAAGCTGGTGGAAATGATGCACTTGATACCGTAATCGCGCAGCGCCCAAGGAGCGTGCTCCCTGGAAGAACCGCAGCCGAAGTTGGGTCCAGCTACCAGGACGTTAGCGTTCCGGTAGCCCTCTTTGTTCAGTATGAAATCCGGGTTGTCACTGCCGTCGGCGTTATACCGCCACGACGAGAACAACGCGTCTTGGAACCCACTGCGCTCGATGCTCTTGAGGTACACCGCCGGGATGATCTGGTCGGTGTCGATGTTGACGCGGTCGATGGGTGCGACCACCCCAGTTAATTTCGTAAAGGCGTCCATGGTTTATCTCCCTAGTTTATTGGGCCCTGGTCGGTTTCAGAGTTTAGTACCGGGATTAGAGGTCTCTGACGTCGACGAAGTGCCCGGCGATGGCTGCGGCTGCGGCCATGGCGGGGCTCACCAAGTGGGTGCGGCCGCCCTTACCCTGCCGCCCCTCAAAGTTACGGTTGGAGGTTGATGCGCAACGCTCTCCCGGCTTCAGGATGTCCGGGTTCATACCGAGACACATGGAACAACCGGCAATCCGCCAGTCAACTCCGGCTTCAATCAAAATTTTATCCAGGCCCTCGTCTTCGGCCTCTTGTTTAATCTTGGCTGAGCCGGGGACCATCATGGCGTAAACGTCGTCGTGGACCTTCTTGCCCTTGACCACCTCGGCGGCAGCTCGGATGTCTTCCAGTCGCGCGTTAGTGCAAGCGCCGATAAAGACCCGGTCCAGTTTGATGTCCGTGATAGCCATACCGGCTTTCAGGTCCATGTACTGGAGTGCGCGAGTCAGCGCATCTTTTGTGTTCTCGTCCTCGGCATCTTCCGGGTTGGGTATTTTCCCGGAGATTGGCACCACCATGCCAGGGGTGGTGCCCCAGGTTACGTGGGGTTCAATTTCGGCGGCGTTCAGTTCCACCAATTTGTCGTACTTGGCACCGGGGTCGGATGCCAGGTTCTTCCACCTTTCCACAGCGGCGTCGAAGTCAGCGCCTTGGGGCGCAAACTGACGACCCTTGAGGTAGTCGAAGGTAATCTGGTCGGGGGCAATCATACCGGCGCGGGCTCCGGCCTCGATACTCATGTTGCAGACGGTCATGCGTCCGTCCATGGAAAGGGCGCGGATGGCATCACCGGTGTATTCAATTACGTGTCCTACGCCGCCGTAAACACCGATCTTGCCGATGATGGCCAGAATAATGTCCTTGGCAGTCACTCCTCTGGGGAGTTCGCCGTTAACCCGGATTTCCATAGTGTCGGGTTTGAAGGCGCGTAGTGTCTGGGTGGCCAGCACGTGTTCAACCTCAGAGGTCCCGATGCCGATGGCAAAGGCGCCTAGCGCTCCGTGGGTGGAGGTATGACTATCACCGCAAACCACGGTCTTTCCGGGTTGGGTGTAACCAAGGTCTGGCCCGATAATGTGGACTATGCCTTGCAGAGGGCTGAACCGGTCATACAGCGTGACGCCGAACTCGGCACAGTTGCGGTCCAGGGCGTCTAGCTGTTTCTTGGAAATCTCATCGGTCACCGGCAAAGACAAATCCCAGGTAGGGGTGTTGTGGTCTGCAGTGGCAACGGTCAGGTCTAAGCGCCTAACCTTGCGACCGGCGTCCCTAAGCCCGTCAAAGGCCTGGGGAGACGTTACTTCGTGTACCAGGTGCAGGTCGATGTAGATAATCGGCGGCTCACCGGGCTCTTCAGCGACCACATGGTCGGCCCAGATCTTCTCGAACATCGTCTTGGGAGGCATTGGGGTCTTCCTTTTAATTTAAAATCCGTAAAATCAAAATCCGGCTAGTGACTGCTGCCGGTGATGGCCAGATTCACGCCTAAACGGAGCGATAAAACCAAGCCGTATTATAGCACCAAGTGGTCTCGCCGCCACGCCCGCTCCGTAGCGGGCCGCTACTCCTGTTATGGGTAGAGGAGCTCGCGGGTTAATGGTACACTGGCGCTACGCCTAACCAGCAGAGCCAGACACCGTTCCAGAGGCACATAACCCGGGTTTTTAGCTTCTGATTTTATTTTGGATTTCAGGGCTAAACAGCCTAAAGCCAACCCCAAATTTCAGGTCAAACCCACGGAGGAAGATTACCATGCCCGCATCCGAAGCGGTGGTCCTACCCGAGACAGCCAAACCTAGTAAATATCGTATCAAACTGCAGCCAGACCTTAAAAATTTCACGTTCAGCGGCGAGCAGAGTGTGGACCTGCAGGTGCTAGAGGCCACTACCTCCATCGTACTGAACGTCATAGACCTTCAGATTAGCGTTGCCACTCTTCACGCCAACGGCGTTACGCTGTCCAACCCGAAAATCGCAATTGATAAAGAAGCCGAAACCGCTACTTTGGATTTCGGCGAAACCATTCAGCCGGGCGACGGCCGGTTGGAAATGATATTCGCCGGTGAACTTAACGACAAATTAATGGGTTTCTATCGGTCTGAATACACCACTCAAGACGGCGAGACCCGCTACATGGCTACAACGCAATTTGAGCCGACGGACGCACGCCGGGCCTTCCCCTGCTGGGACGAACCGGCCAAGAAGGCCACCTTTGAAGTGACCCTGGTGTTCTCAGACGAATACGAAGCCATCTCCAACACACCCGCTGTCGAAGAGGCCGTGCCGGGACCTGGCTTGAAGTTAGTTCGGTTTGCCGAAACGCCGGTTATGTCAACTTACTTGCTAGCTTTTATTGTCGGTAGCCTGGTATCAATCGAAGAGCGGGCTGAGGGCGGCACCAAGGTGGGAGTCTGGACCACCCCCGGCAAGGAGAACCAGGCAACGTTCGCCTTGGATACCTCGGTTAAGTTGCTGGGTTATTTCAACGACTATTTCGGGATTCCTTATCCTCTAGCCAAGCTTGACCACATTGCCATCCCCGACTTCGCCGCTGGAGCCATGGAGAACTGGGGAGCAGTAACCTACCGGGAAACCGCGCTGTTGGTGGACCCGGATAACTCCTCAGCCGGCACCCGCCAACGGGTGGCTGAGGTTATCGCCCACGAGATGGCCCACATGTGGTTCGGCGACCTTGTAACCATGGAATGGTGGGACGACCTGTGGCTGAACGAAAGCTTTGCCTCCTGGATGGGCAACAAGGCAGTTGACTGGCTCTTCCCCGAATGGGAAATGTGGACCCAGTTTGTTAATATGGACACCAACCGGGCCCTCAGCCTGGACGGTCTGAAGAACTCCCATCCTATCGAGCAAGCGGTAATGAACCCCGCAGAGGTCAGTCAGCTCTTCGACGCCATCAGCTACAGCAAGGGCGCGTCGGTCATCCGCATGCTGGAGAATTTCCTAGGCGAGGAGACCTTCCGCAAAGGCCTGAACCGCTATCTGTCCGGCCACATGTACGACAACGCCCGCACCCAAGACCTGTGGTCAGCCCTGGAGACGGAGTCCGGTCAGCCGGTCACCGCCATTATGGACTCCTGGGTGAAGCAGATGGGATACCCAGTGCTGCAGGTTGAATCAGACCGGAGCGGCACCAAAACCCAACTTGCAGTGAGCCAAGAGCGGTTCGTTTATGACAGCCTGCTGGGCGACAGCGAACCCGCCACCGAAGTCTGGCGAGTGCCCATCAGCGCCAGCCAGGGCGGGGAGGAATCTCCCATCACCGTCATGGAAGGCAATCAGGCCCAGATTGAAGTTCCCGGCAACACCGATAGCTGGGTCAAACTTAACCCATTACAAACCGGGTTCTTCCGGGTGAACTACTCCGCCGAGGACTGGCAGCGGCTGGTTCCGGCCATCGAGTCTTTGGAGTTGCACGCCACTGACCGTCTGGGTATCCAGAACGATGCCTACGCCCTCTCCCGGGCCGGTATCCTACCGGTGACCCAGTTCATATCCATGGCCAATGCCTACAAGAACGAGAACGATGCCTCGGTGTGGAGCGACCTAGCCAGCAACCTACGGGACATTGAACAGCTCATCTCCGACGAGCCGATACACGGCGCGTACCAGAAGTTTGCCCTCGAACTCTTTGCCCCGGCGGCCGAGAAGATTGGCTGGGAACCCAAGGCTGACGAAGGTCACCTGGACGCGCTGCTGCGCTCGACCGTCCTCAGCCAGGCTGGCAGTTATAACAACGCCGAGGTAACGGCCCAAGCAACAGAACGCTTCCAGAAATACCTGACCGACCGCGAGACATTGACGCCCGATCTACGCGGCGTGGTCTTTGCCCTGGCCGCCCAGTCCGGCGGGCAGGATGTTTACGACTCAATCTGGCAACTGGAAGGCGAGACCAACTTGGCCGAAGAGAAGATTAGGCTGTTGATGTCGCTCAGCAGGTTCCAGCAACCAGACCTGTTGACCGCCGCTTTGGAAGACTCTTTGTCCTCCAAGGTCCGCTCCCAGGACACCGTCACACTAGTGGCCAGCATTGCTGCCAACCCAATGGGCCGTGACCTAGCCTGGGATTTTGTGAAGTCCAATTGGACCGAGTTTGACCGGCGCTACGGTGGCGGCGGGTTTGGTCTCATGCGGTTGGTCTCTATATGCAGCCACTTCAGTTCCCAGGTAAAAGCCGACGAGGTGGACAGTTTCTTCGCGGAGCATCCGGCTCCGGCGGCGGAACGGACCATCCGACAGGCCTTGGAGAGGGTGAAACTCAACATCAAGTGGCTGGAAATCAACCGCCCGCTGCTAACAGACTGGTTCGCCAACAATAAGTGAAACGCCTGCAATGCTAGCAAAGGCCCAGATCGACTCCACGCACGAAACTGTAACGTCTCCGGTTCACACATCTGTGGGCCGGTGTTACAATAACTAGTCTTGCAATAATCGAAATCTGAACAACCATTGAACGTATATGTCAACTAACTCACGTATAGATGAACTGAAATCGGCACTGGCCCAACGCTTGCTCGTGATGGACGGTGCCATGGGCACCGCTATCCAGAACAAAGACCTGGGGCCAGAAGACTTCGGCGGTGAAGAATATGAAGGGTGCAACGAGTACCTAATCATCACCAGGCCCTATGTCATTGAGGATATCCACCGGAGCTATCTGCAGGCCGGCTCCGACATCATTGAGACCAATACCTTTGGCGCAACGCCAGTGGTTCTGGCCGAGTATGACCTCGCCCATGAAGCCCGGCGTATAAACCGGGAAGGCGCAGCTCTAGCCTTGAAAGTGGCGATGGAAGAATCAACACCAGAAAAACCACGGTACGTCGCCGGTTCCATGGGCCCCACCACCAAGACCATCTCGGTCACCGGTGGAATCACCTTTGAAGAACTGGCCAACGACTACCACATCCAGGCTGCCGGTCTGATTGAGGGTGGCGTTGACCTACTGTTGCTCGAAACCAGCCAGGACACCCTGAACGTCAAAGCCGGACTAGAGGGTATTGACCGAGCCTTTGCCGAACTTGGAAAAGAAATTCCCGTCGCCGTGCAAGGTACCGTGGAACCCATGGGCACTCTCCTGGCCGGTCAAGACGCTGAAGCATTCTATACATCCCTGGCCCACCGTGATCTACTCTGGATCGGACTGAACTGCGCCACTGGCCCCAGTTTCATGACCGACCACATCAGGACGTTGGCCTCGCTTTCAAAGTTTCCCGTCGCCTGTCTGCCGAATGCTGGCATGCCAGATGAAGATGGGAATTACAACGAGACACCCGAAGGAATGGCCGAGATTGTTGGCCGGTTCGCCGAATCTAGTTGGGTCAACATCATTGGCGGTTGCTGCGGCACCGTTTCAGAACACATCAAATTGCTGGCCGAGATGGCCGAAGGCAAGCCCGCGCGACCATTGGTGGACATCTCAGAGACCCGCGTTTCCGGTATCGAAGCTCTGTTAATTGACGACGAAGTTCGCCCCGCAATCGTTGGCGAGCGCACAAACGTATTAGGCAGCAGACGGTTCCGCCGTCTCATCAAAGAGGGCTCATTTGAAGAGGCTGCTGAGATCGGTCGCCGTCAAGTGAGAAACGGCGCCCACATCTTGGACGTCTGCCTTCAAGACCCGGATCGGGACGAGATTGCAGACGTAA
>Ga0302132_10002220_pt1 | contig 11174 bp, 10 predicted proteins | sample CB9_321_MG_FD_203113 | JGI IMG/M metagenome (GOLD analysis project Ga0302132, IMG submission 203113) | Marine microbial communities from Western Arctic Ocean, Canada - CB9_32.1 | ecosystem: Environmental > Aquatic > Marine > Oceanic | place: Canada: Western Arctic Ocean | collected 2017-09-19
GCAAGCACATCTTTGCGTTTGGCTTTCACGGTTTCTCGGGCGATAATCCTGCCCCCAATTGCGGCTTGGATCGGCACATCGAACATTTGCCGCGGAATCAACTCGTGAAGCTTTTCTGCCATACGACGGCCGTATTCGTAGGCGGCGTCACTGTGGACGATGGTGGAAAAAGCGTCGACGGGTTCACCGTTCAGTAACACGTCAACTTTGACCAAGTTTCCGGCCTGGTACCCGGCGGGTTCATAGTCCAGGCTGGCGTATCCCTGTGTCCGACTTTTGAGTTGATCAAAGAAGTCTGTAACAACTTCGGCGAGAGGGATTTCGTAGTGAAGTTCAACTCTTTCGGGAGACAGGTACTCCATTCGAATCATTTTCCCTCGGCGTCCCTGGCACAGTTCCATCACCGTTCCCGTGTAGTTGGATGGAGTGAGAACGCCTATACGCAACATAGGTTCTTCTATTGTTTCGACTGTTCCCATGTCGGGCAGTTCTGACGGATTGTCGATCGCCATTGTGGACCCATCGTCGGTAGTGACTTTGTACGCCACCGATGGAGCTGTCGCAATGAGGGAAAGGGTGAATTCGCGTTCAAGTCTCTCTCGCACGATTTCCATGTGCAGGAGCCCTAAGAAACCGCATCTGAAACCAAACCCAAGGGCGCCTGAGGTTTCTGGTTCAAATGTCACTGATGCGTCATTGAGTTTCAATTTTTGAAGTGCTTCTCGCAAATCGGGGTATTCGTCGCCGTCGACGGGATAGAGCCCGCAGAACACCATCGGTTTTGGATCTGCGTATCCCTCGAGGGACTGCTCTGCCGGGTTCTTTACCGTGGTGACCGTCTCACCAGATTTTGCCTGCGCTACGTCTTTAATGCTGGCGATGAGGTAGCCGACTTCGCCTGGGCCTAGTTCGTTGACCGGTGTAATGGCTGGCGAACGCACTCCAATTTCTTCCGCATCGTGGGTTCCTCCTGTCTGCATAAATCGAAGCTTTTCGTTGGTGCGGATGCGACCGTTGACAACCCGCATTGAGGACACCACTCCCCGGTACTGATCAAAGTAAGAGTCGAAGATAAGTGCCTGAAGCGGTGCGTCAGGGTCACCTTTTGGCGGAGGTATTCGTTCGACGATGGCATCGAGTAACTCGGCGACACCGTCGCCGGTCTTAGCTGAAATGTGAAGCACTGCGTCGGCGGGCAGCCCGAGAACATTTTCGATCTCGCTCGCGTATAGGTCCGGGTCAGCTGCCGGAAGGTCGATTTTGTTTAAAACGGGAACGATTTCCATGTCATTTTCGATTGCTAGGTAACAATTCGCAAGTGTCTGCGCCTCGATTCCTTGCGCGGCATCAACCAGCAAAACAACACCTTCGCAGGCCGCTAACGATCGACTGACTTCATAGCCGAAGTCGACATGGCCGGGCGTGTCGATGAGGTGAAGGACGTGCCCTTTCCAATTAACTCGAACGTTCTGGGCCTTAATAGTGATTCCGCGTTCGCGTTCCAGTTCCATCGAATCGAGGTACTGGGCACGCATCGATCGTGCTTCGACAGCGCCGGTGATCTCCAAAATTCGGTCCGACAAAGTCGATTTTCCATGATCTATGTGCGCGATGATCGAGAAATTGCGGATACGAGTGGGGTCCATCTCGAACTGAAAGGTATCAACGTCAACCTCAAATGAGTGACTCTCGAGTCATAAGAAGTGCCGCGCGAATGTCGTTGGCGTCTGCGGGATTGAAGGGTGGGGTTGCTAACCTGAGACGGTTGTTATATCTCGTGGCACAGTAGTTCCTTGCTGCTTTGTCGCTGAAAACAAGACAACACCACCTCAAGCCGAAGCAAGAGAAGCACACGTGGCGAACATTAAGAGCCAAATCAAACGTAACCGCCAAACCGAAACCCGTCGGGTTAGAAACAAAGCGGTTCGCAGTGAATTACGGACTCGAGAAAAGGCTGTTTTAGCTGCGGCTTCGGCCGGAGAGCCCACTGACGAGCTCCTCCGAGCGGCACAAAAACGCCTCGATATGGCCGCCTCGAAGGGTGTCATTCACAAAAACGAGGCCGCCCGCCGGAAATCTCGACTGAGTAACAAGAGTTCTTCGTCCGATAGCTGATTCAGCGGGTTAGGTGGGCTAAGCGCGCCACCAGAACTTCCATGAGAATGTCACCGTCGAGAGCGGACTTGCCGCGCAGGTCAAGGTCCGTTTCACCAAGGAGTTCAATAGCTCTACGGATTTTCTTCGGTCCAAGTCGACGCAACTGGGCAACGGCTTTTTTCGCTGGAAAGCTCGAACCTTTGATACCGAGGTGTGCCGCAGCCTCTTTGTCGTTAGATATCCCTGTGCCGTCAAGGCGAAGCATTCGTTCATAATGGGAGTGCAGCGTCGACATCACCTGCAATGGGTGGCGTCCGCCGGCCTTTAACATGCGTTGCAAAACTTCAAGGGCTGCTGTCATATCGCCTCGATCGAGCGCGTCGGTGAGATCCCATGGAGGCACTCCCCCTTCGTCACCCAAAAACGGCATCACCTCAGCTTCACCAACCGTTGCGTCAAACCCGTAAACGCCTTCAAGCGTCAGCATTAACCCCGTCAAGCGAGCTACATCCTCACCTAAATGTTCTACGACGAGTTGACGGGCTGTCGCTTCAAGTTTCAATGGGGAGGCGTCGAAACGCTCTTCGAACCAAGCGTTACGAACCCGCCCAGTTCCAGGGGCGCCCACCTTTACCTGTTCTCCACCAGCCGCCTTCGCTACTTCGAGAAGCTTCTTAGGAACAGCCCCGCTCCCCCACTCCACGACCAGGTCGGTCGTCGGCGGCGGGTCACCAAGGAGTTCCACGAGTGGTTTCAGTTCATCGGACTTGAACCTGTTGAAACCGCGCACTACCACTATTCGACGATCGCTCAGCAAAGGTGGTGTTTGTACGGCATCAACGACCTGATCGATCGTGTACTCGTCGCCAGTGAGTTCTTCCAAGACAAGAGATCGGTCTTGCCCACCTACCAACTCATTGATCCGAGCGCGGACCGCATCCCCAAGAAGCGAAGGCTCAGGACCCGAGAACACTTGAACCGAGACCTTGCCCACACCTTTGACGTTAGCTTCCAGTTTCGGCCGCATCTGACTAGGAACGGCTGTTTTCTATCAGCACCCGAACCTGTCGTGGTTCAGAAAAGCGCTGTCGAAAGCTTCCGACGCCATTCACTTGTTCGAGGATCATCAGGACTCATTACTTCGAGGAGGTCAACGAATCGTTGCCGAGCAGCATCGTCAGCCTTTACCAGAGTAAGAAGTGTTTCAAGTTCAGCATCAACTTCGTCTGATTGGCCTGAGCTATCCGAGGTTCGGGCGGCGGCGGCTATGCGTCGACTCTCAGATGACTCGGGAATTCGTTCCAAGAGACTCAGCCCCTCTTCGACGCGGTCATCTAAAATCAGTAACTCTGCGAGAGCAAGAACAGCTTCCACATGATCGGTTTGCAACTCCAAAGCCGACCGCAGAGATGCTTCATCACCCGCTGCGACAAGCAGATCGATCTGGCTTTCTTCTTCGCTAGGCAATAGACGTCTTACGAAATCTTCCAGCATGGGCTCGCCTTGAGCTCCCATAAACCCATCAACTGCCTGACCGTCTTTGAACGCGACCACCATCGGTATCGATTGAACCTTGAAGGCTTGAGACACACCCGGATTTTCATCAACGTTGATTTTGACGCCAATGACCTTCCCTCCCTGCGCGTCAATAACCTTCTCCAAAAGCGGGCCCAAGGTTTTGCAAGGTTCACACCAGGGGGCCCACAGATCGATGACCACTGGAACTTCGTTACTCTTTTCGACGACCTGTTGCTCGAAGTCTTCGTCGGTGACGTCGATCATGTCCTGTCCTTTTCATTCCGCGGTATTGAGGTTCGGCAATGAGACTAGATCCCAGCAAGATGTAGTTTCGAGACCACACCAATCTGAGGAGCGCCGTGGTTAAGGGTATTGAGGAAACACCGGTAACGGAGTGGCTATCTACTCATGTCAAAACTCTTAAGGAACCACTTCAGTTTGAACTGATAATCGGCGGTCATTCCAATCTCACGTATCGAGTGACCGACCAGGGTGGTCAGAGATGGGTGCTCCGGCGGCCACCGCTGGATCATGTACTGAGCGGGGCACATGACATGGTTCGCGAACATCGCCTGCTTTCCTCGCTAGCCGACAGCGCGGTGCCGGTGCCAGCGGTGGTGGGTCTTTGCACTGACTCCGAAGTCACTGGCGCGGATTTCTATGTCACTGACTTTGTTGACGGCCACATACTCAGAGACCCACTGTCTGCTGCCGCAGTTCCTTTTACACAACGTCAGCACCTGGGAGAACAGCTCATTAGCGCTTTAGCGGCTATCCATTCAGTGGATCTCGAGTCAACAGGTTTATCGGATCTTGGAAAGCGGGAGGACTATGTGGCGCGACAGTTGCGCACCTGGCTTCGCCAATTCAACGCGATGACTTCCCGAGAGTTACCCATCATTGAACGAGTACATGACGCACTGGTGGACAATATTCCCGAACAGCGAGAAGCGACGCTAATTCACGGAGACTTCAGACTAGATAATTGTCTCGTTACGTCGAATGGAGATATTGCTGCAGTACTTGACTGGGAGATCTCTACTTTGGGCGACCCGTTAGCCGATCTAGGGATTTTGCTTGCATATTGGAGCGAGCCAACCGACGATTTTTTACCGCTTGGCGATGCTGCGACTACTGATCGCGGTTTTTTGAGTCGATCTGAGCTGGTAGCCACCTACCAAAAACAAACAGGACGCGATACCAGCGATATGGAGTTCTTTTTTGCCTTCGCTAGTTGGCGCTTAGCGTGCATTCTGGAGGGAGTGCATGCCCGATATGTCGGGGGTGCCAATCCTGAGATTCCCGACGAGGTCGAAATTTTCCCTCACAGCGTGATCTGTCTCGCAGAACGCGCAGCCGCCACACTTGGCGTCTAGACACTTCCGCTCTGCTACACCACTCTCGGCCCTGCACTAAGTTCGGGTCTATGAAGATCGATGGCGGTATAGGTGTTGACAGCGGGTTTGACGGGATTATGGACAAATCTCGTGAGCAAGAAGAGATCGGTTACGACGGTCTATGGGTTCCAGAAACGAGTCATGACCCCTTCACGATGCTTCCCCTTATGGCCCAAGCGACGGAAAAGGTTGAGCTCGGCACCAGCATCGTGGTTGGGTTTGCCAGAAATCCAATGGACCTTGCATATAGCGCCAACGACATCCAATTAATTTCGAAGGGCCGTTTCACCTTGGGGGTGGGCAGTCAGATCAAAGCTCATATCACTAGGCGTTTCTCAATGGAATGGTCTAAGCCAGCGGCCCGGATGCGAGAAATGATTCTGGCCACCAAAGCAATTTGGCATAGTTGGAACTCTGGAGAGAAGCTCGACTTTCGGGGCGACTTTTACCAACACACGTTGATGACACCATTTTTTCATCCGGGTGAGAATCCCTACGGCGCTCCCAAAATGGCTCTCGCCGGCGTCGGACCACTCATGACAGAAGTGGCTGGCGAAACTTGCGACGTGTTCCTCGCCCATGGCTTCACAACCGAGAAGTACCTACGCGAACAGACTCTTCCTGCACTGGAAAGAGGCGCTGAAAGAGCCGGCCGTACCCTCTCCGACGTAGAGATCTCTGGGCCGTTGTTCGTCGTCACTGGCAACAACGAGGACGAACTTGAGAAAGCGAAGGAAGGAACCCGTCAACAAATCGCGTTCTACGGATCAACGCCTGCCTACAGGGGTGTGCTGGAGTGCCATGGCTGGGGTGACATGCAAACCGAACTCAACTCCTTGTCTAAAGAAGGTAGATGGGTGGAGATGGGCAGCCTGGTGGATGACGAAATTCTTGACGCTTTTGCTGTTGTTGGAGAACCCGAACAAATTGCCGAACAGCTAAAGCAACGTTTTGGAGACATTGTGCAGCGTCTCAGTTTTTACGCCCCGTACCGATCCGATGCCAAACGTTGGCGCAAAGTGTTCGAAGACCTCAAGGCGACTTGAAGTGATAGCGGCTCTTCCTGAATCGGTGGAGATCCGCGAGGTTGGACCCCGCGATGGGTTACAGAACGAGACCACGATTCCGGTCAAAGAACGCATCGCTCTCATTGATGCTCTATCAGGCACTGGCCTCGCAGCGATCGAAGCAGCTTCATTCGTTCATCCCAAAGCAATCCCACCCATGGCTGGGTCCGCCGAAGTTATGAAGGGCATCACCCGTGTCCCGGGGGTTCGCTACCGCGCTCTTGTCCCTAACGAAAGAGGCGCTCTTGATGCCCTTGAGTGCGATGCTGACGAAATCGAAGTGGTGATGTCGATTTCGGAAACACATAACCACAAAAACATCAATATGTCTCCCGACGAGTCAGTCCAACAAATTATTGAACTCACCGATTTAGCCCATCAGAAGAAAACGCCCGTCGAAGCAATCCTGTCAACCGCGTTCGGATGCGCATACGAGGGTGACATTGCTCCTAACCGGGTCGCTCATTATGCGCGAAGAGTTCTCGACGAGGCTGGAGTTGACGGGTTGTCCTTTGGTGATACCAGCGGAATGGCAACTCCCAGAGTTGTTCTTGAATTACTAGATGCACTTGAAGACGTCGGCATTGAAACCACTCAAATCGGCCTTCATTTTCACAACACGCGAAATACTGGTTTAGCCAACATCATGGTTGCTATGCAGCAAGGCGTTCGACGTTTTGATGCCGCTATCGGCGGTCTAGGTGGTTGCCCGTACTCGCCGGGGGCGACGGGCAACGTCGCCACTGAAGATGTGGTCCATATGGTCGAAGATTTGGGCGCGTCAACAGGCATTGACCTTGAACAGTTAATACGGTGCGGACATCTCGCTGAGGAACTGGTTGGGCGCCAGTTACCCGCTCAAGTTCTTCGCTCGGGTCCTAGAACCAGAACCATTAGCAGCTGACGCGAGAGTCACGCTACGACACCGTCGGAACGCAAACCCTGAATCTGTTCTGGGTCGTAGCCAGCCACGCTTTCCAGTATGTGATCGGTATGTTGGCCCAATGTCGGTCCAGTGGATCTGATCTGGCCAGGGGTACGAGAGAATCGGGGAACCGGAGCAGCCATGGGAACCTCTTGCCCCAGAATTTCGTCCTCGTATCGCTCAATCAGTTCGCGAGCCGCGAATTGTGGATCTGTGATCATGTCAGGCGCAGTGAAAATTCTGCCATAGGGAATCGCTTGTTCATCGAGTAGAGCTTCTAACTCTTCCACGCGTAGCTTGGCTGTCCACCCTGCAATAATTTCATCAAGTTCTGTTTGATTTATTCCCCGACTTTCATGAGTCCTATATCGGGGATCTTCCGCAAGTTCTGCTCGGTTCATCGCGACACAGATACGTCGGAAGATCGCATCGGCATTACCAGCGATTAGAACATCTGCCCCGTCCAGAGTCGAATAAACGTTCGACGGCGCTACCCCTGGAAGCACAGAGCCCGTGCGCCCTCGTACATGACCTCCCAGGTCGTAGTCAGCAATAGTTGATTCCATGAGAGCAAATACTGCTTCGTAGATAGCCACGTCGACCTCTTGTCCCCTGCCGCTCTGTTGACGTTCGTTAAGCGCAGCCATCGTCCCGATCACTGCAAAAAGTGAGGCGATAGCGTCACCGAGACTTATGCCTGCCCTCGTCGATTGCCTGTCGGGCCAGCCCGTAGTGTGTCGAATGCCTCCCATAGCTTCGCCGATGGAACCAAATCCCGGATCAGTTGCTCGGGGCCCTGTCTGACCAAACCCTGAGACGTGGGTCATGACAAGGCCCGGGTTGTCACTAACGAGATCGCCGTAGCCAAGTTGCCAATCGGCAAGCCGTCCCGGAGTGAAGTTTTCTAAAACAACGTCGCTCGATTTTGCCAAACGACGCACCACTGTCCGTCCTTCGGAGGTGCGCAGATCGATAGCAATTGACTTCTTGTTACGGGCAATCGCTGGCCACCAGTAGCTGTGACCGTCAGGGTCGCAGTGACCCCATTTTCGCATGGGGTCCCCACCGGAGGGAGGTTCGACTTTGATTATTTCTGCTCCGTAATCTCCGAGTAGCTGACCGGCGAAAGGACCAGCAATAAAACTTCCGAGTTCTAAGACTCGGATTCCCGTGAGTGGACCAGTCACGCTAACTACCCAGAGGGGCGCAATCGCCTTCGCAATCATCACCCTCTTGGGTTGAGGGATTCGCCGGTCGATGCAGCACTCCTGAAGTAGGAGTAACACAAAGTTCGTTCTCGTCGACGACGCAGTCAGCATCGACGATCATCGAATAGCCGTCTGGTTCATGAGGGGGCCACAACACGACAACCTTGGGTCGTTGCTCGACGTTGCGTGCGGCGCTCCGACTAATCGGGCAGCGTAAATTTCCCTGATCAAAACGAAACGTCATGTGAGCGACGTGGGAGGTCTCATCGTCGCGCACAGTCAACAAAAAAGCGGAATAGCCGTATCGTTCCAACTCTGCTTCAAGCTGGCCAGGATCGACAGAAATGCTCATGATCGAGAGCCTAGGCGCCGTGATCAAGCCAACAAACCTTGAGTTGCATCACAAGGGCGCGCTGGTAGCTTGGGTCTCTTCGGGGCTATAGCTCAGTTGGTAGAGCACTTCCATGGCATGGAAGGGGTCAGGGGTTCAATTCCCCTTAGCTCCACGCGAAAATGAATTGAGGCGGAGCCATGAACCGTTTGTTCATGGCTCCGTTACTCAACGGTGTCAACCAATTTGCCGAAACATTGTTCGACTTATCATTTGGCTGTTCTGGTTCGCGAGTAGCTGTTGAATTGACGCATCGGCGAACATCGCTGTGCTCGCTTCTTGAAGCGCTGAAAGTGAATCGGTCCACGTGACAGCTATGTACCGGCCGGTGCGTTCCCCAGCCGCGATCATCTGACCGAACCGTTGACCGGTGCTCCCAGCGCTCATGTGCGACCAGTACGTGTCGGCATTGGACGCCCAGGTGGCATCGTCAATGGGATCACCGCTGACCTGGAGAATTGAACCAAAAGATCCGTCGGGTGTTCCTCTTTCGGCTTTGGTTTGCACCAAAACGCGCGAAATCAATTGAATGCCCGCCTCTTGCATCTTCGGAGCTGCCGCAGCACTAGCTGCCGATATCCCTGCTACAGCAGAATCAATCGAATCGAATTCAACCGCGACTCCTATGACACCTGCCTGTTCGCCACCCATCACCGTTTGGCTAATTCTAATTCTTGATGCCCCTGCGGACTCCATGTGTGGACGTGCGTTCACGTTAAACGCCTCCACAAACAAAGTCGGATCGGGAGCACGCAACATGTTTGCGACCGTGTAGCTCATCGTCTCTCCTGAGTTTTCATTGATCTCCACGAGACCAAAGTTGAGTCAGTCAAACACACGCTCGTGGTGGGTGCCCTTCCAAATCGCTGTGCGCTAAAGGAGATACCTATCAGCCGCTAACCACTGAGAACCAGAAATCGCGTCGTCGGTGCCTTCAATAGCAAAGTTAATTCCAAGACGTGGAACGGACCGTTGGTCAGGCCAGCGAAGCCTTATTTTTGAGTTCACGGATGTGAGCGAGCCCGCAACGTTCGGCCAGCTTGACGAGCCACCACGCTGCGTCCAAGTCAAACCATTTGGATCCGAACCTTGCAGAAGTTGGCAACTCATGATGGTTGTTGTGGTAGCCCTCACCCGAAGTCAATCCCGCGAGCCAATGCGAGTTAGTTGCACTGTTTTGGTAGGGACGCCGACCGAAGGTGTGCCCGACGGCGTTAATAGCACCAGAAAGCATTACGTAGCTCACCACATGAAACCCGAACGCTAGGGGCCCTTGCCACCACCCCAGCCACAGGGATAAAAGCGCAGTAGAGACCAGCAACCCCAGCGGACCACGATCAAACAAAAGTCGGTCCCAACGGTCAGGACCGAGGTCTTTCCCCCACTTCTCAACAGTGATGGGGTCGTTCGCTGCGCGCCGGTACATCCAAAAGTTGGTGAACTGTACGCGAATCCAACCAACTTGCGCTGGAGAATGCGGGTCCTCTTCCTCATCGGTATAGACGTGATGTTTGCGATGAACTGCCGCCCACTCTCGAGCCTTCACGCCCGTTGTCAACCACAAGAAAAACCGCAGAAAGAAAGCAACTCCTGGGTGAAATGTGACGGCTTTGTGGGCAAGTGACCTATGCAGGTACGCAGAAGTAGTCAGAGTTGAGACCTGGGTCACGGTGAAACCGACGAGGAGGGGGATGAGTATCTGCACGGCAGTCCTAGCTCGAAATACCCGAACAGCATGCCCGATGAAGTGCCCGAAGGCCACACCTGTGCCAATCCTCTCTCCATCGTTTAATTCTGAGAGACTGAAACAATGGAACAGTCACACGTAGACGAAGGTGCGGTAACAGTCGAACGCGTCGACCGTGTTGCTGTGGTGCGACTCAATCGCCCAGAACATCTCAACGCTTGGAATCACGAAATTTCTTCTGGGTTAGATGCAGCTCTGCGAGACTGCTCAGAAGACCCTGACGTTCGATCAGTCGTCATCACCGGCACTGGACGAGCTTTTTGTGCAGGCGCGGACCTTTCAGGTGGGGGCGACACGTTCGACTCAGAACGGGATCGCGACTTGGAGGACACCAGCGAGGCAAGAACTCCCAAGCTGCTTCCCCATCAGGTACCAAAACCCGTGATTGCTGCTATCAACGGTCCCGCCGTCGGGGTCGGCGCAACCTACCCGCTGATGTGTGACATCCGAATCGCCGCGCAGAGCGCACGCATTGGTTTTGTGTTTAACCGAATCGGGATGTTGCCCGAGTTGGGGTCGCACGCCCTGTTACCTAGAGTCGTTGGATTTTCAAACGCATCACAATTGCTTATGGGTGCGGAGATAGTCGATGCCGAAAAAGCACATTCGATGGGTTTAGTTTCGTCGGTGCACCCTGATGAGGAACTGGTGGAAGAAGCCATCAACCTCGCAACGCGTCTTTCCATCGCAGCTCCAGTTTCAGTAGCAGCAACAAAAAAACTGCTCTGGAAAGGCCTATCGCTAAGTTGGGACGAAATGCATCAGATGGAAGAACCGGTATTTGAGTGGGTCGGGCGACAACCTGACTCAGTCGAAGGGATCAA
>Ga0302132_10002233_pt1 | contig 11145 bp, 5 predicted proteins | sample CB9_321_MG_FD_203113 | JGI IMG/M metagenome (GOLD analysis project Ga0302132, IMG submission 203113) | Marine microbial communities from Western Arctic Ocean, Canada - CB9_32.1 | ecosystem: Environmental > Aquatic > Marine > Oceanic | place: Canada: Western Arctic Ocean | collected 2017-09-19
ACCTTCGCCTGGGGCAGGTAGAGCGGATTTTCGCCTTCGATGGTGCGGCTGCTCATGTCGTTTCCGATGGTGTAGCCGATTATCTCGCCCTTGTAGAGCACGAAGGCCAGTTCCGGCTCAGGAATGTCCCACTGCGAGTCCTCTCGCATACCAACGAACTCAAAGGGCCCAACGCATCTGTCCGGTGTTGCCTTGAAAAAGAACTCGGGTCTGTCGGCGGCGTATACCTTGGAGTACACGTTCGGAGTATCGCTCTCCCGGCGTCGTTCCATCTCGCTGGTCTTGTAGGTGACGCCCGCAGCCCACACCTCGGGCGGATCGAAGGGACGGTCTAGCTGGAAGTCGCTCTCACCATCGTCCGAAAGCCCAAGCACATCATCCAGATGAATGAGGTCTGGTTGACCTGATTGCATCAAGTTCTCTGCTATCTCATCCATGGTCGAGCCAGAAATAGATGCGGCCATGGCCAGGTCGGCCACGTCTGTCAGGTCTTCGTCGATAGATGTTAGGTCGGTGAGCAGGCCTTCCTGTGTCTCTACTACGAGCCTTGGTCCGTTCTCACCCGACAATAACCGATAATATTTCATGCCTTCTCCGTCCGCGTTAGATCAGATGCCGATAGCTATGGCAATTGGTGCCTCTGTAACCCCGGTATATGAAAATTTAGGGCAGAGGGCTTGTTGGAGTCAAGTTAGAGGCTTCATGGCCCGACCTTCTAGCATGGCTGATGCGATGCCTGTAAAAGTTTTGCCAGCGATACCGGCGCCTTCTGGTCATGCTAAAAAATAAAGTCAGGCCCTGTTTTCAGCCCTTTGACGGATATCCAGAGGCCTCGTATATCTCAGATGCTGGCATGCCCATCATCATATCTAAAGACGTGCCGGTATTTAATTCCATGAAGCCCTGAACAATGTGATGGCCTATGGTGTAGCCGGTCCAGGTAGGTATGCGGTCGTTGTCGCCAAAAAGGACTCTGCGTATCTCAGAGGGGTCAGCTACGGCCAATCGTCGCAGCACCTTGGGCCATATGCGCGCCTCTACATCTGGCGTCAGTGCATTGGTCCACGGAGGGCTAAGGCTCTCCATTAAGCCGGAGGCGAAGTTATCGGCCAGGCCTTCGGCGATCATTGCGTCCAGCAACGTCTCTGGCTCTTGTGTGTTCATGTAGACCAGGCGTCCGCCCGCCAGGCCCCGGGGGAAAAGGTGATTGCGCACCAGGTGAGCGTACTCGTGAGTCATGGTGTATTGGAGCCAGTGCTGCCAGTTCTCAGTAGGCCAAACAAAGGTGAGTACAACCTGAGCGCCGAGGCTGAAGCCGAGTACGCCTCTCATCTGCTGTGCTAGCACACTGCTTTCGCCATCACCGGGCAGAATCACCACTCGGGCGTTGATGTCCGATCTTGGCAGGTGTGCGGCTGCATTTTGAATGGCCTTCTCGGCAATCTCTTTGGCGCCACCGCTTTCCAACTCAGAGAGGGCCTGGACCAGCCTGTCGGGGTCAGGGTCGCCCAGGTGAGTTATGACGGAACGCTCACCTAGGTCTAAGAACGACGGATGAAGATTGGAAAGAAGATTCTTGACGTACGGTCTAAGCTCCTGCTCGATGGCGTCGCCAGCCTCGGAGGGATTGAGGCCGATTGCCAGCCGTGCGAACTTGGTTACGACCCTATATGCAGGAACTACGGAGATGCTCATCGGTTTTTGCGCCTTCACCACAGAATAGAGGTTGCCTGTGCTGCATCCTGTAGGACGTCAGACCAGGCAAGGCTGAGTGATTGCTGAGAAATGTTGGTTATTTTGGTCTGATAAGGCATGAAAGAACATTCACCAGGAGCAATTCGCATAAGTTAAAATAGGGCAAAAAAACGTTGACAGCCCCCTTGTCTTCTGATAGGATTAGCCACTGGTCGAGCTATGTCTCTTTTTGCCACCACGTGTCGCCCACTATATGCACTAATTCAGCCAACTCTTTATAGGGTTGCGCTTCTTTTTAACTCTTTTGCGCATAAGCGTCAATGATATCGTATCAAATTAACACTTGCGAGGAGTGTGACAGCATATGGCATCTGCGAAGCAGGTCGTCAAGGTTACCGCCGCCCCAATGTCAGTTATCAAGAGGCGTTCATACGCCGTACTTCCCAGCGTTCTGGACGTGCCAAATCTTATCCAGGTCCAGCTAGATTCCTTCGACTGGTTTAAGACTGAAGGACTAAGGGATCTTTTCGAAGAAATTTCGCCAATCGAGGATTTCGCTGGTGGAAGATTCGAATTAACTTTCGAAGATCACTACTTTGAAAAGCCTAAATACACTGAAAATGAGTGTCGAGAGAAGGAAGTAACCTTCTCTGCGCCCCTCCACGTCACCGTAAAGCTGAAGATTAATGCCGCTGGCCCAGGTCAGGGTGAAGTCAAGGAGCAGACGCTGTTCATTGGCGACGTACCCATGATGACCACAAATGGGACCTTCGTCATTAACGGCGCAGAACGTGTTGTGGTAAGTCAGCTCGTCCGCTCTCCGGGCGTGTATTTCACTGTGGATTCTGATCCCAACACTGGTAGGCAGTTGGCCTCCGCCAAGCTCATTCCTTATCGGGGAGCATGGATGGAGTTCGAGACCAGTAACAGGGATGTCATGTCGGTAAAGGTTGACCGCAAGAGGAAGACCCCCGTCAGCACATTGCTGCGCAGCATTGGTTACGCCACAGACGAAGAGCTCTTGGGGCTGTTTGCTGATGTCGACACCAACGAAGAGCACAATTTCATGAAGACGACTATCGATAAGGATAGTTCTGTCACTGACGAGAACGAAGCTCTACTTGAGTTTTACCGCAGGCTTCGACCGGGTGAACCTCCCAGTGTGGACAATGCCAAGAACCTGCTGGATAACCTGTTCTTCAACGAGCGCCGATACGACTTGGGCCGAGTAGGTCGCTACAAGTTGAATCGACGGTTGGAGAGAGACACGCCCGCAACCACGAGAATACTAGAGGCAGAGGACATCGTATGTCTGCTGAAGGTAATGGTTCAGATTAACAATGGAGACGCACACGCGGATGACATCGACCATCTGGGTAACAGGCGCGTTCGTGCAGTCGGCGAGCTAATTCAGAACCAGGTGAGAGTTGGTCTGCTGCGTATGGAGCGCGTCATTAAAGAGCGCATGACAACGCAGATGGATCCTGCCACAACCACGCCGGCAGCGCTGATCAACATTCGCCCAGTGGTGGCCGCCGTTCGAGAGTTCTTTGGTGGGTCCCAGCTTTCGCAGTTTATGGACCAGACGAACCCACTGGCAGGGCTTACTCACAAGCGTAGGCTGTCAGCATTGGGGCCTGGTGGTCTGTCGAGGGAGCGTGCCGGTTTCGACGTTCGTGACGTGCACCATTCCCACTACGGGCGTATATGCCCTATTGAGACTCCTGAAGGGCCAAACATTGGCCTGCTGGGTTCGCTAGCTACCTACGCTCGTACTAACGAGTATGGCTTTATTGAGACGCCATACCGCGTGGTGCGTCGTGAGATCGATAGCGACAACCCCAAAATTGAAGGCCACATACTCGTCGAGGATATAATCGACGAAACTGGCAAGAAGACTTTGAAGTCTGGTAGCGCGATTTCCCGTCGCTACGTCAATCGTGTCTTGAAGATGCCGATGCAGGTGTTGGCGGTAAAGCCCTACGTATCCACGGACCCCGGGGATATCGAATACCTGTCTGCCGATGCGGAGGAGCGGGTCTTTATTGCTCAGGCGCACTCTGCACTTGATGCAGTTGGTCAATTTACTACTGAACTCGTGGAAACGCGGATGGGTGACAATGTGGGTAATGAGTCGCCAGACGATGTGAGCTTTATGGATGTCTCACCCATGCAGCTGGTCAGTGTCTCCACGTCACTAATACCGTTCCTGGAGCACGATGACGCCAACCGTGCGCTGATGGGCTCCAACATGCAGAGGCAAGCAGTGCCGCTTCTAAGGCCGGACCCGCCACTGGTGGGAACGGGAATGGAAGGCCGCGTCGCCAAGGACAGTGGTCAGGTAGTGATGAGCAGTACCGCCGGTGTGGTCACTGAATCCACCAGCGAGTACATTGTCGTAACAGATACTGAGGGCGAGCCTCACCTTTACAAATTGCTTAAGTTCCTTCGCAGTAACCAGGGTACCTGTGTAAACCAGCGATCCATCGTCCGCAGGGGCGACATTATTGAGGTGGGTCAGGTACTGGCAGATAGCTCATCTACAGGGCAGGGCGAGCTTGCCCTAGGGCAGAACGTTCTCGTTGCCTTCATGAGTTGGGAGGGTTACAACTTCGAAGACGCGATCATCCTTAGCGAGAAACTAGTTAAGGAGGACCGCTTCACATCCATCCACATTGAGAAGCATGAGGTGGATGCCAGGGATACCAAGCTTGGTCCCGAAGAGATAACACGAGATATACCTAACGTTGGTGAAGACAGCCTGCGAGACCTGGATGAGGACGGCATTATTCGCGTTGGTGCGGAGATCGGTCCTGGCGACATCCTCGTGGGCAAGATCACACCTAAGGGCGAGACCGAGTTGAGTGCAGAAGAAAAACTTCTGCGGGCCATATTTGGCGAGAAGGCTCGGGACGTCAAGGACACCTCGTTGCGCGTGCCTCACGGTGAGCGCGGCAAGATTATTGGTGTGAAGGTTCTTACGCGAGCCAACAAGGACGAGCTTCCTCCGGGCGTTAACAAGATGGTCCGCCTGTGGATTGCTCAGACCCGCAAGATCACTGAGGGCGACAAGATGGCTGGACGCCACGGCAACAAGGGCGTAATTGCCAAGATTCTTGCCGAGGAAGACATGCCCTTCCTGCCCGATGGTACTCCGGTGGATATTATTCTTAATCCTATTGGTGTACCTTCCCGTATGAATCTGGGTCAGGTACTGGAGATGCATCTGGGCTGGGCCGCTCATAACATGGGTTTCAGGGCTGTAACGCCTGTGTTCGACGGCGCACCCGACATAGCCATCGAAGATGCGCTGGCGCAGGCCTGGATAGTAGAGAAGTCCGGCGCCGTTGATGGGCGAAAGATGGACCGAGTCAAGCAGATCGACATGAAGGCCGTCCGCAGGTGGTTGGCCGAGCGAGGCCGGAGCTACGACGCCATATTTGGCAATGTCGTACCTGGAGAGGCCTCCAATACCTGCCACGCAATATGGCTGAAAGAGGACATGGGCAGAGACATCACTGGCATGTCTGATGAGGAAATTAACTTAGAAGTCCGTGAGTTAAGCAGGCAGCAGGACATATCTGCGCCAACACGGGGTAAGTCGGTACTTTATGACGGCCGCACTGGTGAGCCGTTCGATCAGCCGATTGCTGTCGGTATGATCTACATGCTGAAGCTTATTCACTTGGTGGAAGACAAGATTCACGCCAGGTCTACCGGGCCATACTCGCTGATCACGCAACAGCCGTTGGGTGGTAAGGCGCAGTTCGGTGGCCAGCGCTTCGGTGAAATGGAGGTCTGGGCTCTAGAGGCATACAGCGCGGCATTTAACCTTCAAGAGATGTTGACGGTTAAGTCCGACGACGTTGTAGGCCGAGTAAAGACCTACGAGGCAATTGTGAAGGGCGAAGATGTCATACAGCCGGGTATTCCGGAGTCCTTCCACGTGCTATTAAAGGAATTGCAAAGTTTGGGGCTTTCGGTGGAGCTACTCCACGAGGAAGCAGAGGCCCTTGATCTAGATGACCTCGATGATGAGGATTACCAGAATGGGGACGCCATATTGGAGGCTGTGCCGGCACTCGAATTTGCGCAGGCACCAATTGACGATATAACCAGTCCGCTGGTCGATGAGGCCAGCAACGATTCTGGAGATGACGCCAGTAGTGATGAATCGGAGGGTGCAGAAGAGGAGGAAGCTGCATCTGAAGAAGCCGAAGAGATTGTGACCGGAGATGATAACTAGGTTTTAAAGGCCTTTCCGGGTGGATAGATCTAACAACTGATCTCTGCCTATGGCTAGGCCCAAGAGACCAATTGATATGCTGGAAGAATAATAACTCTACGGAGTGTGAAACATGGCCCAAGGCGGCAACGAATTTAATGCCATAAGAATATCTTTGGCGTCACCAGACCAGATGCGCATCTGGTCCTATGGTGAGGTTACGAAGCCTGAGACGATTAACTATAGGACCCTCCGACCTGAGAAGGACGGTCTGTTCTGCGAGCGAATATTCGGTCCGACTAAGGACTGGGAGTGCTACTGCGGCAAGTACAAGAAGACTCGATATAAGGGCGTAATTTGCGACAGGTGCGGCGTTGAAGTCGCTCGGTCCAAGGTGCGTCGCGAGCGCATGGGCCACATTGCGCTGGCCGCACCAGTTGCACACATCTGGTTCTCCAAGGGCACGCCTAGCAGGCTAGGTCTGTTGCTTGATCTGTCGCCACGAAACCTGGATAGGGTTCTCTACTTCGCTCAGTACCTGGTCACTAATGTGGACCTGGATCTTCGTGCCTCGGCCGTAGATCGGCTGGAAAGCGATCTGGAAGAGGGAATTGAAAAGCTTGATTCCGATGCCGACGAGAAGGTCCAGACTGCTCGTGCCAAGTTTGGCGAAACTTCTGAAGCGGTAACCTCCGACGAAACTGAAGCCGAATCCGATAGTGATGACGCTGAAGAAGCCGTTGCAGAGGAAGCCGTCGCCGAGGCTGAGCCAGTATCCGACGACGAAATTCCAGAGGACAAGCGCGAGGCAATCGAGACCGAGATTCGGCAGATTAACCTGCAGCTGGATACGGACAAGAGTGATCTTGAAACCGACATATCCGGTCAGATCGACGACCTCGAGAGCCTTAGCATTGGTCAACTTCTGACCGAGAGCCGCTACCGAGAACTACGGGACAGCCAGGGAGACGTCTTTAAGGCCAGCATGGGAGCCGAGGCCGTCCTGGATGTGCTGAAGGGCCTGACGCTTAGCGATCTTCGAGACGAATTGCAGGACGAGATCCGGTCTACGTCGGGACAGCGACGTAAGAAGGCCATCAAGAGGCTTCGCGTAATTGAGTCATTCCGGAAGAGTGAAAACCGTCCCGAGTGGATGGTCTTCACCACCTTGCCGGTGCTGCCTCCAGAGTTGAGGCCGATGGTCCAGCTGGATGGTGGTAGGTTTGCTACCAGCGACCTTAATGACCTCTACCGTAGAGTTATTAACAGGAACAACCGGCTCAAGAGGCTCATCGAGCTTCAGGCGCCGGAGATTATCGTACGTAACGAGAAGCGCATGCTTCAGGAAGCCGTGGACGCCCTGGTGGACAACGGTCGCAGAGGCCGTGCCGTTTCAGGTAGCCACAACCATAAGCTGAAGTCCCTTTCCGACCTGTTGCGAGGCAAGCAGGGTCGCTTCCGCCAGAACCTTCTGGGCAAGCGCGTGGACTACAGCGGACGCTCCGTAATTATCGTTGGGCCAGAGCTAAAGCTGCATCAGTGCGGCCTGCCTCGGCGCATGGCGCTGGAGCTGTTCAAGCCCTTCGTAATGAACAGACTGGTGATGAAGGGTTACGCCCACAACATCAAGAGTGCCAAGAGGCTGGCCGAAAGAGCCCGACCTGAGGTCTGGGACATACTGGAAGAGGTGGTGAAGGACAGGCCCGTTCTGCTAAATAGGGCCCCTACACTTCATAGGCTCGGTATCCAGGCGTTCCATCCTGTCCTTATTGAGGGCAGCGCCATCAGGCTTCACCCGCTGGTCACGACAGCCTTCAACGCTGACTTCGACGGCGACCAGATGGCCGTACACGTGCCCCTCTCTAAGGAGGCCGTTCGGGAAGCCAACCGGCTGATGCTCAGCACGTACAACATGCTTGCGCCGAGCTCTGGTGAGCCAATTGTCGCCCCTACGCTGGACATGGTGTTGGGCTGCTTCTACATGACTCAGGTTGAAGAGGGAGCTAAAGGCACAGGGCATGAGTTCCTTGATGTTGAGGATGCAAAACTGGGCTACGAAACAGGTGTCGTGTCGCTCAGGGCACTGATAAAGATGAAGAACGGCCCGGATAATGCCGAGGACACTGGAGACGGCAAGCCCGAATGGTTTGAGACGACCGTTGGCCGCCTCATATTCAATGAGACCTTGCCTCCGGAACTCAACTTCCGTAATAAGGAAGTCGACAAAGACACCCTGAAGGAGATTACTTCGGAGGCGCATACCCTCCTAGGAAATGAGAAGACACAGCTAATATTGGATGCCGTCAAAGAAATGGGTTTCCACTATGCCTCCAAGGCTGGTATCACGATAGCCATTAGCGACATTGAAATATCATCTGAGAAGGATGAGATTGTGGCTCGGGCTGAGACCAGTATTGGCGAGCTTCAAGTGCAGTACATGGACGGCCTCATCACCGATGATGAGCGCTATCGAACTGCCGTGGACATTTGGACAAAGGCCAGCGACGAGGTCACCCAGATGGTGCAGGGCAACCTGAAGAACTACGGTGGTATCTACATTATGGCCACTTCCGGCGCTAAAGGTAACATCGCGCAGATAAAGCAGATGGCCGGTATGCGCGGACTTATGTCGGATCCTAAGGGACGTATTATTGAGCGTCCTATTAAGGCAAACTTCCGCGAGGGGCTGTCCGTTCTTGAGTACTTCCTTTCGACTCACGGAGCTCGCAAGGGACTGGCTGACACCGCCCTAAGGACGGCTGACAGCGGTTATCTAACCAGGCGTCTCATCGATGTCGCCCAGGAGATTATCGTTCTTTGGGAAGACTGCGAGACCACGGGAAATGCATGGATTGAAAATGGCGAGGAAGACTCACTGCTTACGCCGTTCGAAGACCGAATACGTGGACGTTTCTTGAGCATGCCTGTAGCCGATTCGGAAACAGGCGAAATCCTGGTGGATAGAAATGAATTACTAAATGACGAGACCATAGGCAAGCTGAAAGATGCGAACGTGCCTGGCGTGTTCGCTCGGTCACCGCTGGCCTGTGAAGCTCGGCGCGGCGTTTGCCGGATGTGCTATGGCGTATCCATGGCCAACTGGTCAAAGGTGTTGATTGGCGAAGCCGTGGGCATTATAGCTGCACAGAGTATTGGTGAGCCTGGAACTCAGCTCACGATGCGTACCTTCCATACTGGAGGAATCGCGGGCTTGGACATCACCAGCGGTCTGCCAAGAGTAGAGGAGCTTTTCGAGGCTCGTGCTCCCAAGGGCGAGGCAGTGCTGTCCGAGATTGATGGAATTGTGGAAGTTCACGACTCTACTGAGGGCCGGACTATCCAGGTTGTTAGCACTGAGGACTTCAGCGATGAATATGTCCTGCCAGAGGGCTACACGGCTCAGGTCAGCGACGGGGACCTGGTAAATATGGGAGCCCCGCTGGCGATCAGTGATGACGGCGGACAGCAAGATGACGAAGAGAATACCTCTTTGGCGACCACAGATATTGTTGCCAGAGTTTCAGGTGTAATTCGTGTTGATGGAGACACAATAAGCATTACCTGGACCGACGACGACCAGAGAGAGTACGTCATTCCAGCGGCTTCCCATATCGTGGTGGCCTCTGGTGACCAGGTAGTGGCCGGTGAGCAGCTGACTTCAGGTCCTAAGAATCCTCAGCAGATACTGAGAATCCAGGGACGTGAATCAGTGCAGCAGTACCTCATTGAAGAAGTGCAGAAGGTGTATCGCTCTCAGGGCGTGACAATTCACAACAAGCACATTGAGGTCATCATCTCGCAGATGCTTCGAAAGGTCAGGATCGATAGTCCTGGCGATACGGAATTGCTACCCGGTGAACTGGTGGACCGGCAGCCGTATGAAGACATCAACGCCGGTATCTTGGCTGAGGGAGGCGAGCCAGCGACTGCTAGCCCGGTTCTCTTGGGCATAACTAGGGCATCGCTCAACATGGAGAGCTTCCTAGCGGCGGCGTCCTTCCAAGAGACCACGAGAGTACTTACAGAGGCGGCTGTTAATGGTGATGTCGATTACCTCCGAGGCCTGAAGGAGAACGTCATCATCGGTAGGCTGATCCCAGCCCGCCTGGACGGAACAGAAGAGGGACGCGAGTTCTTGGGTCTCGACGATGATCCAGAGCCGGAGCCAGTTGGTATTATGTCCAATCCTCTTGATGGGGATGGTATTGACCCGACTGGGATAGGCGGTGACGAAGTATCCCCGTCTGGATTTGGACTGCAAGATGTTGCAGAAGAAACACCGGTGGGCGACGACTAGACCCGTTTGAAAGATTGGCAACTTACTAAGGGCAGGCTAAGCAGCTTGCCCTTAGTAATATGCAAGATTTAGTGAATGCCTTGGGGGTGTAAGTCAACAGTCTGGGGGGCGCAGAGGCGGACCCGCAACATCCCAACCTACGAAGGTTATTAAGGCTGTTATAGTAATTAGCCCTGGGTGTCCTGAAATGTTGACCTGTCATTGGCCCCCTTGCTACACTCTGGGTACGTATGGATAATGTTTGGGCGGTTAGCTCAGTTGGCTAGAGCGCTACGTTGACATCGTAGAGGTCACAAGTTCGAGTCTTGTACCGCCCACCACGCATCTAAGTGATTGGAGTAGCAAATCCCCCCACTGCATCCCTAGTTACTAAAAAAGCGATATGCGTTCCACATCTGGAGAGGAGGAATCCTTGGCTGACCAACCTAGTGAAAAATCGATGAACCGAATGCGCACCATGGTTGATAAGTTTTGTGCGAAGTCGGGAACTTTTAAGCATCCTGGTGAGGGCATAACGGAATCAGTCATTCTAGGCCTGGCACAGAATGTGGATGAACTCGGCAGGCCGCTATGTCCGTGCAGGTTCTATCCGGACAAAAACGAAGAAGCCAAATTTCGCACTTGGATGTGTCCGTGCGATGATATGCAGATCTACAAGTACTGTCATTGAATGCTTTTCGTAACGGAAGAGGGTCTTCCGATAACGGAGCATCTGCCCGAGGAACACGAAGGCAGAGTAATGTACGGTGATATTAAAGACCCCACGCCTGATAAGGGCAGGGCATTGCGAAACAAGGCGGAAGAGCGCGAAATAGAGCGAAAAGAGCGTCCTTCTTAAATTACGAATTTGGATGCGGCATAAGACTTGGAGGTCTAAATGGCAGAACCAATAGTGGTTACAGATGCAAACTTTGAAGTAGAAGTTTTG
>Ga0302132_10002239_pt1 | contig 11128 bp, 16 predicted proteins | sample CB9_321_MG_FD_203113 | JGI IMG/M metagenome (GOLD analysis project Ga0302132, IMG submission 203113) | Marine microbial communities from Western Arctic Ocean, Canada - CB9_32.1 | ecosystem: Environmental > Aquatic > Marine > Oceanic | place: Canada: Western Arctic Ocean | collected 2017-09-19
GCCTGGGAAAACACCATGAAGTCTGCAGCAGCATGCTTGCTGGCAAACACGCAGCATGTATGCACACCACCCTTAGCTCTAAAAAAACTGTAGCTAACAGTGTTCCGGTAGTCGTTAAACCCTACGAGGACACTCAGCTCGATGACCTCCGTGGGGGGAGGGTCGTTGGACAGACTGTTTATCAGTCTCTCCCTCAGCCCGTCCTTGAAACTACCCTCTATTACCCGTCTTTTCTTGAAACCCATTATTCGCCTTTCGCTTTTAGTTGTGCGGCCATGGTCCTGAGGTCGTCGCCGCTAACAGTTTTCTTCGGACCAGATGCTGGGATTAGTGCGTCCCAGTTAGTGACAAGTGACCCCATCGTGAAGGGGCCTTTGAGCCACGAGTGCCCATCAAACATGAACTCCATTCGGGCAATAACCTCCCCTTCGCCGTGACTGGCTAGGAGGTCCTTCAAGTTCTTGCCTTCCCTTGAGCCCCACCTCGGTTTACGCCCACTGGACTGCCCGAGGTATCGCTCAAAATAGTAAGCGACACATCGAGGGTAAGGTCCCTCCTTAGCCTCCCTGCTTTTCTTCTTAGTAGGAGTAAGAGTAATAGTAGGAGTAAGAGGGCTGGCGAGGCCTGGCGAAGGCTTGGTTACAGTCTGGTCATTTACCAGGCTATCACCAGGCTTAGTCTGGTGGGGGTTTGGCACATTCGCGGCAAAACGGCCATTTACGCGCTTAGCCGATCCTGCTCTAGCCCTCCCCCCTTTCTTCCCACCGACCCTCAACTTTGACAGCCACTCGGTCCTGCCCCGGCACCCCTTCACCCGGACACTGCCCTCCTCCGCTGGCGAGCCAAGCCCAGACTCGACCAGCACCGTTGCGGCGACGTCGGTTGCCACCGCGAGGAAGATAGCCAGGTCGCAGGCTGAGATGATGTCCACTTCCCTGTCCGTGCACCACCCCCAGACTCTCACCATCCGCCCCAGTGCCTCGTATTGATTGTACCCTGCCAGCGCGCCCAGTCTCTCAAACCTCGGGTCTGAATACGCCCTAGCGTCCACAGTAACGTTTGCCGCCATGACTACTCCTCCATGTTCGCTAGTGCTGTTGGATCAAAGTTGTAAAGGGGGTCAGTTTCGTACTCCTTGAGTGGCGCTTCGTCCCACATCCCACATGTAACAGTGCCCAAGCTAACTTTCTCGATGGCAACTGCCGCTGTTCGTCCCGGTTTGGCCGCACCGTTCTCCCATTTGGAAAGTTGTGTTGGTTCACATTTGAGCTGAGCTGAGCATTTACGCTGGGTTAGACCAACATTGTACCTCCACCTAAACAGTTCCTGGGCACCCCGGTTCAGCCTGCTTAGTGGCTTCTCACTCTTTTTTTCTATCGCCATGGAGATAACCTGTCACAATTAACTTGTATTGTCTACCAACTATGGTAAATTATTTTTCATGGCGATACAGAATGAAAAAACAGACACCTCCCTTACGGTTCAGGAGCCTGCTGCTGCAGCCGAGAACTTTCAACCCGAAACCATGGAAGAGATGATGCGCCTTGCGAAGGCTATTGCAGGGAGCAGTATCATACCGAGCGCGTACCGGAATAAGCCTGGCGACATCGTCGTATGTGTAATGACTGGCCGTGAGCTGGGCCTCGACTTTATGCAGAGCCTCCGGGGAATGCACGTTATCAACGGCAAAGCGATCCTCAGTGCTCAGGCGATGGTGGGGCTTTGCCAGCGTCATTCGGTATGCAAATACTTCGTGCTTGTCGAGTCTACAAATAAGAAGGCAACGTACAGCACTCATCGGGTAGGTGACCCGTCGCCCACCACGTACTCATACACGATTGAAATGGCGTCGAAAGCGCAGTTGACGAAAGGTCCGACGTGGCAGAGACACCCCGATGCCATGCTTCGTGCTCGTGCTCAGTCTGCCCTAGCTCGTACAGTGTATTCAGACCTGATGATGGGCATCTATGAGCACGGCGAGGGCGAGGAGATTGCCGGTCGTAAACTCCCATCTCTTGAGGTGGTCGTGGAGCCTGACACCACGGCAGATGTAACTGTGGCGAGCAGCGGTGAAACCACAGTCGATGCTGACTTTGAAATGGTCCCAGACGAGAAGGACCAATCCGTACTGTACAAAAACCTTGAGGGCCAGATGAACGATCTCCGCGACACCGTGGACTTCGATGCACTTAGCTCCCTTGCCGAGGAGGTCCGCCTGCATCATGAGGCGCAACGCATCGCAGATTGCCATCGGGATGACCTCGCCAAATTGTATCTTCCGGTTCGTGACTCCATCCGTGTTGCCTACGAAAAGGGAGCAGATGCTTCTTAAGCGGGGCACAGCCTCCAAGATCGGGCTGGCATTGTGCTGCCCAGGGAGCCACGCATTACCCTGGGTACAGTCTACAGGTCCAGCCGCACAACGTGGCATTGCAGGGCACCACGCGCTTCGTATGGTATCGGATCTGGGGGTCGAGGATGGTCTTGCTGCCGCTTGCCTCGACTACCCCGAGTACGTGGACTTCCTTCGTGACATACCCTACGAGGACTTTGCCGATTTGTTTAAGTACGACGCGGAAGTTCCCTTGGCTCTTGACTACCGCACCAGCATTGGGAGGCTTTTAAAGGCAACCGGGGCTCGCGACTACAGGGAGGTCACTCCTTTTGAGATGGCTATGACACCCGACATCCTGGGAGTAGGGAAGGACTGGGTTTACATCGGGGACTTCAAGTTCGGGCACACCAAACTGGGAGCGGCTAAGGACTCTGCCCAGATGAATGCTCCTGCCGTCGCTGCAGCGGACATCTTCAAAAAGCCCAAGGCAATCGTCGAGTACATATACGTTGACCGTGGCTACCGCGATAGAGCCGAGCTTGACGCATTCGACCTGAACAGGTTTAGCCGCAAACTATCCCGTCTGTATACACAGTTTGCAGCAGCAGCCGATGCCGTTTCCAGGGGGCAAGCACCGGATGTGACTACTGGGAGGTGGTGCCGTAACTGCCCAGCACAGACTGCATGCCCTGCACAGAAGAGCCTCGCCATAGAACTTGCCACCTGCAACGATACCGTGCCTTTCAATACACCCGTGACAAGATCGCAGATGGCAGACGCCTTCGAGAAAGTCAAGATAGCGCAGAACCTACTAAACAAAGTCACTGCATCGATCTACGCTGAAGCTGAGAGGGAGCCTATTCAGCTCAGGAACGGCAAGATGTTAGGCCAGGTCCGCAAGGAAGGTAACGAGGTACTCGACGGTGAAGTGGCATACAAGGTCCTCACCGAACTGGTTGACCCCTCGGTGGCAGGCAGTGCCTTTAAGCATACAGCGTCAAAGAAGGCTATTGCGGAGTTCGTTAAGGAGCATCAACTAACCGTCACCAAGGCGATAGACCCTGATGCCGAGAAGAGCCTGTCCCAGAAGGCTCTGAACAGAGAGGTGCTAAACAGGATACGAGATGCGGGGGGAGTAACAAGGAAACCCAGTGTGAATGTGGAGGAATATAATGCCCTGCGAAAAATGTGAAGAATACAGAGCGGCCCTGGAAAAGATAGCAACACCAGTTGGGTTCTCTAATCCCCTTGATCCCCAGACGGATACCATCATAGCATATATATCGATGAAGGTAGCTATTGCAGTGGAGGCACTACTAAATGGGAACCCAGAAGCAACCCCTCGACAAATTCGTCATCCAGCTATTCAAGACAGATGATGGGCGTGGGTGGTTCTGCCACTGCATTGGCCTTGAGATCTACACAGAGGGTCGGGTCCTCGCGGGTGCCTTAAGCGACCTGGGGGTAAAAATCGCAGAGCACGAGTACCAGTACAAGTCTTAGTGTCGCTGCTACCTACGCAGCGAGAAGTGCATGGGATCACAAAAGCCACCCCTGGCCCCAGTGCCCCAGTCTCCTCCCCAGGAAAACCCAACCGACTTGAACGCGAGGACCACCGACTCTGGCAGTGAACTATACTTTCCCCAACCCGGTTCGAACGGCTTCGGGTCAGTTGGTTTACGGTAGAAGGCGCGGTTGGTCGATGAGTTTATATCAAAGGCCACCGCCCATGTGTGATCGCTGAGCGGTCTAGATTTGTCGTGCCGCATGTGGCGAGGGTTAAAGCAGCCGACTCGCTCAAGTTTGTAGCCGGGGGCCACTAGCTGAGCACGCCTAAGAGCTTCCCGAAAATACGGGCTGACAGAGCGATGCATATACAGCCTGCGACTAAGACCAGGTAGGAGGTCAGCAGGAACTGTATGAAGTTTTCGCGCAAACGCTCTAGAAACTTTGGCGGTTCCTTTTGAGGTGTAGGCGACAGATGGATCTCCATAAACTTCGACCATTCCTTTCCTGCCCTTGGGTATAGATTTGAGGGGTCCATCAAACTCTGGCCACCCGTCCACCAGCTCGGCTACCTCCTCCTCCTCGGTAGGAATTGGAGGTAGAACTAGCGGAGGTGCAGGCTCAAAAAACCGCTGAAGAAACCTAAGCAACTCCCCCCAGAATCTATTCTTCTTCTTCATCCTGCGGGCCTAGCTTGATAGCTGCTCGGCTCCAGGTGTAGCCAAGGGCCGCGAGCACTTCCATCGCGCCACCTGTGATCTTACTGATTGTTCCGCCGTCGGTTATGACACCTGACGCCATTAAGGCTCCCAGACATAAGACCGCGAGGCAGATGTAAAATTCACTCGTCTTGATCCCCTTCGTCATCTTCAATCTCCTTGCAAAGTGCCCACGCCTTGGTCATCCACAAAATTGTGTCTTCCAAGTAGAGAGCTAGTTTCCACGCCTTCTCTTTCGAGAGGCAGTATCCCAATTCAGGTGGGCAGTCATCCCCCGATACGTTCGGTGGTGGTGGCGGAGCTTCCGACAGACATGGCACATGTTCCACCTTGAACTCATGTTTCACCACCGTCTTCACCGGACAGCACATCGTCAATGATAACAGAGGGATCAACATCATGTTTTTTAAGTAACGCATTTTTCCTGTCGATCCCTTCCTTCAACTTTCGCACGATAGCTTGGTAGCCGACGGTTCTTTCCTTCTCTTGCTTCAGCTTCGCGGTAGCGTCCTGGGCATGTTCGAGTACTCCGCGAAGCTCTAAGCGAAGTTCTCCGGTCGTCCGCACTTCTTCAACCAACCGCCATAGTGCTAGGCCAAGACTAGCGCCGAAACCAACAGTGGTTATCGCTAAAGCTGTTGTCATCCGCCACCAATCAGTTGCATTACTACCTGGGCCCCACCTGCCCCAAGGCTGCTAGTGACCAACATGGCCATAACTATTTTCGCGATGTACCGCCGCTGCTCCTCAAACATAATCTGCATTGCCTCAACCTCTTTAGCGACTACTTCGAGCCGCTCAGCCATCCAAGCGATCTTGCCATCTCTGCCACTCGTTCCGACTGTTTCGATTAAAATCTCTTTGTTCCGCTCGACCAGCTTTTTAAGTTCACCGAACTTCACCTCGACGCTCTGCAGCCGATGGTCCATGACCTCCGGAATGCCAGCCCCTGCGACGGGTAGTGGTGGCAACGGCGTCCTGTAGTCGTCATCGTGCGGCATACTATCCCGTCAGCTCAATCAGTACCTTTGGCTTTTCCCGAGTAGCCTCCACGAATGCTTCCTGAAACGAGAAGAGTTGCATCGTAACGACTGGCGTTATCTTTGCTTCAGGCTCCTTGATGGCGGCGCAGACTGCGGCGTGATGGGAGTCTTCTATGGCAACGTACTCGCCGGGCTTCGCATCCCTGAACGCATCCCGCACCGCAGACCTAACTCGGTCGGCATCGTACCCCTTGCCCAGGGCACCGTCGGGTAAAACAATGTCTGCCAAGTACCGGCACATTCTCCACGGAGAACTCCCGCCGTCTACGAGGATCGGCTCCCCGGTGGTTAGGTTTTTAATCTGTATGGGCTCCGGTATCTTCACGTATCTCATTCTTCTAGTCTCCTATTATACCAGGCTGTGCCCGTGACTCTGTAAAGTTGTTATCGCCAGGGTGACAATATCATCGATGTCCGGGAATGTATCGACCGTCTCCTTTAGGTGTAGGTGGTGCGCTTCGTGCCCGCCAAGATCGGGCAGTGGGATCATCACGGCGTTTCCGCCACTGTCGAAGCAATCAACCAATACGCTGTAAGTCCACTTTGCGTCAGCGAAGGTGATTCTTAGCGAGCTGATGTCTGATTTTGTCGGTGTTCTTAATTCCATTTTGAAACCTTAATCGTTATGAAACGGATGGTGACTTGAGAAGCCTAGCCCGTTCCCATCGGGGGTTAAGTGGTTCGCATTGCTCGAATGGTCTTTAATTTTTATCGTGCCGCCGTCGTCGATTGAATCGCCTTTCCAGTAGGCAGCCAGGCCAGACGTCGTAGGGTCTAGGTCTTTGTTGTAATTCGCAGTAATTTCGGCAGTTGACCGAGCGGTGTTCCATAATCGAATCTCGCACATCCTGCCATCAAACTGATAGGCAACGTCATCAGTACTCGAATCAAAATTCCCCAAAACCAAATCTGCGTTATTGTCGTGCACTGTTGATTGTACAGCACCGGAGGTGTACGGCGCTGCAACAGCTTCCCAGCTAACGTTTCCGCTTGCCGTTGTAAGTAGTACCCCGTCCATATGTAACGCGTGCTGTAATGGAACAGTTGCTTGAGATACATCATAGACCCAAGCGAAGTGGGTCCAGACAGATGACTCATGCCTGTACGTCGTCGCCGAGGTAACATTATTAGTTACACTGCTTGACCAATATTGAGTCTTCCAGCTGTGGTCGGTCCCGGCGTACGTCCCGTCAGACGAAACACCCAGACGGAAATATCTTCCATAGGTGTAGTGCAAATCGCGAATTTCCCAGGCCATGTTTCCCGCCGCGAACTTTCCCAAAACTTCATTTAAATTAGAATCCAAATCTCCGTAGCACCACCAGAACTCCACCGTAAAATCTGAAGTTCCCCAAGTCCAAGCCGCATCATCGGTGTGCCTTGCTGCGTTGATTCCTGCACCCTGCGAACTCGTGAATGCGGTTGCGCTTTGCGAGAGCTTGATACTCCGCTTTGCGTCCGGCTTACGGACTGCGACAGTTGGGACATACCCCGCGTACTTCGGTTCCAGGTCGTTGTTGTGCCGCCCTCCGTAATCTTTGAAGTCCGTTGTCAGAGGCCAGTAGCTGGCTAAACTTTCTTCGCCAGGGACTGGGTGGACGGTCATCAACTCTTTCATCCTGTCAGTGGTCAGGACACTATTGTATATTGCAACGTGCCGGTACTCTGCATCGTGTGGATAAGAATCGCTGCCGCTGTCATGACCGCCGATGGCGAGCCCACTCGTTGCGTCCACATTCATCTCCGTTAAACCTGCCGCACCTGTAACCGAACCGTTGTCAAGGAGCTGCCCATCGACCACAAATTTCAACTCGTCGGCAAGTGCCGTCTGGCTTATGTCCCAAGACAACGCTAGATGGTGCCATCCATCAGGGTTCCAATTGTTTCCCTGCGTGAATGTCCAAATACCCGTCGTTGCGTAGGCGTGCCCCGTGCTATAGAAGTACGTGTATATCCTTTGTTCTTTTCCGTACGTGTACCAATAAATTGCATATGCACTGCCTTTTGACAACATCAGAGTCCAAGCTGGCTGTGTTGCGTCGGGTTTGATATGCCAACTCCACGTCATCCCTGTGACACCAGCATCATTGAGTCCATTGCTTGTCGCGTGGTCAACGCGCAGGTACTTGTGTTGACTCGTCGTCGCCTTGTCCATGAGCGTAGAGCCTTCGGGTATTCGTTGATGGAACATTGTCATAGCAAACTCCTTATCCTAGACCGTAGCCAATTGAGCAGATGAACTCTTCGCTGCCTCCCGTTGCGTCTGCGCAGATAACATGAACGACGTCTTTAGCTGCTGCACTCGTACTTAAAAGTGGATTACCTCCACCAGCAAAATGAAAAGTCGCGGGCCAGGTTGCGACCCGTCCGCCCGTCCCGTCCTGTGTTATTATGAAATACCATTGGTATCCGAGTGTTGCGTTAGTGAACGCAAGAGTAAATGCATGAGCTGCTGTGAGATGGAAGATGTTGCCGGCACTCAGGTCTGCGGAGATACTAAGAGCCGACGTCAAGGCGGTGTTTCCAGTCGTCTGCCCACCACCTCCAGCCGCCGCCCATGACGGTGCGGTTGCGCCGCCGTTCATGGTCAACACTTCGCCCGCTGCGCCTTTTGCAAGACGTGTTAAAATGTTGCTTGTTCTGTAGTAAGTGTCGCCATCTGCGTCTGACCCGATCGACATCGTGACACCCGCCAAGGCCGCACCGGCTGAGAGTGTCCCGGCTGTAACAGTCCCGAACCTTGTAATCGATGTAAGGTTGCTTGGGACCATGGCCTTGTCGGTGGCCGACCCCGCAGTGACCTCGGCATTCGTGGCGATCTCTACAATACCCGCCGCACTCGTTGACGCCGCACTCCCACCCGCATCCGTTACCGTTACCGCAGTGCCTACTGCTGCTGCTGTAACCGTACCACCGACAAAGTTAATTGACGTTGCGCCGGCGGTTAGCTCGCTACCCTCCTCCGACACAGAAAGCGCGGAGCCTCCACCACCTCCACCGCCGGATGGAGTTGAAACAAACCCGCCTTTTGTTGCACCTAAAAATCCACCCGCCATGATTAACTCCTGTTTCCTAAGTCACGTGCCGCGATAACAGCTTCAACTGTAGCCGCCGTTACTGTTACAACTTCGAGGTAGAGCCGGTCAAAACCACGTAGCCCTTTGATTATTTCCACATGTCTGATGAGCGTGTCATCGGCATCGATTGTCATTGCAGCAATGGCATTCCCCTCATTGAGTAGCCCCTTGTTTTCTGCGGTGGCGTCTGTCCCGAGTGGGTACCATTTTGATGTTACACTGTGGTACCCCCACGCTTTCACCGTAACCGTGTTACTGGACGTTCCCGCAGTGCTATGCACCATGCAAACTATTTCGTTAGGGTGCCGCATTTGTCCCAGATCCACGCCTTCTGTCGCCGTTGCTGGTTCTGTGTTTGCTGAAGTTACCCCCGTGAAGACTGTTAAGTTTTGTTTTGTGCTTGGCATGTCGTTCCTCTATTTCGCAGTGATTCGTTGAAAGTTTGTTTTCTGTTGCTCGGCTGACTGGCGAACCCTGCTGAGGTCTGCCGAAGATTGTTGTGGCTCTGGTGGTGGGGCGTAGCTATTTTGTAACACTGATATAAAATCCGCTCTCATGGACGTGTGCATGGGTACACCCCAAAGGAGTGAGACCTGCATCAGCTTCTTGTGCGGTAGCTTCTTCTCTGAGGATGCAAGTGCTTCCATAAGTTGCATCTGTATGCGGTGGTATATTTCACCGTATGAATCCTTTAGCGCATCAACTTCTGTCTTGGTTAATCGGTAGTCTGACATACGGTCAACAATGCTAAGAGGGTTTTCCGTCGCTGCCACGTACCTAGCCCACTTGGTTATCTCGTAGTCTGGTGGGAGGTAGCCGCTGAACTTCATCATCACAGATCCCATCGCTGGGGACTTGGGCATTTTGGCGTAGACATTCCCTAGTCGTCGGTAGATCTTCGTCTCTAGATCCATCGCTAGTTTTCCATTGAGTGCATGGAGTTTCGACATCCGACCGTTGATGTGCTCCATGGTTGACATCTGGTCACCCATGACAGCGTGCAACTCCTCAGATCGTGCGAGGTATGCCCTTTGCAACTTCGACAATCCCTTACCGGCAATCTCGCTCTTGGGTGGTTCTTCTCCGAACACCCAAAAAGAGATCTCTCCCAAGACATCTTCAGCGTGCCTTGGGGCCGACCTGCGGATAGCACCCGCTGGTTTCACAAAGTTATCCACAGCCACCTGGATCTTTTTCGCCTGCCGGGCGTAGGAATTACCCACCTTCGTGCCAAGGCCGAGCTTAATTAAACCCCTAGCTCCCGATCCAACTATGGACGCTACAGCAGTGCCAACCATACCCCTACCGGCTACTGAACGAACACCAGTATACACACCTTGGCCACCACCCCTCATAAAAGCGTCCATAGCTACCTTCCCGGCTACGGTCTGCTTTTTCTTCTTAGGTTTCGCCCTACCGGGCACGTTGAGCCCGAGGGATTCCATCTCGTCTTCTAGCTCCCTGATGCGGATGCGGGAGTTCTTTAGATCTTTCTCATGGCGTGCGCGGATCCTGGCGTTCTTCTCCTTGGCCGCTTCAGTACCTGAGACACGGGCCTTCTTGGTCTCTTCTGCCGCTTCAGATGCGATACGGTTTACCTGCTGGGCTTTCTCCGCTGCTGCCTCCGCTCTTGTCGGTGGGGCGTCTGCATCTACCTTTGCATAACCTTGGGCCTCTGCTTCCCACACCTCTTCGAGGTCGTCCAGGGTCTTCTTGTAGTCTCTTTGTGCCTGGCGATACCTTGCGTTTAACTCTTCCGGTATGCCTTTCGGGGAGATCTTCCCCGGTCCAGCTTCCCGTGCTGAGGTTGCATCCGCTAGGTCTGCCGCTGCTTCATCGAGCGCACGAAGTTTCTGCGTCCTTCTGATCTCTGCCTGGGTGGGAAGGCGTCTCTCGTTCGCGCTAGGTGCCCCACCTGGGGGCTTCTTGCCCGGTGCAAATTTCCCTTTAAGACGCTTGCCTGCATACATAACGGCGAGCACATTCGCCGCCTGCCCAACGATAGGTATATCCCCCGGTATCAGGGCACTTGGGTCAGTATCGGTAAATTCCCCGAGAATCTCTAACCCCGCCACAGCATCAGCGGCGTTGACTCCATCAACAGCGTCACCTATGACCTTGTGGGATCTAAGCATGTCGGCAGCACTGACTTCCGATCCAAACTTAGAATTGAAATTCTCAAAGAGAGGGTCTAGCTCAAGGATAGACTTACCCTCGGAAGCCCTCTCTACGTTAACTCTGTGAAGTTCACGGTTGAGATTGAGAGTTGCTGCCTCCATCTCATCGATTGACTTAATGGCAAGGTTGTACAGATCTGGGTCACTCTTCCCCCACTGTGCAAGGGAGTCGGAGGTGTAGTCGATAACAGTTCGTCCAACACGGGAGCCGTTATCAAGTACGCTGGTGTGCGTTATAAAGTACCGCTCAAACTCTTGCCGCGTCTCGTGG
>Ga0302132_10002242_pt1 | contig 11120 bp, 19 predicted proteins | sample CB9_321_MG_FD_203113 | JGI IMG/M metagenome (GOLD analysis project Ga0302132, IMG submission 203113) | Marine microbial communities from Western Arctic Ocean, Canada - CB9_32.1 | ecosystem: Environmental > Aquatic > Marine > Oceanic | place: Canada: Western Arctic Ocean | collected 2017-09-19
ATGCTGTAGCTGAAGATTACACCATCACTGAGCGGTTCAGGAACTGGAGGGGCCTTAACTAATGCCAGACTGGAGTGAAGGTTCTGTCTTCGTCATAGTAGGAATAGAGTCTCAAGACAAAGAACTAATGCTTAAAGGTTTCAAGTTGATACATGAAGATGGCCATAAACTCTCACCGTGGTTGATCTCCATACTACACGGGAGATTAAAAACGTCGAAGGCCATAGACTCAGACGAACCCGAAAGCGAAGAACAGGTTTTGGAATGTATACCCTTATGTATTCGTGACATTGAGAACAGGATCGAAGACAGCAGGATCGTTGAAGCATTCCTAGCAGATATATCCAACGACCACCATTAACCCATAATGAGACATGCATATAGAAGAAAGGGATCTAGCTTGGATCACCGTTATGAGAGAAGAACTCAGTGACTTTGCCGAAGAACTCAACAGTAGGAAAACAACGTGTGACTGTTGTTCTCTCAAGAAATGGGATGACTTTGGGCAAGGCGTAATTGGAGTCACCGCACGAAGCGTGGCTGTCAAGCTGGCTAAACTCCATTCATTAATGGAAGCTGAACTTAAGGCCAATGAGAAGGTGTAACACCCGGTAGCGACAAGCGTTATCGGCAATTCAGTTCCTTAAAGGGGGGAACAAAGATGTTCAAGAATTACTCAGTAACAGTGGAAGGGGTCACCCCACTCATGACCAATCGTTTTGTTGGTGATATTGGGGTGGATGATGGCAACTCTCGCCCAGTTTTTAGAGGTGAGGAAGGAACTCCAAGAGAGCAGGCTTGGAATACTCTGTACTTCAGTGGCGATGGCGAGACACTCATCATCCCTGGTCCCAACCTATTCTCTTCTCTTATGGAGGCGGGTAAGTGGTTCAAGATCGGAAGGGTCAAGGTCACGACCGTAAAGACCTCGCTACTTCCAGCCTGTCTACATCTGGAAGAGCTTGTATTGCCAATTGAGCATAAGGATGAATGGGAAGTTGATAGCCGTCCGGTGAGAATCCCGGCCACGGGTGGGCGCATCATACGACACCGCGCCGTCTTCAATGACTGGAAACTCAACTTCACCCTCCACCTTGATGCAACAATACTGGCTCCGAAGATGCTTCGTGAGATCGTGGATGCAGCAGGTAGTCGTATCGGGTTGGGCGATTTCCGCCCACAAACCAAGGGACCATTCGGTAAGTATGTTGTCACCAATTGGGAACAGCTTAAGTAAGCTGCACAACCAGAGGAGTACTCATGATGAGGACTCGCGAAGCTAGGCGCATGAAGAGACGTGCCCTGAAACGAGCACAAATCTTAGGTCATCGACCCAAATTAATATCCGGCGAAGGTGCATTGCACCTCTACGGATGCCTAGAGAAAAACTGCTTTCATGTGCTTGAGTGTTGGGATAATCCAACCCAAGCCTGCGGCAAGATGATGCACATCCCGTGTACCCTTGGCTTGGAACGCAGTTGGTGGAAGAGGCTTAGGTACAAAGTCTACAAATTCCTAACTATAGGTGGTGACTGATGGCTTGCATGGATCACGTCTGTCGAGGCTGCGGCAGGTCAGAGATGAACAATAAATCTGGGCCGGAGCAGTGGCCCTGCCCGAAGTGCGGAAGTGAGGAGTACTCCAGTTACTTCGACGAGGAGCCGGACCACGATTACCCCGATTACGTTGACCATGACGAAGAGGGAGGGGAGGATCCATGATGGACAACTTCGACAACATATGACTAACACCCACGGTGACGGTCGTAGCCAAAGATTTAGCGGACCCAGGGGTAGGGGTTGGAGGCGGTGTGTCTGTACGGTGGAGACAACGGCGGGGAAAGCCAAGGAGAACCCCTCTGGCCGTCAGGCTGCCCGAAAGAAAGGCACCCAATGTTCCGTCCACGTTTCGCCGGATCGTATCAAGAAGATCGGCCTCCCGATATGCCCGGCGCATGAAGGCTCGTGGAGACGCCTTGTAGCAGAGGACGAGGAGAGGAGGAAGGCACTCCGCGCAAAGTATGATCCCGGCCCACTCTATTCAGAGGACGAGTGAGACGATTCAGTGGCTCCAGGCCCACAAAGAAAAACCCCTGCGCTAATCAAGTTGGATTTGATTAGGGCAGGGGGAACAGGAGTGGGAAAGGGGGGCTAACCCAAACCTATTTTTTTTCTCATTGTCCACCAAGACGAGAACACAAAGAGGAGTATGTGTTACATCGTCATTGCGAACTTAATCACCTCTGGTACTCATAGCAACATCGTGGCTTGGCCGGGTGTGGCCTGGCAGGGCTGGGCGGGGCGCGGCAAGGTAAGGCATAGTAGCGTGGTCTGGGTACGGTAGGGCCTGGCCAGGCGGGGCAGCGTGTGGCAGGGCGCGGCGGGGCGGGGCAAGGTAAGGCATAGTAGCAAGGCGAGGTCTGGTGTGGCGGGGCGGCGTGAGGCTGGGTCCGGCGAGGTCGGGCGTGGCAAGACAAGGCATAGTAGCGCGGCTGGGTGTGGCAGGGCAGAGCGAAGCGGGGCTAGGCTGGGTTTGGCAACGCAAGGTAAGGCATAGTAGCAAGGCGAGGTTTGGTATGGCACGGCATGGGCAGGCTGGGCGCGGCGTGGCAAAGCACGGCAAGGCATAGTAGCAAGGATGAACTAACCCAACATGAACACTTCTAATGAGGAGATGCGATGAAGAGCACAACACAATGGTTCACCGTGGATAAGGCTGGCTTGGCCGCAGTCGCAACGCGGCGCGGCGTGGCACCTCTAATTCTTGAGCCCGTCCAGAATGCATGGGACGAGGAGGGCGTCAGTCGTGTTGCACTGACCCTCTTCCCCGTGGAAGGCAGGCGGGCACAAGCGCAGCTACGGGTAGAGGATGACTCACCCGATGGCTTCAGAGATCTGGCCGACGCCTACACGCTCTACAAGCAGTCGTATAAAATCGGGAACCCAGAGCAGCGAGGTCGCTTTAACTGCGGCGAGAAGTTCCTGCTATCGGTAGCGTCCGAAGCAAGCATCATCAGTACCACAGGTTCAATCTTCTTTGGGCCTGACGGTCGCAAGCTAGGGCGCAGGAAAACGGAGACGGGTTCCATACTCACCGCCACTCTGAAGATGCGGCGAACGGAACTCGACGATGCGCTGGTACTCTTACGCTCCATGATTCCTCCGCAGGGAATTGAGACAGTCATCAATGGCGAAGTCTTAGAGCAGCGCAAGTCTATAGCGGAAGGCGTTCGGACCCTCCAGACAGAGATCAAGGGCGAGGAAGGCGGCTTCAGGCTCACGAGACGCAAGGCCACCCTCAGCATCTATGAGGTGTTGGAAGGAGAGACGCCTCATCTGTACGAGATGGGCATCCCAGTCGATAAGCTTGATTGCCCTTGGCACGTTGATGTGGCGCAGAAGGTGCCACTGTCAGTGGACAGGGGCTCTGTGAGGCAAGCGTTTAGGTTAGACGTTGAGCGTCACATTGCTGAGATCATGGCTAAGGACATCAGTGATGAAGAGGCACAGGGTGGCTGGATCGGTACGGCGTTGGAGTCGATGGAGGATACAGATGCCATCAGGGCGGTGATGCTGGCTCGTGTCGGGAAGGCGGTGACCTTCAACCCACTCGCACCAGAAAGTAATAAGCGAGCTATCGACGCTGGGTATGCAGTTATCCACGGCAGACAATTCTCCAAGGCCGCATGGAGGTCGATAAGATCTGCCGACGCCTTGACCCCATCATCTAGTATGTTCGATGATGGTAAGGTGGAGTCATCACCGGATGGGATACCGGAGATTCCAGAGAGTCAGTGGACCCCGGCCATGCAGCGTCTGAGCAGCTACACACAAGACTTTGCCCAACACGCTTGTGGGGTCACGCCAACTGTGAAATTCTGGAAGGACAGTGGGCTTAGTTTCGCCGGATTGTGCGGCGGTAACGCAATCGGATTCAATGTAGCAAAGGTGAAGATCACCGATCAGTTCCAAGTAGACCAACTACTGATCCATGAGTGCGCTCACTTCAAGGTCAGTGACCACCTGACCAGCGCCTTCTATGACGAGTGCTGCCGTATCGGTGCACGGCTGAGGACACTGGAAGCAACCCTCTAGAAGTCCCAATCCTCCTCGTTCTCATCAAAGGTGGGGGCGAAGTCACTCCAAAAACCAGCCGATCTATCAAACTTCAGCGGACACACACCATGTCTGCCGATCCACGACCATCTCACCTTCCAGATGTGCGCTTCAGGAGGTTCCACATCATGTGGATCTCTCCATATCGTGATGCCTATATCAGCTTTCGCAAACCAAGCCGCTGATCCGGCGATGTCATGACCACTTACAATCACCTTGGAGCCTCGCCTATCCGGGGAGATCTTGGTGGGATGGGCGATGAAAAATACATGGGCATCATGGGACTTGGCCCATCGCTGTACTTGGGTCAGTAGATTTGATATCTCATCAGTTTCTTTAGTACTATTGGACAGCGTGATGTAGTTATACGGATCGATGACCAACACCCTGCACCCCATCCTCATTACCGCTGCACTGGCAGTGGCGAGGATGCCGGTGATGTCATTCGGACTATCACGCCGACTGTCCATGAACAAGAAATGCTCCTTGAGCCAAGCTTGAGCATGATCCCTCTCTTCGGGACTCATCCTCTGCCCGCCGCCCTTGAAGAAGGGGCGCTTGGTGAGCTTCTGTGCCAGTTGCATGAGGTGCAACTCAGGGGGCTTCTCAAAGCTACAGAACACAGTCTTATAGTTCATCGACAGGGCAAGATTCAAACAGATCTGATCTACAAAATCGCTCTTGCCACTAGACGGAAATCCAGTCACCACCGTGACCATACCGGGCGGTATCTGAATGAATTTATCAAGAGATGATAGGCCAGTTCTAGCTCCTCTCAACTGACCATTATCATAAAGATCCACGACAGCATCACTGAACACCTCAGCACCATGCAATCCTATCATAGGCACGGGCTGACAATCCTCAAATTGTCCCAACAGATACCCAGAACCTTCTCTCTCTAAGGCATCAGCAGCATCCTTGTGATCACCTAGATCAACAATCCACACCTTGGCACTGCCGATCCTACGAATAATCTCCTCCTTGAGAGCATTCCCCGGACCATCGTTGTCAGTGTTGAGGATGATACGAGATGCAGACTCAAGCTCTCGCTTGGCTTTCCAGATGTAAGCAAACTTCCTGTCATCCTCTGGCGTGATCTTGCCATCCCTAACCTTGGATGGGGCACCATTGGGTATGGACACAACGCTGACGTTGTCCGGTAGGTCGCTGCTCATCCAAGCTAGGGCGTCAATTTCTCCTTCGCAGATCAAGAGATCGTTGCCATCAACATACAGGTCGATGTTAAAGAAATCTTCGCAAACATTATCCTGGGAAAACCTCTTGTCCGTGTCGGCTGACCTCCATTTAATGGCGTTAACTAAGTCGCCATCACGATATGGAAAGCCCACAGCAGGAACAGTCTTGCCGTTAAAACGGCGAGTGCCCGTAATCGTATGAGACTCAATGACTGAATCTGCAATGCGCCTACCTTGGAGGTACTTCCTAGCGGCTTCGTTATCAGATTGTGGCACATCAGATATCGGCTCTCTGAATACCGGAACTGTTTCAAGTGACCACTCCCGATCATTAACCCAGCCACCGTTTATGTCACAGTGATGACATTGGTATTGGACACCCTTCGCATCGACCTTAATCGACAGTGACCTATCGTTTTTGTTCTTTGTCCTACTGTCCCGACACATCGGGCAATGCTTCTTGTGCTGGCCTACTGTCAGCGTAGACACTACCCGCTCAATTGCCGGAACTGAACTTCTTTCTCTCAAGATCCCCCCTCATTAGAAACTAAATCAGATAATATTGTTAAAGCTAAATCCTTCCTATCTAGTGTTGTTACAACAATTATTGATCTAGGATTATCCCTATCTAAACCCCACTCTAAATACTGTCCCTTAACTAACCTATCATTGGGATATACACAGTCTTGTAATAAGTCTAGTAACAGAGAAGCATCTAGATCTGGTCTACGACTTGCGTAATAAATCTTAATTGCTACAAACACATCTTCTTCAAACAATTCTTTTCTAACAGGGCACTGTTTCTTAAAATCTTTAGCGTAACCAAGAGCTTTTTTAGATTTTATAAATCTAGGTTTACCTCCAATGAGGACGAACCGCCTAGAGTTAGCTTTGGAAGCAGGCTCGCCAAGTATACTAATTACACTCGGATCGTTGTCAATAGCCTTGCGCTTCTCTAGATGGTTAGTTATCATTGCTCTCAGTGCTGGACGAGTCAGACGATAACGCTTGGTGGTGAAAGGTGCAAGAAGATACCAAAAGATACAGAGTTTACGAGGGAGTAGGCGTCCCGCCTCCGGTAAGTCCTGGCCCACGCCGCAAGTGGGGCGACTTGCCCCTTGAGGATGTGTCGGTGGGAGATCTCATCGAAATGCCTATGGACAAGGAGGAGGGGGATCGGTTGATCGGCTCAATTAGGAGTTACGTCTATCGCGTACAACTGAAAACAGGCAGGAAGTTTTCTGTCCGTAGAACTGATTACGGAATCGAAATTTGGAGAACGAAGTAAAACAAGGGGGGATGCATGATTTTAACCAATGATTATGGGGCACCTGACGCTTTTGTTAGAGCGATTGAGGGGGATCCATACAGCAAGGGGGATGCCGACTTCTCAGCTACGGAGTTGTTGAAGCCACCCCAGATCGTGAGGCTCTACAACGAGCATGAGGACACTGTCACAAGTGATGTGCGTGATGAGTGGTGGAAGCTCTTAGGTAAGGGCGTTCACAATGTGTTGGAGAACTACGGAGAAGGGTTACGCGAACAACGTTTCTTTGCTGAATGTGAAGGAGTGAAGATCTCAGGAGCTATGGATCTTCTGAGTGATGAAGGTGCTGTTACCGACTACAAGGTAACAAGCGTCTTCACTGTCCAGAGAGGTCTGAAGACCGACTGGGAGCAGCAACTCAACATCTACGCTTGGTTGCTTAGGCAAAACGACATCACCGTTACGAGTCTTGAGATCGTTGCGTTGTGCCGTGACTGGATCTTCTCTCGCGCAGAAGCCAAGAGAGACTATCCACAAAGCCCCATCGTTCCGATGAAGGTGCCACTGTGGCGTCCCGAACGGCAGGATGACTTCGTAGCAGGCCGTGTAAGAGCCCACACCATGGAGAACACCCTGCCATGTACCCCTGAAGAGCGATGGGCGCGAGGGGGCTACACAGTGCTTGGTGGAGGGCTTAAGCCACGGTCATTCGATACGATGAGCGAAGCTGCTAATTACATCAATATGAAGGAGAAGCCAGGAAGGAGTTTCACTATCACAGAGGGGGGAGCAAAGTTCGTGCGTTGCGAAAATTGGTGTCCAGTATCAGAACATTGTCCACAATGGAGAGGGGGAGGAAAAGAAAATGCCAGCACCTCGCAAACGTGATGGATCAAAGTTTTCTTTAGAAGAATCAAAAAACATTGTAAAGAAGGGTGATCGGTTAATGAGGGCACTTGAGGATCTCATGCCCCTTGTCTACGAAGATGGAAAAATCGTTGGCGTACAAGTAAGCGAAGGCGATTCTGGAGAGTTAATAAAACTGGGGGATTCTCTTGAGGAGTTAACCGATTTAATGGACTTACGTCCCAAGGAAAATGACACCAAACCAGAAAAGGGAGGAAGCGGAAATGGTAGCTAAGAGCTTAAGTGCGGCGTCAATATGGAAGACGCTGTCGAAGGTCGATTGCAGCAGCAAAACAATGGATAAGGGTGGATTGACGTATCTACCTTGGAACCAAGCCGTCACCTATATGATGGATCATTATCCAGAGTACACAGTGAAATGGCATGGGACCACTGATGAGAACAACGTCACCAGAGATGTGACCTATTACGAAGGTGGCACAGCCATGGTCAACTGCACGGTCACGATTGGTGATGTGAAGCGTGAGTGCTGGCTACCTGTTATGGACTATCGCAATAAGGCCATCGCACATCCGTCTAGTCGCGACATATCAGATGCGAAACAACGCTGTTTGGTTAAGTGCTTCGCGCTATTTGGCCTTGGAATCTACATCTACCGTGGCGATGCGGTTCCAGATGTTGAGGACTCTAAAGAGGAGCCGGTAGCGGCACCGGCCAAGGCCAAGGCGAAGCCGAAGAATCCTAAAAAGGTGGCAGAGCCCGTGGTGGAGGAGCCTGACGCTTCGATAACAAATTCACCTGCTGCCCTCAAGGATGAGTTGATCTCACTGACTCACAGGCTAAATGACAGCGGTTGGACGCCGGATGACGCCACCAAAGCACAGATCAAAACTGCCGTAACGAACCTTGATGTGAAGGCACTGACATCACTGCTCAAGGCATTACAGGAAGTAGAACAACCCTTGTTGCTACTTCACGATAACCCAGAGGAGAATGACTGATGGCCACGAACTACGCTGACCAGCCGAAACTAAACTTTTCCATCTTTGAGAATAGGTTCGCAAAGAGTCCAAAGCATCCAACCATGACGGGTGTCATTGAGTTCACGCGCCCCTTCCTCAAGGCGATGGTCACGGAGGCGAAGGCTGGAACAATGCCCACCGTCAAGGTGGCCATGTGGGAGCGCACGGGCCGTGATAGCGGCAAGCCCTACCAGTACATGAGGCTAGAACTTGACCAAAAGAGTGGGGCTTCTGATGAAGAGTTTGTCGAGGAGGAGGATGGGGCTGAGGAGGAGAAGGCAGATGATGGTCTCCCATTCTAAGGAAGCATTCTTACTGCGCCTTGAGCGCACCACCCTAAACACAATCAGGCGTGAGGCGCAGAGTCGGGATATTAGCATCACCGATATGTTTAAGGAGATCATCCACAGCTACGACTTTACGGGGCAGCGCGAGCAACTGAGGCCCCCCAAGACAAAGTCTTGGTGGCAATAATTCAGAAGGAGGGGGGGGGATGCTCGTTCAGACATCACTATTTAATGAGCCACTATTCGACAACAAATACAATATTTTGCAGTTGCGACAGATGTCGGAAGAGGGCTCAAGGAAGTGTGGGTGCTGCGGGAGCAACATCCGTGTCTATCGGAGGAAACTTAACTCCGGTATGGCACGGGTGTTGTGCTGGCTCGTAGCCAACCGGATGGGGGAGTGGACCCACATCGCTAAGATCCCTGCGGAAATCGACAGGGGCAACGAGATTGGCAGGCTTTCCTACTGGGGTTTAGTCGAAAGACAAAAGAACACTGACACCTTTAAGAGGTCATCCGGCGTATGGCGCGTGACCAACGAAGGAATTTCGTTTGTGCTGCACGGCACTGAGATGCCAAGCCATGCATTCTGTAGTGTTCCGGGCCATACCATACTCGGATTTGAGGATGACTTTGTTACTATACATGATGTTCTGACGAAACGATTTAACTACAGTGAGTTAATGAGGGGAGGCAACGGTGTTACGGAAGCGGAAGTTAGCTAAGGTCGGCGCACTAACGTTACTACTGGGTGCGTCTACCCTGTTAGCTCTGCGTTATGCCATCAGATACGGATGGTTGGCTGGTCACACACATTGGGTAACGCATCAACTTCGGGATGACCCCAACAGATGGTACCTGTAGGAGATAAAACTGACTGGGCTAAATATTAATTCATAAGGATCATGGCCCCGGCACCAGCCAGGACATAGGGAATACTCCCACCTAGTTTCTTAAAGATGTTGGGATTAGCCGCTCTCCGCCAAGCATCAGACTCTTGGTTGAGGGCGGCTATCTCGATTCTAAGAGATGCGTTTAGGTTCTGCTCTTGGATCCATAGGGAATCCAACACCCCCACCCGCCGCCACAGTAGAAGATTGTCTGCCTCAAGTGTCTTGACCTGGGCCTCATACGCTTGGACCTGGGTTTCGTGGTCCGCTTGTATTCTGTCAACGATCTCTTCTAGGCCACTGTCGGGCTGAACGACGCTGATGCTATCCCTGAGTACCCCCATGTCGGTGGCGAAGCTTACAGAGGCACGGGAGGCCCTTGCGACGGCATCCTCTCGTACCCCAGCTATGGAATCATGGGCATTATCCAGGCTATCGCGCAGAACCTCATAGCCTTCGGCGGCTTCTTCCATCTGGCGCTCAAGCTCTATGCGCTGTCCCTCTAGTACCCGCACCCGTTCTTCTGTCACTAGGGCATCGACCTTCGCATTGCTAAAGCCCTTGAGGCCAAAGATTAGTATCATGAGAACGCCCGCCAGCACGGCTATTTCTTTTGATTCTATGGTCATTCTTGATTGACGGCTTGGTAGGCCACCCTTCTTTGAACAATTCCGTCTAGCCCTGCGCGTCTTACGCGAACAAGCCCCACCGATCCAGACGCAATAAGCTTTCTTAGTCTGTTTCGTACAGCGTAGGCGCTTATGTCGAGAGATGCTGCCAGTTCCAACACAGACATTGCGCCATCTTCTGTCTCGGAAAAATCTAGAGCATCCCTGACCTGCTGAAGGAGTTCCGATTCAGTAACCTGTCCCACCTATACCTCCACAGTAGTTGGCCTGTCGGGCTTATAAAGTACGGTCTTCATGTCATAATCATCGTCATCAATCTCAAACCATACAAGCCCAATGTCAGCCAAGGACTCAGCCACCCTATGTACATACTCCGTAGCGAGTTGCCAAGCGGGGAGTGCCACAGCCCTGGTCTTCACCTTGTGGATCCTTCCGCTGTCAGCGAACTGATGGAAGTGGGACCGGACAGCTACGTCGGGCGGCTCCTCATGGTCCATCATGTAGTTGAAGAAGATGTCTTGAGCGAACCACCTGATGTATGGACCCTTGGTATGTGCCCGCCTGCCCATACGCCCGTGGTGCTTAATGTCAAACAGAACTGGACCGATCTGAATCAACCTTGAATACGATGATCTCTTTCCGGTGTCTGGATCTTTTATAACATTCCAGCCTTCTGCGCTTAGTGCCTGCGCTATCCCCTCTTCAGACCCACCTGCCCTGCCCACATGGCTAGGTGTACCTCTTAGGATGTGTACCGTACTGGGCTTGAGCGCCAAGGGAACCCTGAGTGATTCCAGCGCACACCTTACATGAACGCCCGTCAGTCCACTCGCAATCTGAGTAG
>Ga0302132_10002249_pt1 | contig 11089 bp, 10 predicted proteins | sample CB9_321_MG_FD_203113 | JGI IMG/M metagenome (GOLD analysis project Ga0302132, IMG submission 203113) | Marine microbial communities from Western Arctic Ocean, Canada - CB9_32.1 | ecosystem: Environmental > Aquatic > Marine > Oceanic | place: Canada: Western Arctic Ocean | collected 2017-09-19
GGCGTGCATACGCAAAGGCTAATGCGCGGACAATGGGCCGCAAGCCAATACCATTTACAACTGCGGGATGAGTAGGCTGAGGAGGGTCCAGAGCATTCCGAGCAGGGCCAGCGCGAGGAGGATGAAGCGATTTCGGGCCACGCGCCGTTCGCCGCGCAGGGCGGTGTAGCCATAATCGCGGCCAGCGGCGAGGTAGGTGACCAGTTTGTGGTTGCCGGCGGGGGTGGGAGTGAGCCGGTGCTGCACGCGATGCCACCAGTCGGCGAGATTAAATTTTCGCACGCCTTGATCGTTGTAGAGGCCGGAGCATTCGGGATCGGTGACGGGTGGCAGGGAGTGGGTCAATGCTTTGTCGGCGCGCAGGATAGGGTCGGGCGGAAGGTAACACGTTTCCTCCATCACGGTTTGGATGTGGCGCGGGTCGGCGAGGGTGGAGGCGTCGCTGAGTTGGGCGATCTGCGATTCGAGCGCGGCAATTTCCTGATGCAGTTCACGCGACCGCGAGGTCATCGGGTCGGCTTTGCGTTTGAACCACTCGATCATGGAATCATCCCCGCATTAGCAGCACGGCGGTAATCGTCGCGCCGATAAGTAGCACCGGCCACGTGAGGGCGAGCCCCCACAGGCAGAGTTGGCCAAAACTTTTTGGCGTCGGCAGGCCCGTTTGGCCCGGTTGCGCGGGCGCGGCCAAGCCTTGGCCATCGTCGTTTTGTGTGCCGCTGAGCAGCATCCATTTCAGGCGTGCGGAGTTCAGCTCCATACGGGCGTTTTCGATGGTGGTGAGGTTGCGGGTGAGCAGCACTTTCCAATCCTCGTCGTGAGTATCCACGTCCACTAGTGCATCCACTTTGGTGAGGGCATCGCGCAGGTCATCCATGGAGCGCGCCATTTGCTCGGCGTCGCGCTGGGCGTTCAGTTGCGCTTCCTCAAGTAATCCGAGGCTGCGCGTGAGTTCGTGGAGCATTTCCTCGCGGCCGGTTTGGAATTCCGAAAACCGGCGACGCGATTCCTCCACAGTGGCTTTCTCCCGCTCCAGTTTGTCACGCGCGTGGTTGAGGGACGCGAGTTGGGTTTGCAGGGTTGAAACCTGATTATCCAAATCCTCACGATCCTCTTGCACCAAAGTTGTGCCTTTGGCAGTAGCGGGAAAATCCTCCTCTAACAAATCCGGCCCATCGAAAACAGCCATGGGGAAAAGCTAAGGAAAAAATGCGGCCGTGTAAAGCATTGGTTACAAACGGAGTTTGCAAATGACCAAGCCCAAAACCCAAGAAATCCCCATCCGGGCATTGGGAGTTTGGGTTTTTCCCCTCAGTGTTCGAATTTTTTTACGCGGGTTAGCGCGTAGCTCAATGGGCCGAAGCCGACGATTGCGGAGAATACAAAAAACATTCCGAGATAAATCATGCGGATTTCCATCGGATGCCGTCCGAAGACCTGCCATGGCGAGCCGAAGGGCGAGCCCGCGCCGAGTAGCATCACGGCGAGGCCGATGTACACGAAGCTGAGTACGAGGCAAAAGGTGCCACCAAAGCCGGCGACAATTTTGCTGGGGTTATCTTCTTTGAGGTTTGGATACATCACGCCCATGCCCACGGCGAGGCCGTTGAGGGCGATGGCCATGATGGAGATGGCGGCCATGAAGAACACCACTTGGCCCAGAGGCAGTTGCAGCATGCGGCACGAAAACCAAATGAGCGGTAGGCTGATGAGCAGCGAGATGGCCGAGGCGAGCATGAATTTTACTTTCACCACGCGCGAGAGGCCCAGCGGTGAGAGGCCGACGATCCAGAGTCGTTTACCTTCCAGCGAGAATTGCGGATAGACAAAACGCGTGGTCAACGTGGCGAGATTCAGCGCGCACGCGGCAAGGTTCATAAAGCTGACCAGCTTAAAAAAGTAATCACCCCCAAAACGGCCGCCGGTGAAGAGTGAGGTGAATTGCTCGGTAAAGAAACGGAGGTTTAAAATGTATATGCCGAGAATACCAAAGAGGATGAGCGACTGCCCCCATTGCGCGGTGTCGCGCCAAAACATCCGGATGTCTTTGAGCAGTACGGCGAGCACGTCGGAGGGCAGGCGGGGGATTTTTTTGAAAATGCGTTCGGCCAAGCCCGGTTCGTATTTGAACACTTTTCGTTTTTCCTGCCAGCGCTCGAACCATTTTTCGAATCGTGTGGCGAGGGGCAATTGCCAAATCGTGGTGGCCGCCTGTGCCAACGCAGCGGCAAGCATCAGCCATGCGCCGAAGCCGAGGAACCGCCAGCCGGGAATGCCGAAGGCGCTGCCGCCGCCGGAGCCATCGAGCCGGGCGAGCCAATGATCGCCGCCGGCCGCAAAGGCAATGAAGAGGCCAATCACCGCGCTGGCCGTGAGTAGGTGGACGGTGCGGCTGTTAAACCCCCACGCCATCAGGGCCATGAGCGGAATGGCGAGGAGTGCCAGTGGCGGCATGGCGGCGGACTGGGCGGGCGCAGGTTTTTGGGCGGCCACGGGGGGGGCCACTCGGCCGAGTTGCCAGTGTTTCCAGTCGATTGTTTTTGGGGGGGCGTCGGCCTCAAATAAATTTGTGCGCCACAGTTGCAAGAGGTCACTGCCGAACACTCCGGTTTCATTATCGGGCGTACCGCCGGGCAATGTGAGACGCAGGGTATCGCCTTCGCGGGCGAGGGTGCCTTCGAAATAATTTCCGTGATCGGTGATCCAAAGGATTCCCTCGGTGGGCTCGTTATTCGCATCAACCTGTGCGATCGACCGGCGGAAAAACAGGCGATGGGTTTGTCCGGGTAAAGGCTCATCGGCGCCAGATTTGGCAGGAAAAGTGAGTGTGCGATTTTTGAGCTGGGGCGCACCAATGGGGTGCAGCAACGTCACCTGCGATTGGGGTAAAGGCACAAGCAACGTGGCCTCCGGTTCGAGGGCAAAGTCATAGGCGGCCCCGCGCAGCAGGGAACGGCCGCGGGCAAAATCCAGCCCGGACAGGCTCGGGCGCAGGTTGGATTGCAGCAGGTGGTCGAGGTCCGGCCCGAGCTGCCTCATCTCGCCTGAGTCGCTGCGGAGGTAGAGGTTTCGGATTTCCGGTTGCAAATGATAGAGCGTACCGCGTGCGAGCCGAGGCTCCAGCATGGCGACCTGATTGGTGAGCCAGCGTCCGAGGGATTGGGTGTCCACTGCTTCGGACTTGCGTTGTGCGGCGTATTGGTCCGAGAGCGGGGCGAGTTCCCCGCGCCAATGGTTTTGCAGTGGCGCGAAATCCAGCACCGGTAAAAACCACGCGAGCAGGATTACCTGCGCGCACAGGCGCGGCACGTGGCGCGCCGCGGTGGACCAATCACCGGCGAGGCTGCCCCGGCTGAGCGTGGAGGAAAGGGACGCATAAAAATGCCGGCCGGTTTTTGTGAAACCGAGGAAACCAAAAAAGAGCACGTTGGACATCAGCACTGCGGCAAAGAACCCGGCCGCGGCGCGTGCGCCTTCCACCCAATGGGTGAGCGTGCTGGAGAGCCAATAGCTGGGCAGGAACGGAAACTGCGCGATTTGGGTTTTGGCGAGCAACCGGTCCGTGAGATCCACCACGCGCGTTTCGAGCGTCTGCTCGCTGGCGGCTTCGGGTTGGAGGTACACTTTTACCGAGTAACACATCGCCAGCAGCAACAACACGGCGGTGGCTTGAAAGAGTGAGCGGTCCAATAACCGCGCCATCGCCACGGCGATCCAGCAGCCAAACACCGTCGGCAACATAATGAACACCGCCACGAGCGGAGGCGTGAGGATATAAAAATACCAATCCGCATGTTGATGAATGCCAAAAGCGAGCAGCAGCGGCGCCACCAAAACGATGAATGCCCACGAGGCGACCACGGCAGTTTCGATGAGTTTCCAGCGGAAAATCGATTGGGCAGGAATGGGCAGCGTGTTGAGGTAACGCGATTCCTCATTTTTGAACATATTCGTGTAGCCGACCACCACGTTGGAAAAAAGCAGGAGCATGAAGAGAAACGCAAACAGCAAAAAGATGAGCCGCTCGATGAGGAGATCGCCCAGCCCGGGAAATTTGGAAACATAACGCAGCCCGCCATAAAACATGCCGGCGGCGAGCAGCGGATAAAAAAGAAGGAATCCCACGATCAGCACGGAGAGGAACCCCGAGCGCTGACTCGCCTCTTTGAAGCGGCGAGCCGCCTGCGCGAGATGCACGCGGAGCAAGAGCATCAGCGGTGAGGTAAACCGGTTTCGGACAGCGGGCAGGAATTCCATAGCGGCGGGTACTGGCTATCCCTGCTGGACTTGGCGCTGCATGCTCACATCGGATTCCTCGCTGGTGAGGGCGAGGTAGGTTTCTTCCAGCACGGCCTTGCTGTTGCCGCTGATGGCGTGGAGTTCTTCCTTGGTGCCCACGGCGACGAGCTTGCCCATGTGAATGATGCCGATGCGATCGGCTACTTCTTCCGCCACGCTGATTTGGTGGGTGGAAAGAAACACTGTCATCCCTTCGGCGGCGCGTTCTTTGAGCACCTCCTTCAAAATATATTGGTGATGCGGGTCAAGCCCCACCATCGGTTCATCAAGCACAAACACCTCGGGTGCGTGCATCAGTGCTGAGACAATCGCAATGCGCTGGCGCGTGCCGTGCGAAAGGCTCTCGATGCTTTTTTGCAAATACGGCTCGAGGTTGAAGCGCGGGATGAGTTTACGCGTGCGTTCCTGAATTTGATCTTCGTCCATATGAAAAATCTGGCCGGTGAAGCGCAGAAATTCCCACGGGGTGAGCTTGTCGTACAGGAACGGAAAATCGGGGACGTACGCAAGGTGGCGCCGGACGTCGATGGGGTCGGTTTGCACGTCGATGCCGCACACACGCACGGTGCCGGCGTTAGGCTTGATGAGGCCCACGAGCATTTTTATGGTGGTGGTTTTGCCGGCGGCGTTGGGGCCGAGCACGGCAAAAAATTCGCCTTTCTTTACGGTGAGGCTCAAGTCGTCCACGGCGGTGAGGTCGCCGAATTGTTTCACCAGATTATTCAGTTCGATCATGGAGTGCGACGGTGGGCGATGCCGTAATAATGCGTGTTGCGCAGTTCGTAGCCTTGCGGCAGGCGCACTAGCAAAATTTCGCCGGTGGGGTTGATGTACATGCTGGCCGGCCAGCCTTGGAAAGGCTCAAAGTCCACACGGTACACCTTGATGTCCGACCGCACGCCGGGCAGGCGGTCGAGGTGCGCCTTGCGCGGGAGTTCAAAATTGAAATCGAGCTGCGTGCCGAGGTTAGCTTCATCGAGCAGTTTGTTGATAGCAAACATCGTGGTGATCGTGGTGAGTTTGCCCGTGCCGCGCAGCTCGAGCAGGGCTTTGGAAAATTTCCGAGGATCGCGAATGTCCTCCAACGGCATCTGGATTCGGTTGCTGTAATTGTGAAGCTCAAGGTCGAGATTGAGCACCTGATTGCTCGCCGTGGCGAGTGCGCCGAGGTGCAGATCCGTAATGTTTTGGTCATCGAGCATGCGGAAATTAATCCGCACCGTTTGCCATGCGGAGGCGGCATTCATCACCAGATTAATCCCAAACTTTACTTGGCCCTGATCAGTGCCGAGCAAGAACACGCCGTTATCCATTTCCAGCTCATAGCCGTCGATCCGTGTGATTTGGCCTTCGACTCGCGAAGTGTTTTCAGTAAGCACCTTGGGTTGCCAATCGAGGCTGCCCATCAACTGGCCGGACGGGGCGTGGACGATTTGCAGTTGCGAATCATCCGGCGCACGGCGCACCTTGTCCCACACCGTGGAAATTTCCACTGCCGCGCCGAGTTTTTGCCCGGCGTATTCCACACGCCACAGTTGCCAAGTCATGAACAACCAAAAACAACCAAGCATGACGAGGATAAGGCGCTGCATCGTTATTGGCGCGCTGGAATTTTCAGTTCATCACCAATCTGCATTTTGGCCGGTTTGAGGCCGGGATTGGCCGCAAGCAGCTTGGCCAGGCTAATGCTGTATTGGCGTGCGATGCTGGTGGGGTTGTCGCCGCGCTTCACTTTGTGCGTGCGGATCGTCGTGGCGTGGCGCGGCGGGTTGGGCACTGCAACGACACCGGGGCTGCCCGGATTGGGCCGCGGCAGCGCGGCCGTGGTGTTGGTGGCCGGCTGTGGATTAGGCGTGATGCCCTTGGAAAGTAGCTGATGCTTCAATGCTGCGTTTTCCGCCGCCAACTGGTTGAGCTGCGTGCGTAGTGCCTGAATGGATCGATTGGGCTTGGATTGCGGGTTGCCGAGAATTTCGCCGGCGAGATCGCTTTTGAGTCCTTCAATTTGCCCGAGCACATCCGTTTTGTTTTCTGCCTCCGGCTTGAGGGTGATGAAGCGTTGCAGGTGGAAAATCGCCGCGGCCGGATCGTCCTTGCGCGAAAGAAACAGCACGCCCAGTTCGTAATGCGCCGCCGCCGAGCGGGGGTTGGCCTCCAGCGCTTTATAAAAGGACTTCTCTGCGCCCGCGTAATCCTGCTGCGTGACCAGCCGCCGACCCGCTATAAAATGTGGCTCGCGGTCTTCCGTTGTATGGCTGCCTTCGTCACTGCTGTCGCAGCCAAAGAATAGGCCCGCCGCCAATACCATTGCCCAAAGTTTCACGCGCCCAACCTAACCGAACCGGCCCGCGCTGGCAATGCTGGCAAATCCCATTCACGCCTTGTATTCTTAATCTCCCTCCGAATCCTGAAATGGATCGGATTCATCCGGATCGGAGCTTTCGCTTTCGTCATCGTCCTGCTCCGTTTCGGATGTTTCGTGTTCAAACGGATTGGGTCCGGTCGCTTCAATTTTTGGCAGGAAAAAAGGTGCAAAAAACAAATATCCCCAAGCCACGAGCGCCGCCACGGGCACCAGAATCAGCAGGCCAATCCATGGCAGCAAGCCCAGCGCGTAGCACAGCACGCCCACCGCCAGCAACAGTGTAGCCGGCAATTGCGCTGCGCTCGCCAGCCGCCATCCGCCGCCGGGGGGGCATTGGCGATCCACGTAAAAGGCAACGGCGCGTGCGATTACGCCGCCACCCAAGCCCAGCGCCAGCCAGCCGAGCCACGCCAGCGCGCCCGCCGCCGCGCCCATTGCCAGTAATAGAAATGGCCGGCGCGCGCCCCACCAAGGGGCCAGTTCCTTGCGTTGCAGCGGCAAATCGCCCGGCGCATAGTTCAATTCAAAATAGCCGAACACCGAACCGAGCAGCCAATCCTCGCGGCGCAGTTCCACCTGTACATCGGCCAGTTGACCTTGGCGGGCGGTGCCAGCGGGATCCACGATGAGGCAGAAATAGTTGTTGCGGCCCAGCTCAACGGGTTTGTCATCGGGCCACACGAGCGCGCCATCGCGCCAGCCGGTTTCGGGGGGGAGTTGCTGCATTGCCGAATCTACCACCGGCGCCCAATGGCGGGCGAGCACGAGCAGCACTGCGCCGCCCAGCGCGAGGGCCATCAGGAATTGCCAACCGAGAAGACGTCCCCAGCCGGTTTCAGCAAAGGAGGCCACGCCAGTGAAGGTGACGGGAAAGCCTTTCGGAAGCGTGGGTGGCGAAGGCCCCGGCTCAGCCGAAGGCTCTGTGGATTCCGGCGAAGTTTCCTCCGGCGGCTCGCCATTGGACGGGGCCGGTTCCATAAAATTAATTCTGTTCGCCGTCGCCGCCGTTTTGGTTTTGAGGCATCACCACCAACGGCAGTGGATAGCGCAGCTTCAGTACGTCGTCGACGGTCACTTCCACGTAATATGTGCCGGCTTCGGTGAACTCCACGCCTTGAAACATATGCACGTTGGTGCGCACCACGCCCGGATTTTCCATCTTAAACTCCAGCGTATTCTCGCGCACCACGGTGGATTGATCGGGCGCGAGCAGTTTCACCACCTCGTTGAATTCGCCCACGCCGGCGGTCCAGCGGTTGAAGCACGCGAGCTTGTTTGCCGCCACCGGCACCTGCGGCACCACGATTTGGTTCAGCACGCCGATCAGGAAAATGTTGCCGTTGGCTTCCTGTCGGACGTCCTCGCACATCAGCGAGCATTGGAGGTCGGGGAGTATTCTTGCGTCGGTCATTTTGTTAAATTATTTGGTTTCTAACTCAAGCCCCACCGCGCGCGCAGCGGCCCGAGCGGTGTTGCGCATGAGTAGCGCGATGGTCATTGGCCCCACGCCGCCGGGGTTGGGCGTGATGAGTCCGGCGATCGGTTGCACGGCGGCGAAGTCCACATCGCCCACGAGTCGTGTGCCGTTCTTGGCTTCGGGATCGGCAATGCGGTTTACGCCCACGTCAATCACCGTGGCGCCGGGCTTCACCATATCGGCTTTTACAAATTCAGCCACGCCGATGGCGGCGATCAAAATATCCGCGCGGCGGCAATGATCGGCGAGGTTCGCCGTGCGCGAGTGGCATAGCGTGACGGTGGCGTTGGCGTGCTCGGCCTTTTGGCAAAGGATTGCGGCCATCGGTTTGCCGACGATATTGCCGCGCCCGAGGATGACGACTTCCGCGCTTTGGATAGGCACGCCACTGCGGATGAGTAGCTCGTGCACGCCGGCGGGGGTGCAGGGCACAAAGCCATCGGTGTCGCCGAGCAACAGTTTGCCGACGTTGACGGGATGAAATCCGTCCACATCTTTATTAGGCGACACCGCGGCAAAGATGGTGGCTTCGTTGATGGAGGCGGGCAGTGGCGCCTGCACGAGGATGCCGTGCACGGTGGGGTTCGCGTTCAGCTCGCTGATGAGCTTGAGCAAGTCCTTTTCCGAAGTGTCATCCGGCAGCACGTGGGTGGTGGACTGGATGCCGAGGCGGGCGCAGGCTTTTTCCTTCATCCCCACGTAGACGCGCGAGGCAGGATCCTCGCCCACGCGCACAAAGACGAGACCCGGCGGCGTGCCCTGCTCACTCAGGGCTTCAATATGCCGCCGGGTTTCCCCGTGAATTTGCTCGGCGATGGCGCGGCCATCAATCCTGTTGTCGATGGCTTCGGTGCCCACTTTACTTTTTGGTGTCGTCCGTCGTTTTGAGGGACTTGATGATGAGCACCGGCGTGTGCTGATTGCGGGCGTCCATCGCCTCCTGTCCGCTGACGAGGATGCGGCGGCCGAGGAGTTTTTCCATTTGCTTCTCCAACGCCGGATGTTTGGTGATGAGGAAGTTAATCGTCTTGCCGCTCTCGAGATGCTCGAGCACATAGCGTGAGGGGGCGCTTAGGCTGAGCGTGCGATGCACGATGCCTTCGCGGGTGACAATGCGAATGGGCGCGCCGTTTTTGTCCACCACCGGTTTGCTGGGCGGGGGCAGGTTCGGGTTGGCCTTGGCCACTTGCCCCGGCTTGGCGGGCTCAGCGGGCACGATCGGTTTCACAGGCACGATCGGTTTGAGGATCGCCGGCGTGATGGGCTTGGGCGGTTTGGGGACGATGCCGATGCCGCCGGGAGTGGTGCCACCGCCGGGATTGCCGAAAGTTTTGGGATCAATCGTGATGGTTGTTTCGGCAGGCACAGCCGGTTGCGCGCCGGGAACTGCGGGGGCAATGGTGCCGGGCTGTACGGGCAAGACCGGTTGCAATGGCAGGATGATGGGCGGCTGCGGTTGGATGCCCGGTTGGGGTTGTACGGGCACGGGTTGTGCGCCGATGATGTTGGCCACGTTGCCGTTGGCGCGTTTCACGAATTGCGAGGCCACGTACACGGAACAGTTGCCGGGCGCGAAGACTTCGAGCCACTTGCCTTTTTGCGCGCCGGTGAGGGCTACGTCCGTGCCTTGCATCAGCCGACCGAGGACGGGGAACGTATCACCCGCGCCGCCACGAACGTTGAGCCGCACGGGCTTCACGCTGGCGTAGGTGTGTGGGGAGGGTTTGCCGTCTCGGCCCACGATGTTCACGATGCGTTGGTTGTGAAGGAAATTATGGTGTACCCACAAGCCCGCATCGAGCGGCACTTGCACGCGAAACCATTTGCGCGGCTCACCGGCTTTGGGCGTGGCGAGCGTGATTTCCTCGAGAATGTTCACTGGCTCATTTTGGCCAAACCGAAACACGAGCTGGCTGTGCACCGTGGCTTTGCCGCGGGCGCTGACGCGGGTACCGGTGATGACGCCCAACCCAATGGAGGGCGTGGCGGCCGGGAGTTTTAATTCAATCAACGCCGGCTGCACAGGCAGTGCGGGCGCGGGTTGGGTTGGCAGTGTGAGCGCCGGCGGCACCACGGGGGGCGTGATGGTAGGTGGCACCAGCGGCACGGCGGGTGCAGCGGGCACTGCCGGGGTGACAGTGAGCGGAATAATTTCCGGCGAGGGCGCGGGCACAGCCGGTGTGGGGACCGGTTGCGCGGGCGGTTCGGGCTGGCGCGTGGGTGGCGCGCCCGGTCCAGCTGGAATGGGCGGCGCGGTTTGCGCGATGAGTAGGGTGGTGGCCGCGAGTGTGAGCGCGGGAGTTAATATACGGGACAGGGTAGTTTTCATCAGTTCCTCAACAAGGTTTGGATTTCAGTTTCTGTTAGTGTTCGCCATTTGCCGGGGGGCAACTCGCCTAATTTTATTTTTCCTATTTGCATCCGGGTTAGCCGGATGACTTTTATTTTCTGTGTCGCAAACAATCGGCGCACCTCGCGGTTTTTGCCTTCGGTGAGTTCAATCCGCACGATGCTGCGTGCGCGAGTGCTACTCACCAAAGTCGCCTTGCGGGCCCGCAACAACTCACCCGCGTCCTCTACGCCTTCGGTGAATTGCGTCAGCGCCGTTTGTGGCACTTTGCCTTTCACCTCCACCGTGTAGACCTTGGGCACGTTGTACCGCGGATGAGTCATCCGCAGTGCGAACTCGCCGTCGTTCGTGGCAAAGATCAATCCTTCGCTGTCGCGGTCCAGTCGGCCCACGGGTTTCAGGTCCCAGTCCGGCGGCAACAGGTCGCCCAACAGGGCCCGCCCGCGCTCGTCTTTCCGGGTACACAAAACCCCTTTGGGTTTATGCACCGCGACATAGCGATGACTCAACGGTTGGATGGGTTTGCCGGAAACAGTCACCACGTCTTTCGCGGGATCCACTTGGGTTCCCAGTCGCGTGACCGACCGGCCATTCACCT
>Ga0302132_10002253_pt1 | contig 11083 bp, 14 predicted proteins | sample CB9_321_MG_FD_203113 | JGI IMG/M metagenome (GOLD analysis project Ga0302132, IMG submission 203113) | Marine microbial communities from Western Arctic Ocean, Canada - CB9_32.1 | ecosystem: Environmental > Aquatic > Marine > Oceanic | place: Canada: Western Arctic Ocean | collected 2017-09-19
GTGCTGTTAGTTGACATGGCACTAAATTCTTTGGGTATATGCTACTTACCTTCTTTTACGGTGCAAGAGTATTTAGATAAAGGGCAGCTTGTTGAAGTATTGAGTGATCACTCAGCAGGAGAATTTGATATTCATTTGGTTTCAGCAAAACCTTTTACGAGTAATCGGAAGTCAGTTGAAATTTTAAAGCTATTTTTCTCTCTTGACTCATAATGATGTATGCTGGGATGCAGAAGAAGCGGAAATGTCACTTTTACGAGATAAAAAATGAAAAAATTTACTTACGAATATCATCATATGGGAATTCCAACAAATACGCCTCGAGACGGCGAAAAATATAGCCCCACATTTAAAATGTATACCACTTCTGGAGATAACGAATTCAGGATTCAATGGCATCGATTTGAAGAAGGTTGCCCATTACACCCTTTAATTCAATCTGTTCCCCACGTGGCTTTTAAAGTGAGTGACATGGATGAGGCAATCAAGGATAAAGTAATATTACTTGAACCATACTATCCTTTTGAAGGGTTTCGTGTGGCGATGGTTGAAATAGAAGGCGCGCCCGTTGAGTTTATCGAAACGGACGTAACGGAAGCCGAAATCTGGGGCGGTTCACATAAAGGCTCTGTTATATATCCTGAGGAAGATCGTTAGATCTCACAACATTTCAAAATCATCTACATTAATCGCTTGCCAATATTTTCCCAAAATTGATGGGGTAGTTTATAATGAGTGTGACCTGCTTTTACTACACTTCCATTGAATTATCAGTAACACCAGCCCAATAATTGGTAAAAGAATGTCTGTCCAGAAAATTATGCCTGCATTTCCGGGGGAAAAGTTATCTTTGGTTATCATTTGGTAGATGTGGCCTCCAGCAGCACCCCATAAAAAAAATGTTGGGCAGAGTACCGTGGCCGTTCTAAATCCTAAATTCTTAACGAAGATACACATCAACCCGACAACTGCAAATCCTAAGCTGGCAGAACCAACTTCTAACTGAAATGGACTTTGTTCCCAACCTATAAACTTTGCAGCCATGTCTCCATAGAACACATGCATAACGAAGTTGTATAAATTATTTAAGCCAATATTAAAGAAAATAAAATAGGCTAATATTCTTTCAGAGTAGTAGTAGGTGCGCTTTAGTCGAGATCCCCTCCAAACTACAAAGATGATGGCAATCAGACCCAAAACAAAGAGTGAAAGCGTAAAGTTTGATAAAATGAACGTGATAAATTCCACCATTAGCTACCCAACCTATAATTAGATGATAAAGCATTTGTGTTTTAATTGTAGTTGAAAAATATAATTTTCCAAGGTTATTAATTTTTTTTATTATTAATGGCAAAACGGGATGTACCTTCATTTATGAACGGAAAGGGAATCCTAGATCTTGTTAATTATGTTCTCGCGATGTCTGCAAATACGAAAGAAGCAGTCCAACTCATTAAGTAAATACGGTAATTCTAGCCCTAGCCTATGGAAAAGCACGGCTAATTTAAATGATGCTATTTATTATTTTTACCCAATGTATGAAATGACGATTCTTACATTTGTTGATAGCAACAAAGAGTTTTCAACACCTGAACTAACCCAAGCGTGGCAGAAATATGATCTGAAAAATATGATAGCACAAAAAGATTGGCCCAAAGATGCTATCGAAGCGATAACTTTGCCGACTCGTATCGAGCCAAATAAAATTAAAAATTATATTGACGCGCGGACATCACCTTAAATTATATATCCTGAGGAAGATCGTTAGATCTCACAACACTTCAAAATCATCTACATTAATCGCTTGCCAATATTTTTCCCAGAAGCCAAGATATTGGTCTACCTCTGCTTGGGTTAATATATTAAAATTTAAAGCCATCTTGAGTTGGTCTTTTATGGGTGATTTTCGGTGAATTTGCTTGGCTTTAATTGCTTCTTGAAGTTTAGCGCTAATAGAGGCGACTTCATGGTGGGCTTGAAATGCCTTTTCAACAAGATCAATATTGCTACCTGGAATCATAAATTGTGCTTTAAGCTTCTCTCGAAATGCTGAAGGTGACAACATGTTTTTAGAGACTTCTGTAACCAGTTCGTGGTCGGGAGACTGGTAGCTTGCGCCAAAAGGAAAGCTGATCATGCGTATTTTAAAGGCAATAATTTTGCTTGGGAAGTGGCGCAATACCTCAAAAAATGCTTGTTGAAAGTGATATAAGCAATATTGCAAAGACCATTGGGCGTGTGGAAGATCATCTTCAGCGCCTTCGGCATGATGATATTTAAGCACGGCAGACGCAAGATAAAGCATTCCGATCATATCAGACATCAATGAAGTAATGGTTTCTTTTTGTTTCAATGATCCCCCATAGGTTAACACTGTTGCATCGCTTAACAGTGCAAAGGTTGCACTAAGTCTACTAACATCTCGATAGTAAGGAGAAAGAGAAGTTTCAGAAATTTCTTTCAAAAAGTAGCCTTTACTATAAGAAAGCCAAGCTGCCCGTGCGGCATTTTGTAAGCTACTGCCCACACTTTTCCATAAATATTGATCAAACTCTTTGACATTGTTATCGGTTGCAGATGCCATCAGTTTAGCGATGTAAGGATGGCAGCGAGTCATGGCTTGACCATAAATGATCAGACTGCGTGTTATAATATTTGCACCTTCACCCGTGATGGAAATAAGTAAGCCACGATAATGCCCAGATAAATAATTTTTTGGACCGTCCATCACGCCGCGCCCACCATGAATATCCAAAGCATCATTAATGACTTTGCGGCAGTTTTCAGTAGTATGGTATTTGGCGATGGCAGAAGCCACTGCAGGTTTGAGATCATGGTCAATTGCGGTATAAGTTAGTGCACGTGTGGCTTCAGAAAGATAAGTTAAACCACCGATGCGAGCGAGGACTTCTTGTACCCCTTCAAAATCCCCGATGCTTTGACCAAACTGCTCACGAATGCCAGCATAGGCACTGGTGCTAATATAATGGCTTGTGGTAATGCCTTGGCTGATTGCGGGTAAGGAAATCGCACGCCCAATAGAGAGTGCACTGATTAAAATCGACCAGCCTTTGCCTGCCATCTCTTGTCCACCAATAATCCATTCAAGTGGCACAAAGACATCTTTTCCTTTAATGGGTCCATTCATAATTGGCATACCACATGGATAGTGTCGCCTTCCAATGGTCAACCCTGGATGTTCTCGTGGAATATAGCAACAGGTAATCCCTGGTTTTCCAATACCATTTAATAAGTTATCTGGATCTTGGAGTTTAAAAGCTAGACCAACAAGTGTCGCCACAGGGGCTAAGGTAATATAACGCTTATTAAAATTAACTCGAACACCGAGGTTTTCTTTTCCCTCAAATGTCTCGAGGCAAACCGTGCCAATATCTGGAATACTGGAAGCATCACTTCCCGTTTCAGGCCCTGTTAAAGCAAAGCAGGCAATATGCTTTCCAGTGGCAAGATCAGGCAAGAAGGTTTGTTTTTGCGTCTCAGTACCAAAATGGGAAAAAAGTTCTCCAAGCCCTAAAGAGTTGGGCACCATAACCGTTACACCTGCGGTAAAACTTCGGCTTGCTGCTTTTTGAACGATGGCAGAAACGGCTGCTGCTGAGAAACCTTTACCGCCATATTCTTTGGAAATAGTTAGCCCACAAAATCCATTGTCTTTGAGATACTTCCACGCTTTTGCGGGTAAATCATGATCTTTATTAATCACCTTCCAATCATCAATCATTTTACATAAGATGGTAGTTTCATTATCGATGAAGGCTTGCTCTTTAGCGTTGGGTTGGCTGAGCTCTAAATTTTCTAACCATGCCCAGTCTGGTTTTCCTTGAAATAAGGACGTTTCCATCCATTGATCCCCTGTTTCTAATGCTTCAGCTTCAGTTTGAGAGAGCGATGGAAGTCGATTTTGAAACCAAACCATTAGATGAGAAGTTAAGAGCTTAATTCGTAGAGCGGTATTGCAAAAAATAATTGTAAGGGCAATAAGTAGGATAAGTATCAACGCAAATATGGCACCATGTAACCAACCAATGGCGTACAAGAGAAGCGTGAGAATAAAATTGCCTCCGAGCCAAGAAACTTTTTTTGGGCTGAAATAAGGGATTGCCCAGTTCAGGGCAACGTATAATAAAATATCAATTACAATAATCATGCTGAACTCCTAAGATTAAAAATCCTTGCTTTTCTCCCAGACCACCATTTCCATGGATGCCTGCGATGTTGGGTGTGTTGGTTTTTTGTAAAAGTGCGTTCATTTCAATCATGGCACGTAAAACAGGGTTATTCCAAGGGCCTTTTGCCAGATTCATTCCGCCTGTGATGGTGAGTGGATAGTTTTTGATGATTTCTGGAATGTCAGAAACGCTGTGACAAATCTTTGTTGCTAAGAGAAAAGCTAAAGGCACAACGGGGAAGCAAGTATACACTTCCAGCAATGCCTGATTATTTTTGAAGAGCATAGCAAAGTCAATATTTGCTTCTTTGCATGCAGATTGGTAGGCAAGACTTAGATGTTGATAAGCAACAATATGTGCGGGTGTTAGGTTTTTTTCAGGAATGTTTTGAGTGGCAACACCTTTAATCCCAACAAGGTTTGTCGTATTTAATCCAAGTGCTTGAACGGCTTTTTGATTCCCTAAAATCAACCTCCCATGGTAGTCGATTATAGGATTTGCGCAATCCACGCCTCTAAAAATAGGTGTTAGAAACTGAAACCATCTTGTATCTGGGCGCGGTAACCCTGTTTGATGTTGAAACGTTTGATAGTAATTTTCAAAGAGTTTTTTCGCAAGCATGGTGAAGTTATCGAAAGATAAATTGAATTTTTTACACCACTTTTCGGCGAGTTGAGTGTAAAGCTGGATAAGTGAGGCATCATCATAAATTTCCATCATAGATTGACGTTCTAAACGTTCATAACCAGACTTTAAAGGATCATTTCCTTCAACAATGATACAGTCTGCCAAATCGTCATTTAAAAGTTTTCTGGCATATTCACAAGCAGCAATCGGGCTATTCCCACTGCGAAAATGGTTTGCCTCAATGGGGGTATGCCATCCCGCACTCAATGGGTCAATGCTTAAAGTGACTGTTTTTAATTTCAGCGTTTCGGCTTGCTGGATAATTTGATCTGTTGTGCTGAAGTCACCGATTTCATTAATGATTTGATCTGCTGCAAGAATAAACATGGCACGAATAGTATCAACATTATGAATAGAATAAGCATAGCGGAATCATTGGAGAATGTGGAGTGATGATTCAGATGGGGTTGGAATCATGTAATGCTATTTTTAGCTAATTAATAGCCAGAGTTTATATTAAGAAAATCATTCATTGGGGTTTCAATGAGCTCAAAACCAAAGAGTGTATAGCTTCTATTATTATTGTTAAACTCAACTGGAGATAATTTTTCCATGAGAACATGAGGCTTAACCGACTCTAACATTATCTTCCCATCGCTATATTTCGCTATTACAAGCTTTAGCAACATGCCATATTTTGAGTACCCACGTTGATGAGAAATAAAATTTCCAAGACTATAGGCAATGAATTTATTATCCTTTGTTAATTGAAAAGGTTGGATCACATGGGGGTGCCCACCAATAATTATGTCTGCACCAGCATCTTCAAGTAAAAAGTTTGCCAACGAGTATACGTCTTTCCGTGGGTAAATATGATACTCGTTTCCCCGGTGTATTAAAATAATGATGTACTCTGCCCCATTGTATTTGAGTTTTTTGACATGTTTATAGATAGTGTCTCTGGCGTCGTCTATATTTGAAATGTAATTAAAAATTTCTGTATTGGGTGGTGCTTTGGATGCTTTTGTTAAGGCAGCTAGTTTAGAGATACGTAAAAAAGCCAGATTAAATATTATTAGCCCAGGATTGGTTACAGAATCTTTAGATATCTATGGTGAAACGTGTAAAGGTTTCATAACGATTGACGCAAAAGATGTAGCAATGTCTTATGTTAGAGCTGTTGAGGGTATTTTAACTGGTAAGGTATTCAAGCTTTCACACTCCAATATATGCTAGAATATCTGGTGTGGTTCGCTTTATTGCCTTGGTTTACACTCACGATCAAGGTGAAGCACCCATGAAACAATCTGAAGATATACTGTCAAATACATTAATAGATGGAAAGCCCATCCATGAAAGGCTATCACCGACACATTGGACATTAATTGTATGTGGGAAGGAAAGAATTAAATTCCGAACAAACGAGCTTAAAATTTGTCATGTCCACCCTACCCATAAGCGCGAAGATATGTGCTGAGGTTTCTCCTGGATCCATCATGCCTGCCACAGGCTCGATTAACCAGTGATTTTGCCCTTCTGTGGCAAGGGTGCAAGCTCTACATTGTTCAATTAAAATTACTTGTTCTGATTTCATATCATACAAGAACATCACGGCACCATTTTGGTCTTAACAAAGCAGTTCTCGATAAATAATAGGGCTCCATCCACCTTTGAAGAGTTGATATTTAAAGTGAATTTGGTCAATACGAAAGAAACCATCGTACACTTGCTTGGAAGTTTTGATTTTGATTTTCATTTTTGATGTAATATAAAAGCGAGATGTCCTAACATTATAGACACAAAAAAGCCCACAGTGTGGGCTTTAAAGAAAAGTAGTTTGTGATTAAGATAAAACTACATAGGGATGGTATAAGTCACACCTGCTGTTAGAGCGTACATTGTGACAGTCTCATCTTCAACGTATGGATCACTCCATTTTTTACCAAATACATAGGTGTATTGAGCAAAGATGTTGAATGCATTAATTTGATAGCCAACACAGGCTGCTGCAATTGGAACCCATTTTCTTTTTGTGTCACTATTAGTTTCAGGCCAAATAATAGAGTCAGTAGTTGTTTGTATGCTATAGTTGACTCCAAATTTGGCGAAGACATTAAAGCCATCCTCGGTTGGGAAAAATTTCACAGTCCCCATAACAGGTATATCTAAAGTGCTTGTGTCCACCTCTTGACGCCATTGATCTCTACTCGTATTCATTATTTGGTGGCCATAATTTAGACCAGACTCAATTCCAATTGATAGCATCGGGCTTAGCGCGTGGTCATATCCAATGATGGCACCACCATATGTGCCACCATTATTCGCATCATAACCATCATATTTAATTGTTTGTGGCTCAAACTGAGCATAACCAAGCTGTCCCCCTATAACTAAACCAGTCTGAGCTCCTGAGCCTTGAGCCATAGCTACGCCACTTAAAAGTACCACTAAGGGTGCTGCTGAAATCATCATTTTTCTCATCATTCCACTTTCTCCTTTTTTGGTTATACCTGCAATCAAAGCGCTTGTGTTCAAGTATTAAAGTCATACTAGTTCAAGGCTCAATGATTTATCAATATGTAGTTGTTTGATAGTTCCTCATGAATAAAAATAAACTCTTATTTTATACTACCCATAAGCGCGAAGATATGTGCAAATATATCTATACATGTTCCCCAACTATTAATTATGTAGCAAAGACGATCGGTTTCAATTTAGTGAGTTTAGATGTTCGACGATTACTAATTTACATTTAATTATTTATTCGTCAAACTAAAAAAAAACACATAGGTTTAATGATGCTAGGTAAAACATATGATCAGATGGCCGTAGGGGATTCCGCTACTTTTTCAAAAACCATTACGGAAACGGATATTACATTATTTGGCGCAATTTCAGGTGACTTTAACCCTGCGCACATGGATGCAGAATATGCGGCAACCACAAAGTTTGAAAAACGCATTGCCCATGGCATGATTGCAACCTCATTGATTTCAGGATTGTTGGGAATGAAATTGCCAGGAGCGGGCACCATTTATCTAGACCAATATGTGAAGTTTACCGCCCCTGTCTATATTGGGGATACGATTACGGCCAAAGTAGAAGTTGTCGAAAAATTAGCGCGTAATCGCGTAAAGATGATCACGACGGTATCAAATCAAAATGGCGTGTCAGTGTTAGAAGGTGAGGCTAATATATTAGCGCCTAGAGCACCTAAACTTTAAACAGGTTTATGTAATTTTGAGTTAGTAAACTCAAGATCATAATCTATAGTTAAAATATTATTTTGATAAAGAAGCATATGTATGGGCTTAGAAATTGATGATAACTATCAAGCACTTTATCAACAACTAAACGAACATAGTTTAGAAGGCGATCTTCTTGATATTGCTTGGTATCGCTTTAAACTTTGTGCAGATGCGGGCTTGTTATTGCATTGTGTTCCCGCGGTATTTGGTGGGCATGAGGATAGCTTTTTGAGTTTATGTCAAGCCTATGAATCTCTGGGTTATCATGCACGAGATCCAGGATTAACCGTTTCTATACATGCACACTTGTGGGGGTGTGTTTTTCCGATCATGATGTACGGCACGGAAGCGCAAAAACAAAAATATTTACCCAATTTATTGAACGGAGAAACCCTCGGAGCGTATGCCTTTAGTGAGCCTCAATCTTGGTCAAAAGCTGTAAATATGAAATCTACAGCAGAAAAGAAAGATGGCACTTATATTTTAAATGCTCATAAGAGGTTTATCGTGAACTGCCCCATTTCTCAGCTTCAAATTGTGTATGCCTGTGTAGGTGATATGGTTTCTGCATTTATTATTGAGGAAGAAGACGAAGGCGTTGAACTCCTCGATATGGTGGCAACAGAAGGGTTTATTACCGCAGCCATGGGAGACTTGATGCTGACGAATTGTAAGGTGGATCAATCGCGGGTATTGGGGGAAATCGGAGAAGGTAAGGAAATGATTCGTTTTACGCGTGAAATGGAGCGTGTGTTTATATTTTCAGGTTTGGTTGGTGTGCTGAAATGGCAGTTAGAAGAAATTTCAGTCTATGTGAAGGCAAGAAAGGTAAATCATGAATCGATCACTAAGTTCCAAACGGTGGATCATAAAATAGCAGAAATGCGAATTCGTTTGGATAGCATGCGTCTGTGGGTGCATCATTGCGCGCAATTAAAAGACAATAATGAGCAAATTACTTTGGATAGTGCTGAGGCAAAAGTTTTTTGTAGTGAGGCATATTTAAAATCAAGTTTGGCCGGGATGGAATTGGTGGGCGCTATCGGTTTGGCATCTGATGATTTTTTTATTCAATCTATTTTGGACGGGATGACTTCCAAATTTATTGCGGGTTCTGTAGAGTACCAAAAAGATATTATCTCGAAACACTTAGGCTTAACTTAGTATATGAACCACACACCCATGCCTGATCAAGGGCAGCTATATATTGTTGCCACACCCATCGGAAACCTAAAGGATATCACCTATCGAGCCGTCGAGATATTAAAAATAGTTGATGTGGTGTATGCAGAAGATACACGTCAAACACGAAAATTATTAGAGCATTATGGATTAAAGCAAAAAATTATCTCATGCCATGAACATAATGAAAGTGCGAGGGTGTCAGAGGTACAGAAGTATCTTGGAGAAGGGTTATCTGTTGCCTTAGTGAGTGATGCGGGTACACCGCTAATTTCAGATCCAGGATTTAGATTGGTGACGGATATCAAAGCTCTAGGCTTTAGAGTGACCCCTATTCCGGGTGCATGTGCTTTGATTTCAGCGCTTTCTGTCGCAGGACTTCCGTCAGATAGATTTCAGTTTTGTGGGTTTTTGCCAAGCAAATCGCCAAATCGTAAGAAAATTTATGAGGGAATAAAAAGTTATACCGGCACAACTATTTTTTATGAGTCAGTACACCGAGTTCTTGCTTCGATTAAAGATCTCAATGAAGTTTTAGGTCGTGATAGGCAAGTTGTTTTAGCCAAAGAGCTTACAAAACAGTATGAGACGGTGATTCATGGAAGCGCGATAGAATTATTAAATTGGCTAGAAGGAAATCCAGATAAAATTCGTGGGGAATATGTGTTGTTGATTCGTGGAGAGGTCTCGGGTGAAAGTTCGGAGGAAAATACTGTTGCAACGACGAAATTGCTCACCACTTTGTTGGCAGTTTTACCTTTAAAACAAGCGGTAAAAACAGCCTGTGAAATTTCTGGCAAAAAGAAAAATAGTCTTTATGAATTGGCATTAGGATTAAAAGATGAAATGAAGTTAGGGAAATAATGATGAGTCGTTTTATTTATTCTATTCAGCAAGCATTTAAATATCGACAAGCGCTGATTAACATTAAAGATCGTGGTATGGCGATTAAAAAGCTTATAGATATTAATCAAGCATGGTTAGATGAGCAGAACGTTCAAATATTGGTGTTGGATTTTGATGGGGTGATGGCGACACATGGTGAGGAACTGCCTTGCGAAGAAGTTGTGCAGTGGCTGAATGCGTTATCCAATACTATGCCACAAAAAAATATTTATATCCTTTCAAATAAACCAACCTTATTACGCAAGCAGTATTTTCAAGAGCATTATCCTGAGATTACGTTTGTTGCGGGCGTGCGTAAAAAACCCTATCCAGATGGCATGAATGCCGTGGCAGAGTTATCTAAGGTATCACCTGAATATATTGCCTTAGTGGATGACCGTTTATTAACAGGCTGTTTAGCGTGCGTAATTGCCGGAGCAAAACCTATTTGGGTCACAGAGCCTTATACGAATGTTAAAAAGCATCCTGTGCCAGAAACCTTTTTTAAAGTGTTGCGCTGGATGGATCGGAAGTTTGTGGGGGCGTAATATTTGACGGTCTCTCTGCCTAGAGATATTACATATTGTTTGTGAGTGTTTGGCTGTTCATTTGATGGGCATAATTATTCAAGAGTGGCTAGTTCCATAAATTCTATTCCAACTATATTGATGAATAGCGAGTACCTGCCTTCTGAAGCGTCGATAGGCGATACCGGTAGGGTTAGGTATGTCATAGTTGAGAGCAAGAAACATGGTGAACAGTATGGTGACTTGCTTGTATTTGGGTGCAAAGCGTATTCATATGCTCATTGTAGCCCTTATAAAACGCTGCGAGACAGGGAGAGGCGAAGCCGAGGTCGAGTAGTCCTCAGAAGGGCTGCCTTTCGGCTCCATTGAGAGATTGTGCGTAGCGCTTCGACCTTTGGAAGCTGGAAGGTATTTCCCAGCCCGT
>Ga0302132_10002254_pt1 | contig 11083 bp, 13 predicted proteins | sample CB9_321_MG_FD_203113 | JGI IMG/M metagenome (GOLD analysis project Ga0302132, IMG submission 203113) | Marine microbial communities from Western Arctic Ocean, Canada - CB9_32.1 | ecosystem: Environmental > Aquatic > Marine > Oceanic | place: Canada: Western Arctic Ocean | collected 2017-09-19
TCCTTTTTTAGCCATGGAGGAAGTGCGCCTTTTTTCTTTGCGGAAATAAGGGAAACAACTTCTTCAAACATTTCATCGCTTGCTTCAGCAAATCTTTCGATGGCTGCTTCAGCTTCTTCGCTATCCAAACCGGCTTCAAGGAGCAAGCTCTTACGAGCAAACAATTTCTTTTCAGCTTCGTGGGCTTCAATCTTCTCATTGGCAGCAGCCAACTCTTCGTCTTTTTTAGCAATCGCTTCTTCAAGTTCGGCAATCTTAGCTTCAGCAACTTCTACAGCAGCTTGAGCTTCGGTAACAGCCTCATCTTTTTCAGAAACAGTAGCTTCAAAAGCTTCAGTTTTAGATTGAAATTCTTCGTCTTTTTGCTGAGTAATTTCGGCTTTAAGAGCGTCGTGCGCTTTATTGGCCTGAGTTAATTCAGCTTTAAGTTCGTCTACTTGTTCTTTGAGAACCTCAGACATATCTTTATTCTCCATATTAATATTAGAGTTAGTTATTTCTTCTGCTTGCGCACTAGCAAAAGGACTTACGTCATTTAAAATCACGCTGCGCGGATTCGCGGGATTACTCACAAGACCTTTACCAGAGAACGCAATGTTTCTTAATAATCGACCTATCGTGTATCCTTCGTACTTACCAGTTCCTCCATATGATCTTAAGTGTTTCGTTAAAAACGCAGAAGCCTCGTCTCTTGATATGACTTTCTTTTCTCCGTCTGGAGTAAGGATAGCGTAATCAAAATTACTGAAAAGGCATTCCATGGAAACAAACCATTTCCCCTCTTCGATTTCTGCAATAAGATTTTCCATTCTCTCTTTTAGTTCTGGAGTAGTCCAGCTATTATAAAGAACAGCACTAGTAGCAATATCGAACTTCTCTATATTACTAATATTTTCTACTTCATTGCCATCTGGATCAAGAACAACACTTCCTGTTATGTGTCCAATGATATCAGATTCGTCGTGGCCGAAGTTAAATTGTTTGTCTACGGGAGTATCTTTTGCTCCCCAAGTTTCTTCTAGATCGAAAACATCATCGTTTTTATTCCACCCTGTAGAAACCAAAATAGAGCTAAGATAGTATAAGTCATACTGATCTTTGTTTTCAGCAATAGCATTTTCTTGTACTATAGCTAAATTTTTAATGCTCTCTTTTTGTTCTTTATTTGGGATGTAAAAACTAACCGGAGAAGAATAAGCAACACTTGCGTTTGCTTTTATAGCATCTTCGAGTCCAGCTTCTAATTCACTTTTATATATTTTCATAAGCACCTCAAAAGAATATACACCATAAGACAAAAAATATACAAAATTTGCTACTCTGTTTTACTTAAAGCATAGCAAGAAACAGTAATCTTTCTCATCTCGTCAACGTTTGGTTTTCTGTTATTTCTATTAAAGAAGTCCTTCTTCAAATTTGCTATAAGATTTCTAAAATTTGCAGTTGGCTTAACAGGGTTCTTTAATAAGTTATTTACTATTTCGGGTGTTACTTCTACAAATGGCTCAGTGCTACACAGTATGCGCATTTTAAGATGCTCTAACTGATCCATTTCGCTTTTAGTCAAAGACCTTAGAGTCTTCTTGCCGTAGTGAGCTAGGATTGCAGGGTTGATTATCTTATTGATATTTGACTGAGCTTCACCAGCCCATAAAGAGATACTAACAATTTCAGTCTGACTAGTTATGCGTTTAGGCACATCTACTCTTTTCTTTCTTTTGTTGGTATCTCTAGAATTTTTTGGTCTTCCATCTTCTGGCCTACCAGTTGGGTCGTACTTTTCTTGTTTAGGAGATTTGTCTTTTTTTATCTCCGCTCTTTTTTCTTCCTTCTCTATTCTTATATCTTCTTTTTCTTCTTTTTGACTTTCGATAGTGTCTTTATCTCTTCTATCTTTAGGGCTAGTCAAAGGATGACTCCCAGTATCTGTAGAAGGAACTAAACCAAAGTCTTCAGGATTCATAGAATCTTTTGTAAGAGCAATCTTCTCTAGATCGTTTCTATGCTGAGGGTTATGATAAGGACTTGCTTTTGGAGGCATGGATTCACTATTTCTATCTTTTTCTTCCCTACGAATTCTAATCTTCTCAATCTCAGGAATCTCGCCAAATCTTTCGGTGAGAGTTTCGGCGCTAATAATATTCCTGTCAGCTAATTGAATAAGAAGATTCTTTTCTGAAACTTCGTCAGACAAGACCATTTGGTCAAAGTGGATTTTCGCCGGAAGTCTAAAACCCATAGCCTTTTGGACTACTTCAAGTTCTTGTTCCCACCAGTTAACCAATACTTGACGACCGTACTCCAGTCTTTCAACAAGAGTTTTAAGACTGATGAAATTATTAGTAAAGCCACCGCCGCCAGCGGCCATTCCAGTTAGGGTAGGAGGAACACCAAGGCCAGCGTAAATATTTGTAAGTACTGGCTCATATTTCTCTTTTCCCAAGAACCTAAAGACTTGAGTACTAGACTCAGTAAACTTTAATTCAGGACCCCATACTAAGTCCATGGTTCCGCCACCAACATTACTAGCTAGAATATCTCTTAATTTATTAATAGCAGCTTTAGTTGGTAGGATTTTGTTGTCTAGATCTCCAAGACTCCATAATCTAATATTAGAAATAGCGCCATCTAGTGCAGATATATCAGCTAGCTTCATTTTCTCTAGCATGATGATATCATCAAGAATGGCATAAATCATTGGGTTAGCCCAAACCAACCAGTCATCTTTCTTGTAGTAATGTACTGATACTTTTTCTGGGTCTAGCGGAACAAGACTTTCTCCATCTTTAATGGCCTTGATAATATCTGGAGGAAGTATAGATTGTATATTTTTATGATAAGGATTATCTTGCATCAATCCCTTTTTTGTCAGCCCTCTGACTAGCTTAGACACCTTTAAAGCAAACTGAGGTTGACCAATAAAGCTAGATAGCTCATCTCCGACCACTTCAATAGAAAGAGGATTCAAGAAATCAAACTTCCAAGGTATCTCTCTTTTGTTTACCTGTCTAACTAAAGCTTTCATGTCAGGAGCAGCTGAAGTTTTGAGATCTCTCTCGATTTTTTTGTTTATCTTTGCTGTTCTTCTTTTTACTACAACATTTCCGCACCTATATAGGATATTAAGAAAGCGTTCTGTTCTCTCTAAACCGTTAACTTTTTTAAACCAAGCTCGAAAAAACTTCTCTATTTTTTTATTAGGATGAACAATGGTTATGCCCTGACCAGCAAAGTCTCCCATTAAATCAACAACATTCCGTATGATGCCAACTTTATCGTAAGCCTGCATGCACATACGAATAGCTTCTTTTTGTTTTTTAGGTACAGACTCAGAAGAACGAAACCTATTATAGTCATCTCTTGTAAAGCCTGTCCTGACAGAACGGTTAGGTTCGATATCTAAGAAAGAACGGCTATAAGCTACGGCTTTTTGAACACCTGCGTAAGCGTCAATATTGTCCGATATGTCAGAAAGAGCTTGTTGCTTACCGGATTCATCAGACCAAGTAACAAAAGATCGTGCTTTTTCTTGGTCTTTTATAGTGTTGTCTTCGGGCATTGTTTTACCTATTGGATTGTAGTTGGAATGATTGAGAGGCTAATCTAATTGATTATACACCAAACTAATAGACATCTTTCATTCCTTCTGTAAACCAAGCTGGTCCAGCATAAGTAGGACCACTCGTGTCGCCCTTTGATCCTCCCACAAAGCCTCCGATAGTATTATAAATTGGAGGAGGAGGTGTTCTCAGTATCTTTCTGGCGGACATATTGGCCATTATCAAAGATGAATAACGATCTTTTCTTAATCTATCTTTTCTGCCTCCCGGAAGTTTAATTTCAGGAGTGTCCCATTTATCTCTTCCGGAAGTTGTTTGCGACATGATTATCATAGAAAGCTCATCTTTAAGCTCTTCTATTTCCATGATGCAATCTTCCAGTGTGTCATAAAGCTTGTTTGTTAATTTGTCGTCTGATATAGCTAGTCCTAAAGTCGCAGAATCAAAGTAAGGAAATAGAACGGTTTTATCTTCGAAGTCTTTTCTTAGTCCATGATTAGCTTCTGATACCCAGTCAGATTTAGCGAACTGAATCATTTCTACAATATGCAATCCGGGTTCGCCGTCGGTATCCTTCTCTTTTTTCTCGTCGATCGTAGGCCATATTGGTAACTCACCATTTCTGAATTTGTCCTTGTCGTGTAGGGCTTCAATAATAGCAATACCACCACCCTGAGCATCAAGAGCTATCTCGTATACAGGAAAGACTTTCATCAAGTCTCTAATCTTTCTAGCGCAGTAAGAGTAAAAGTCTGTTTCGTCAGCGACGCCTGCTTTTAACTGCTCTTTATGTCTACCTCTATTTGTAGTCCAGCAGTAAACAATTCTGCTATGGTCTTCGTGGACTTCCATGACAACTATAGAAAAATTATCTACTTCAGAAGCAGGGTCAATACCATATACATATCTAGCGTTAGGATTTCCTCTAGTCACTGCTTGAAAGCTGACTTCTCCGCTTGGTAGATGAATCGGAGACTGCGGAGAAACAACACAGCCCTCTATTAAAGACCGTTTAAAGAACCCATGACTATCCGTAGCAAAACACGCTCCAAACTCCATCTGGTAGATACCAGAGTGAACAGTAGCCTTAGATCTAGCTACCTGAGCAGCGTCCATAAAGCCATCTGGCAGTAATTCAAACGGGATGCGGATGATGGAATATTGCCGCCAGTCAAAACCATCTGGGACACCATCCTTTCCAAATATTTCAGCCAGCCTCTTAGGATCTCCCTGACTGTTAATAAACCCTCGCCATTTCTTCCAATACTCAGCAAAATGATTAAAGTCATAATAAGCTGTTCCCGAAAGAATAATTTGATTTCCACCTTCGTCTACCACCTCTGCTTCTTCTGCTGTTATTTCTCCAAGCTCTAAGGCTTTTCTGTTAGAGGCTAACCTTCTAACGTTTTCTATAGGAGAGGCGCTAACTGCGGCGAAGCCAGCGACAACGTTTTCAAATATCTCACGAGGAATGGATGCAAATTCATCTGCAATAATATCGTTAGCTCGTTGACCACGAATTTTACTACCATCACCAAGAGGCAGGCATGTTATCGTGCTATCTCCTATTGTTAGTCTACACATATCAACGCCTCGTCTAGGGCCACCAGTGCCACCAACGATATCTCGTAGTATCGGAGAGTTTCTCCATATACTATCCATGTATTCAAAAAGTATCTTAGACTGCCTAAAGGCGGCACCAACGATGATAATCTTTCTTCCCGGCATCAATAAAGCGCGAAGAATCGCATAAACGGATAGTATGAAAGACTTTCCAAAACCACGACTAGCTATAAGCATTGGGAATTTTCTATTCCATACTTCTTTTAGCATCAGTGCTTGAGTAGGAAGTATCTCAATGTTTAGTATTTCTTTACAGATAAAAGAGAAGTAGTCGGGGTTAGACATTAACCACGTCAACTTAGTCGTAAACTCTTCTTCTGTTGGCACACTAAAAGGATTCACTATCTTAGAATCGTCTACATTGATATTTAACCAAGCATCATTAATCTCTTTTATATTGTTACTGTGATTGTTCACGTAGGGATATCTCCATCTTTTCATCGAATATGATCATAGCTCTCTCTTCGGCTGATTGCTTATCTCCAGAGAAGATTATCTCGACATCGTAGTTTTCTTGATACTCACAAATCTTCCTCCACATAAACTTGCCATTCATTCTCACAAATTTTAAGTTCTTTTTGGGTATACCTGAGTTTTCGGGGAAGTTCATTAAATCATCTATAGAGAACTCGCAGATGATATACTTCCAGCGGAATTTAGACATGCGTTCAATTTCAGCTTCAAACGCTTTTCGCTTTTTACCAAGATTCATAGCTAACTCACCAGTGCTAGCTTTTCTTTCAATCACAAGATCTTTTTCTAGACCTCTGATTGTATAGTCTCCAGTCTTTAGTCCCCATCTAGCAACCGCTAGGCATCTATTAGAAGAATCGAAAGTCCATCCAGTCTTCTCTCTTGTGTCTTTTAAAATTACGTATTTCATTTCTTATTTTTCCTAACTATATCCATAAACAAAGGAACGTACTGAGCTTCTGCCCCCGTGACTTGTTTATGACACTTATAGCATAACGTTATTCCATTATCTTCATCAAACCGTAAATGAGCAGCGTTGGCCCATTTAACAATATGATGCGCGTTTAATGCTTTCTTATATCCACATCCGGGCATTTGACATTTATGCCCATCTCTTTTGTATACCCGTCTACGCCATTCAGCGTATACAGGATCATTATAATTCCGCAATTTTATCCCTTTGGCTTATTGTGTTACGTCCTATCACAGATTCTCTTATGTCTAATATAGTCCTGTATATTGCGGAGTCCCGTAATTTAGATTCTTTGTAGAGATCATCTACCTTAGCCTCTACTCTTAATAAATCTTTGGATACTGGCATCTCTATGGTTACGTCAGTAATTTCCTGACGCGAATCAATATATGAGAAGATGGAAAATGCTAAATTTCCAATTAATAAAAAACAAATAGCGCACATTCCACAATTAGGCTTTTTCATAATACACCCTTTAGTGAGGTTTTACCTCTCGTAAGCTTATGATATTAATGTCGTTATGTAATTCGTCCTCCAAATAATCAACGATTTCATCCGTCAGGCCTTTTTCTACAATCTTAGTCTTCATCTTGTTGAGCGTTTTATAACAGGCGTCATCAGGGTCGGTTGCGTCGATGAAGAAATAGCTTTTCTCATCTATACTATGAACGCCTAGTTTATTAAGTGGTTGTATAATCTTTTTTGTGCTTACTGTTGCTTTGTATATCATTCTGCACCATTCTAGACACTAGACTTTTAAAATCTATCTTAGGAATCCAACCTAACTCTCTTTTTGCCTTAAGGGCTGATCCTCGTAAGTACGGAACCTCGGAAGGTCTCTTTAACTCTTTGTCTATTTCAACATAATCCATGTACTCACTAATATCTATACACTTAAAGGCCTCTTTCAGGTAGTCTTCTACAGAGTAGGCATTACCAGTTGCTATGACGTAATCCTCTGCTACGTCTTGCTGTAACATTAACCACATGGCCCCTACGTAGTCTTCTGCGTGTCCCCAATCACGTATTGCGCATAGATTCCCAAGTTTAAGTTTGGGAATACTACGACCCCTCTGGGTCGCCAAATGAAGATTAGCCACGTAGCGACTGATCTTTCTCGTTACGAACTTCTCTCCTCGCCTCTCAGATTCATGATTGAACAATATGCCTCCACAGGCAAAGATGCCATAGGATTCTCTATAGAGTCTCACGGAATGATGAGCAGCCAGCTTTGCTACTCCATACGGAGACTGAGGATTAAATCTCGTTTGTTCGTTTTGGTATGGCTTCTGAGTTGGTTGGAGACCATTGAGAGAAACATTTTCTTGTGTAGAAAGTTGGTCTCCAAACATCTCACTGCTGCTTGCTTGATAGAATCGCGGGCGATTCCCCATAGAACGGATTACTTCGAGGATGTTGAGGCACCCTTGTCCGGTCACATTCCAAGTCAGTTGTGGTTGCCCAAAGGATATGCCTACATTTGACTGGGCGGCAAGGTTGTATACCTCATCAGCCTGAGTTTCGTTTAGGAGTCGATAGATACTAGAAGTGTCTGTAACATCACCTTGAACCAGATTGAAATTATTTTTATTAAGTGAATGGGTTATTCTGGAAGTGTTATCAGAGGAAGATCTACGTGTTACTCCATATACTGTATATTGTTTAGATAGTAATAGGTCAGATAGGTATGAACCATCTTGTCCTGTTACTCCGTATATGATTGCTTTTTTCACTTAGTCGTCTTTTACAGTGTCAGGTGTTAGGAATGGTTGATCTATTTTACCGTCTTCATATTGGTGGTATTCGGATAGCCTTTCTTTTTCAACTTCCATAGCTAAACGCATTTTCTCCATGTCATTACCCATCTGTCGTCTAGCTTCGGGGTTTGACATAAGATTTCTTACCCATCCAATGAATGTCTGTTTAGAATCTTCGAGTCTTTTGATACGCTGTTCACGAGTAGCCTTTAAGTCTTTGAGCATGGATGCCTTTTTTGTTTGTAGGTCCTTGTATTCTCTAGTTAAAGAATCTTGGGCGGCTCTACAAACGGCGACCTGACGTTCAAGGTTATATATATGATCTTTGTCTTGTACTTCTAAATCCTTGCTTTTCTCTATTGTTACCTGTTCTTCATACTCTCTTATACCACTCATATTAGTTTGTTGGCCGATTAAAGCGCGATTCATTAGAATTTCGAGTTTTATAGCGTCAATTATCTGTAACTCTTCCGTTGGAAGTACGTCGTCACGAAACTGAGTGATGATTCGGCTCCAGTGGTAGAGTAGCGACTGCAATTCTTCTTCACTAAACTGTTTTTGGAGGTCTTTCCAAAAAGGGCGGCTTTGCAAATCATGCAGCGCCTCTATTTCACGGTCATCTAGAGTAGAGTTACCGATCTTTTCTTTTACGTATGACTGAATAGAGATGGGATCACGGTCTAGTCGTGTCGCAATTTCGAGATTTGACATCTCTCGATGGTTATTTTTGATAAACTCTTGCTCAGTCTTTGTGAATCTACCCTTCTTCATAGTCGTGATCTTTCAGGATTTTAGTTATTTCTTCGATAATTTGCCTTCGTCTTGGTTTTGGGACGTAGGCTCCATGTCTTACCCGTAGGTAGTCGGACCGAAATGACACACCTAGCTCTTCGTCTATGATGTCTAACAGTTCTTGGTTGTCAGTGTCCTCGATAAAAGTGTCATTAACGCGCATACTCTTTTCGGATTCATCTCTGATGTTGCTAATATCAAGAGGTTCCATCAGAAACTTCTTACTATTGTTTAGTTGTTTCTGTCTATCGTCTTTGTTCTGTTTGTTCTGACGATAGTATTTGTCTCTTTTGAAATTATTTAGCCGGTTTTTAACATGTACGGCTAGAAAGTTTTCTAAAGGTCTGCCTTCTTCGTAACGATCTAAGGCATCTACAGCGATTATGAAGGCTTCTTGACGAATATCTTCAGGCTCAAAGTAGCCAAACTTGAATTTGTATGCATATCTATCACAAATTTTATTTATTACTTCGAGAACCTGATCCTCCGTCATTCCTTTTGGTATCTTCATTCAATTTTTGCTTAAACTTAGCCTTAATTAGTGTAGGTATTTTTGCTTCTAAGAAGGCTTTACCTTCCACGATGGGAGGATCTTCTTTTTTTAGTTCTTCTGCAACTGTTTTCTCTAGGTTGGCAGTGGCCTTGGTTTGTATCTTACTTAAGACATCATAAATGTTAGTCACGGATTACCCCTTTCTTTGAGCTTGATGTGATTTTAGACAGTATGATATATTATACTTGGAAAAAGCGGAGCGTACACATGAGGCTAAGCGAACAAGAGAAAAATTACATTAAGAAGATGGCCAATGTGTTAAAAGACTTCGAAATAGCTGACGAGCTTACGAGGATTAGGATAGGCTTTGGTATCAGTGATAGAGTTAATAAACGACAAGTAACTGACGCGCGAAGTAGAATGGGCATTAAGAAGGCTCAAGGCAGAGGCGTAAATCGAGTCAAAAGGAATAAAAAAGATGAATAACGATACTTATATCTATTTGAGCGGTGTTTTGGGGGCTGGACAGAGGGCTGCGGTAAGTATAGAAGACTATCCACTGCTTAGTCAGTATAGCTGGCATCTAAATAAGAGCGGATATGCCATCACGAAGATAAAAGGGCGGCATAAGGCAATGCATAGAATGGTTTTGGGGACTTTAAGCCCTTATGTGTTTGTCGATCATATAGATGGCGATAGACTCAACAACACCAGAGAGAACCTTAGAGAGCTTACGCCTAAAGAGAATGCCAATAACATGAAGTCAAATGTTAAGATTGAGGCATTTGACGAAGAGAAGAATATTGGGCAGTGGGTTGAAGACAAAAGGTGTGAGGTGTCCTACGCTGCGTTCTACAATAGATTAAAGAAAGGCATTGACCCGGAGGAGGCTATGAAAAAGAATGGCAACCGGCGAGCGTTAGATGCCTGATAAATGGTTAGTGAAAAATACGTACTGTTAGTTGGGTTTTACCAAACCTTTAGAGAAGATAGAGACAAAGAGCTTTTGTTTTGTCTTCAAGAGAACATAAAGAACAGGTTGATATCTGAACTGGTGGTTTTTAACGAAACGGATGATGAACCAGTCAAGTCAGATAAGATAACTTACATTAAAACAGACAGGCGATTGACTTATAAGCAATATTTCGAATATGCAAATAAACATCTAGAAAAAAGAAGATGCATAATCTCTAATGTTGACATAGTGATATCAGAAGACATACAGAAGCTGGATTCTATTAAGTTAGAAGGGGCATTTGTATGTTTAACCCGTTGGGATATCAACGGAGTTGCGCTAGAAATGGGAGCTGATAGTCAAGATACATGGATTTTTCAATCTCCCGTGAACGAAAAGCTAACAAATAGTGCCGATTACGATCTCGGGGTTTTGTTTAGTGACAATGTTCTGTCTCTATTGGCATATCGTAGTGGTTATATGCCTTTTAACCCCTCTAAAGATATAGTAACAAAACATGTGCATGGTTCGGACTTTAGAAACCCATCGAAAGAGTCTGTAAACGAAGCTTTAAGAGTTACTGATGGTAGCTACATGCTTGTGCATCCCAACAAGATGGGCGAGAAAGTAGATGTGGATTTTATGACTTCATCGAAAACGTATGACTGATCCGTACAAACCTCCTAGTCCTCCGACAGAGCCTACGAAGACTCCTCATGAGCCTACTACGGATTGGCGGGATGTCGTATTCATCGTTTTTATAATACTGCTCATGCTGTTTGGTAATGTTCTAATTAGTTCGCTGGTTCTCTGGCTACGGGCGACGTTTAGCTAAGACAACCGTCTTGTATTGCTTATGTTGCGTTTGCACCACCCGCGCTTTCTTCATCAATAATACGGTAATGGTGTTTGGTACTATAACCCACCTAGATAAGATGGGTAGGGTAGGGTAAGGGT
>Ga0302132_10002265_pt1 | contig 11065 bp, 20 predicted proteins | sample CB9_321_MG_FD_203113 | JGI IMG/M metagenome (GOLD analysis project Ga0302132, IMG submission 203113) | Marine microbial communities from Western Arctic Ocean, Canada - CB9_32.1 | ecosystem: Environmental > Aquatic > Marine > Oceanic | place: Canada: Western Arctic Ocean | collected 2017-09-19
CAAATATTGATGCAACGCCTCATAAACAATAGTAAGAGACTCTTGATTCAACCTTAACTCTGCCGTTTCGTGATTCTCAAAGTATTCGTCAATTTTTGACAGTCTCATAACTGCTCCTAAAAATAAGATTCGCGGCGATTTCAGACTTTCCCTCACAGACTGTATTATACTCGACCTGAGAGAAAATAGCAAGCAAAATCTGTCTAAGTTTGGGAATTTTTAACAGAAAATCCTTGACAATCTGGCCCTGTAGGGGTATATTAACAATGGAGGTTGGTCTGCTTGGGCCTCCGACTAAGAGGATAAGTACCTCGGCAGGGAAATGGTTTATAGAGCCACAGTGGTCACTAGGATTGATACAATTAAGGTCAAGTTATGATAGCCAAGTCCCTACGGCGGTAGGTTTCACCCCGGTAACTCCGATATGGGTAGAGTAAAGTATAGGTTCGTTTATTGACGGACAACCAATAGCAGAGAAAAGTAGGCATAATAGCTTATACATCTGAAGGCGGTTACTAGGTAGTAGTCAAAAATCTAGAGATTAATTTCTCTTTTTTTTGACCAAAACGCCATAGTGATATTATATAAATTTTTCAGTCACAATTTGCTTGGTTATAAGAAATCTGTACATAAATGGTTAGGGGATTGTCTGAGCTTCTTCAAAATGGTTACAATATTGTATTCATAGTCTTGAAGTCCACCGGCCCTATATTTTATTCTGCGATTAACTACTCGGTAGTTTGGCATATATTAAGAAACCTTATGTCAAAGCCTCTGAGTGTTTGGCATGTTTCACAATGGGAGAATAGGCGATGAGAAAATGTAAATGGTGCGACAGTTCAGATGTGCATAGAGAGAAGAAGTTCTTCAAGGACGGTTCGGCTCATATTGCCCTGACATGTAATGCCTGTAATAAGCACATACAGTACATAAATGATAATAGAGAGAAGAAGGCCGCTAATAGTAGGCAGGGAGTCTCTGAAAATCGCGCAACCCTTATAAGAAGGGCTGGATTTAACTCTTTTGATGCATATAAAGAATCATCTAAGTACCAAGATGTGGTCAAGATGGTACTACTGAAATATAAGTATAAGTGCCGTTTTTGCAAAGAAAAAGCCTGTACAATAGCCTACTCTGAATATACGCAAGGAAATATAAGTGGGAAGGATTTAAGTGGCTTACATCCTATGTGTAAGGATTGTGACTATGCATTACGTTATGGCCGACACAATAAGAGTAGGAGTCAGGTCATATTCAAGCAGTTAAAACTAATGAAGAAGTGTATCAACAGAGGGTACGTAATAGCTGACTAAGAGCTATGCGGGGGCGATTGCAATGGTTCACAAAAGACAAGAAGGTGACTCATGCTGCCTCTTAAGGGGCTATATTAAGGATGATGGTACGTATAAGGTTATGTGTAGTTATAGATATTGTAAGAACAAGACAGAGTTTCATAACTGGTCAAGGTACGTAAAGAGTCACTACACCAATTTTTTAGGGTCTTGGTATTTTGAATTACTTTGAAAAATTCCCACAACTTATCCCCTTTTCTCTTGCTATTCCTTCGCCGGTGGTGTATAATAGGTTGTCGGGCGAGAGTTCGGCCTTTGCCGTCGTGATGGGGTTACTGGTTTACCCTACGAGCCTCATAAGCTTGCCACCTTAACAGGTGCTGTCAGTTCGATTCTGACCTCGACCACTACTGAAAGGCAGGTTAATACTGAGCTTAGTAGGTGTAACTGTTGACCCTTATATGTAACGATGGGGCTTGGCTCGTGACAGTATAATTAACGAGCGTGAGCGGGAAGGTGCTGCTGGTTGCGGCATGTGTTCTTATAAAGCACTGGCTTTAGGTTCGACTCCTATTTCCCGTACTGTCTCGATTGAGACCTTTCTTTAAAGACCGTCATAGCATTAGACTATGGCGGTTTTTTTACGTACATACATAGCTCACACACAGCATATAGCTGACTAAGGCTTATTGGGGCGCGATTGGTTAAGATTAGCTGAAACAAGTTCAGTTAAGGTTAAAGTATGATAAGACTAGATAAGGCAAGAGGGCGTAAGTCGTTGGTATCATTGGAGTTAAGTCGCCCGCCGCGCCCCGCGACCCAAATCGTTTGGGTCACAGGGTTTACGTCAATCGGGGAACACCTTAATAAATGCTATCTTTCCATCTTCATTCATCTTTAACGTTAAGACGTGATCACCCTTCTCTACAAGCTCGACCATTACAGGATGATCTAATTGTTCATCCGTAAACGATTGGGCCATTATTTTCTGTAAATGTCGAAACGTTAAGTATTTCATACTTTCACCTCCGGCACACTATCCCCAACGGGGCTTATGCTAATCGAATACCGCTTACCATTCGGCAACTCAACAAGGGAATCACATCGTCTATATGTTCCCTCTTTATTGAAAATGCCAGTCGGTCCACTTAGAATCTGTGCATTAGCATTTTGCTTTAGAAACTGGACTAGGGAAAGATTAATTAGTTTGAGAACTTTCATCATTCATCCTTCATAAAAGTAAAAGTAAAAAGTACCGCTACCACAATGATAGCGGTACTTATCCAATGGCTCAAGCTTCCACCACAAATCCAGAATTGTCCTTAATGGCCTTGCCTTTGGCATATAGCCCGGCAACACCAAACTTATCCAGAAATCGTAGATCGTTCGTATCGGCATTGTAAACCTTGTATCTCTTCCAACGCTTAGGCAATTCCTTACGAAACACTACCGCAACGTTGCCCCGTTCTTTCAGAACGTCCAAACAATCACTATCATTCGTTTCGCTACGCGAAAACGTCAAGTGATAGTTAACCGGCAGTTGATTATCGCAATAACGCAACATACGAGGCGTTATCTTAGTATAATCATAAAATTGGACGTTGGGGTAATTCGTGAACAATGCGGGAAATTCTTTCTCCCACATAATATCCGACGTGCCGTTAAGTCTAATAGCAGGAACTAAACCTAACTTTTCCGCACGACGAATAAAACGTTCGACCTCCGAAACCAGCATAATCTTATACGACCTACGGTCGTTAACAAAAAATGCGGTTCTTGCTTGTCTAGACTTCTGCACAATGTTAGTACGACCCCTGCCGGCAAACGCTAAACATGCCGCAGCACAACCACGGGAAGCATAAAGACAGAGATTAATCAAGTCTGAAGACTTTTCCGGTTTAAGGTATTGAATGGTGGACAAAAAGCCAACGCCAGCGGCGTCTGATTTTAACGTTTTTGGGTTACTATCGCCCGCACTTAACAGGTTGCCAAATCCAAAACTGTTCACTACTATTCTCCCGTTAATGTATTCATTAAATCAATCAAACTTTGAAACGTTGAACGTGTACCGCGCACCTTAATCGGCGGATCTAATTTTTTCAATTCTATCAACTCTAACCGATCAGCCTTAACCTTACGTAAACGCTGAATAGGCGTGAGTACAGGCATCTCTTTACGTTGAGACATACTGCCATCAAAATGGTTTGGTGTCATGGTTTCCCCTTTCATTTCCTATTATAGCACACATGGCCCCGCTTGTCAAGCACAAAATAGCTGACTTCCCGGTATTGGCTAACTATTCCCCAAAAAACACCCATTAGCATGGAACAGGTAGGACGTACGTACAGGCACATAACCCGTTAAGATAGGGTTAAGGTTATTCTAGATAAGGTTATGACCTAAATCCTTACATGGCCACGACTTACATTATACCACAGAACCGCCCGCATGTCAAATAAAAAAGCCACCGCTTTGCAGCGATGGCCTAAGTTGTTACTGTGTAAGGTTTTACGTCGCGGGCCGCATCCCTCGCCCTAAGTCCAATCTGGCGTTGGACTTAGAGCGGGTCGTGCCGCCACACGTTATGCGATGTCGATGGTTCCCACCTCGTTATGAAATCGGTCTTTAATTGTTCGACCGTTCCAATCTTGAAGTTGGAAGCCATATGATGCGGTTGCGTTTATTGCCCGTGCAACCTTTGTAATCTCGCGTGTTGCGGCTTTTGATCCGTGAACCTGACGTAAGTCCAAAGTAATCGTAAGTTTTCCTTGATTTTTCAAAGTGTTCTCCTAAGATTGTTTCCAAAAATGAAGCAACGCACCCATCACGTCATCATACGCGGGAAGGTATTCGATTGCTGATCTCTTAAGCGATAGCGTTTTGTCGCCATTCGCTTCAATACAGGCAAAGTGACAACCGTTTTTTGAGTGATGTAATGCACTCATATAAACAGCCAGTGATTTCTCACTATGCAAGTCGTAAGCTTTCTCCTTACCCCAAACGGCCTCAAGAAAATTACGTACTTGTTGCCGCGTTTGCGTTTTTGTTTTTGTTGGTTTCATCGCAGATCCCTCGAATCTTTATTGCGGCTGTTTTCCATATAGAATATAGACAACTCTTCAGCACAACTAAACCGTGCGAAGCGTTGTTTACTGGTTCCATTCTTATCGGGGCGACCGACGTTCATCAGGATTGAAAATCCTGCCTTAAAATTCTGATTCTTAGGCGGCTGCATTCTCTTGTTCTTGTCTACTGGCATCTTGTTCCTTTCGAGTATGGCGGTAATTAAAGCGATACATAGTATCGAGTGGACCGTAGGGGAATCGAACCCCTGTCCTAGAAGTTTCCGACGTGCGGCTTTAAATCTAGTCGAAACCATCAACGGCCCATAAAAAGACAGACTAAAACTTTGAGACTTTCACCCGCTTGCAAGTCTAATTACACGGACAAGTCAACGTGTAAAGAGTATAGGTAGAAAAAGGGAGAGTCTCAGTTCTTTTGTTCTGTCAGACTAAAGAGCATGGCATTATGACTCAAGAGTCATAGCCTAATGGTGATCAGCCAGCCAATAAGGAGTGATGTTAACTTCAGGCTGTCGCCTCACTCCCGCCTCGTCATGTATGTATTATACACCGCTTCGCGTCGAATGTCAATTGAATTGTGGCCAAAATTAACGATTTTCTGAAAATACCTAAGTCGTTGCCACCAAAGGGTTTATGTCGCCCCCCGCGCCCCGCGACGTAACTCGTTACCCTGTAACGACTTATGGCAAATCATTATGACAACATAAAGAATCCCCGTACACGCCATACTTGACGTGCCGGGGAAAGTGTAGTCAATTAGACTACAATAATCTTATTCGGCGTCGGGGTCCGAATCTTCACCATCGGGAGATTCTCCCGTTTCGGCGGTGGTATCCGCCTGTTCACCCGCCAACGCTGCCATTAGATCAACCAATCCCTGATTACCATTAGTAGATCGCTGTCCACCAATCGAAGGGGGGATAAGCTGCCCCGCAGTAACAATCTGAAGCGTTTCGTCCTTATCGACATCGACAGGATTAGACTTCAGACGGGCCATCAAATCGACACCGTTAATTTGTTTCGCCGGATCGGTCGGATCGACGAAAATCGTAGTCGAAACACGCAACTTTTTGCGGGCTTGCGAAATCTTGACGTTGAACGATTTTACATCCATGTCAATTGATGCGGCAATATCCTTTGCAGACTTGCCCTCACGAACACCCAAAACGTGGGCGGTGACGGCGACGGTTTCAGAAACGCTCTTGTTACGGTCAGTCATTACTCAATACTCCAGTTGAAAGAAAAGAAAAGGTTTACTCTTGAGATCACATTGTAACACAATTGGCGGCGGTTGTCAAGTGAATTCTGCTAAACTTTTCAGATTTCCGCGACGTTGTTGTTGCGTCCCTTGTGTTCTTGCTGCTCTCCACTTACACAATTATACCACAGTCCCGGCTCAATGTCAATTAAATACCACCCAAAAATCAAATAATAAAACTAATTATAAACCTATACTATAGAATGACTTATGTCGCGGGGCGCGCCCCTTGCCCTAAACCCTTGCCCAGCAAGAACTTAGGACGAAAGAGGTTTACTATACTTCTTTCCAGTTAAGTCCATTCATGTGTTTCTCGAACGTGGTCGAAATCAATACACACAATTTTACCATCTGGCATAATTCCCCAGTTGTACCGATGGTCGTCATCATCTGTCCAGCCTATTTTACCCATTTCTCTATTCGAGGCATAAACCATATCGTTGGCACATTCTATACAGCTTTCCATTTCTTCAAAATCGCCATCATCCCATTTTGGGAGTGCTGATCCTATAACGGCTGCCAATTCAGTCTGATAACACCAAACTATATCCCCGTGATGGTTTTCTGCCTCGAACAAATCCCCATAAACTTTAGGGGCGAATCCCAATTCAGCAATTTTTATTTGCTTTTCAAAACAATCTTCTGCGATATCCCTACGTGTCCAAGTCTTAATTCCAATTCCACCGACTTCATAGAAGTGACATTTTGCACCACTTGCATCGGATCTTGGGGTAGACTGAATCAGATCCGCGACTTCTCTTAAGAGCAACATTCGATTTCCTTGTTGGGATTAATTGACAACAACATTATACAGGCTACGCCTGCCGGTGTCAAGTGAATTCAACAAACAAATACTATATAATCGTAAGTCATTACCCTGTATAGACTTATGTCGCGGGGCGGGGCTATGCCGTAAACCCTTACTCTATAAAGGGTTATAGCTGGCTGACTATTCGCCACGGACGCAATCTGATAAGATCAGATAAGACAAGCAACGATAGCCCCATCATGCGGGGCTATCGCTCGTTCGGCAACTACTTTACAAGCTGCCTATTCTTTGACTTCTGCGGCTGGAACAAAACCAGCCATTGCCGCCTTTCGACGACGGATTCCACGTTGTGTCACCGGGGCGATGCTTTTATCCGTGCATGTTCCCTTGACGAACGGACCGCGTTTCGGTGCGGGCTTGCCGTTTGCTTCATTGATTGTCAGTGTCAGCATTTGTAATTCCTAACATAGTGAGAAGTCATTGCCGCCCAGCGTGCGACAGAAATTCGATCTGGCCTCGGATACACATTGTACCAATAGAGTGCAAACTTGTCAAGAGACATTTCCCCATATTTTTCAATCGGGGTCATTTTGATTCTTGAGATAATCACCATTGTCGCAATCTCAATTAAAGTTGTGGGTAGGGACTGGTAGGATTTGCACCCACATTTAAGCAACTGTCTAGAATTCGTCGCCTTTAGGTCAAACGATAGCTAATCGTTAGGTGTTTCACCATTTGTCACCCGACACAGGTATCCATTCGGATTTATAACCTGCCGCTACGCTAATTTAGCTACAGCCCCATAATGTTTCAGTTGTATGGTCAGGAATAAGGGACTCGAACTAAATGTGCCGCACTCAGCCTTGCAAGACTGACCCTTGACGTTGCAACAGTCGCAGGACACACCCTATTTACACGGCCTAACCGTGTCGCATTGCCAATTATGCTAATTCCCGTTACGTTTCTTAGACCAACGAACAAGCACGGTAATGATCACTTTATCGACTCGCGTGTCATGTCCTCGTCATGTCCCAATTATACCATCCACAAGCCCATGCGTCAAGTGATTTCCCTAAAGAATAGCAAAGAAAAAACAAATACCTAAGTCGTTGCGTAGCAACGGTTTACGTCGCATGCCGCGCCCCCTGCCCTAAACCCAACGTGGGCTTAGGGTTAGGGCGAAACGAATACTACGGGGATTAACCGCAGTCCGTTTCTAGCTCCTTATCCCACAGGTCAACATCGACAACCGGAGGCATCACCACCCAATTGTCAAGGTCAATTCGCTCGGGATTTTCCCCTTTGGTCGTTTCTGTTTGCGGTCCAGTCACGTAATTCATCTCCCTGCAAGGGTTCACCAGTGAAAATATGTTCAGCGTTATCGTCCCGCTTTTGGTATAGGGAGATGTTCCGCTGTTTTGCCTCAAAATCAACGTCTTCCATTAATTTCCGCCTTCAATAGTTCAGAGAAAAGATTAGTTAATGCGGCCTTCTCAGCATACGGCTGGCCATTAAATACAGATGGATAATTTCCCATTAAATTGTATATAGTCATTCCCTCTTCAACAGATAGTATCCCGTTTGAAACGGCGTGAGACTTCAACTCTTGAAACCTAACAAATTCGTCCAAAGGCATATTCAACCCATTGGCAACCGTATCAAGAGGAACGCCCTTGTCCATCATGGCGGCTTCAACGCGGAGAATAGCGGCTTCAATTCTGTTCATGTTTTTTCCTTTGCGGGTTTGTTTGACTTCCCTATTATATACTAATCGGCTGGAATGTCAATCGTAATCCACCCTATTTTATAAAGTAATTGGAAAGTTATAACTCCTTACTGCGTAAGGCTTTATGATGCGGGGCGCGGCCCTCGCCCTAGGGCTATTCAAGCCGTTTCGGAATTTCTACCTTGGGAGGACTTGAATAAGAACTTCCAGCATTGAAGTACACACGCGGACCATCGTCGTAATATACAACAGAATCAGCGTCCTCGAATCTCTCAACAACGTCGGTTGGAACTAGTGGAACCCCATAGATTTCCGCAACTTCATAGCCATCACCATAGCAATCATTCCAACGATCGCCACAACATTGACAATCTGTACCATTATTGCAGCCATTGAAATAAACACCATGCTTTACAGCGATTTCATTGGCGGACTCGGGAGAATCTGCTTCAACAATCACGTTGATGTTAACATCTTCGTTGATATCCCAAGACCCAAAAGTGTTGTTTTGTCGAAAATTGAAAAACTTCATAGTATACTCCTACCAATGCGGGTGTTCTTGTGTACCCTTGTCATCTTCGCAGATATGATCGCAACACGGTTTACGATTTACAAACCAACCCCAACCCCAACCAATCACAGTGGCGATTCCGGTGATAATGAAAAATTCACCGAAACCACCACATACACAACCTACCAGCAACATGGCCCAATCCCCGTCATAATAATTTCACGGTTTTCCGCCGACATTTCAGGGAATGCGTTTTGAATTAATTCCCCATCTTCCCAGTTGTCTAATGCCTCAATTAAGACATTTTCGACAATGTTGTGACTACCACAAAACGGGCAGCCCCTTACAATGTCAACTCTGCCTTCACCGTCATTCGTCGCGTCTGGATCAATCATCACAACTCCTTAAAGGATATTGGAATTCTCCACGTTCGTTGACTTTTGCACGACTTAAACTTAAACCGTAGGGTGCAGTTGTAACAAGTCGAAACAGTTTTGTCAACGCCTCTTGTTCCTCATTGTCGGAAATATCCTTTTCTACGATAATTTCCTTCACAATTTCGGCAGCATGATTAGCATCGTCTACCTGCTCGCAGTATGCAAAGTTTTCCATTGCACTATCCGGCCCACAATGGGCGTGTGCCGTGTTTATCAGTTCGTGAATCATAACCAATCTTTCGTGTCTCTAAGGATTCGGGAACGACCGACAACTTTGTTAATAGCCGCTTGAGAATGTCGCATCATTTCAGACAGGTAGTAAGACCATTCGTCTTGCCGCATTCCTGCCCGCCTACATTGAAGAACAGCGTTTCGCATGTACTCAGCACTTTGTAGATGATACTCTAAAATGGTCACCATGTCAAGCCCGCTTTCCCCAATTTTCCAGAATGTCAAAATCAACCGCTGCCATCGCCGCTTCTCTGCTAGACGCAAATCCTACACCGTCGTCAAATTCGTTACCGTCGTAATGTGGTGAAGTCCATTCCCAGTCCATGCTACGGCTTGGAACGGGCTTGGCACGATAGTCGATCACATAGTCTCTATAGATGAAGTTTTCCATATATGTATTGTATCGACCATTTCAGCGAATAGCAAGAGAGAAACACGTAAAAATAAAAAGAATATTCGGATCGACATAACTCCTTACTGCGTAAGGCTTTACGTCGCGGGGCGCGCCCCCTGCCCTAAACCCTTGCATAGCAAGAGCTTAGGTCGGGCGTTTCCTAGCATTAGTAAAGTTCGGGCAACTCCACAAGCTGCTCCATCAACATATTAAGATACTCGCCCTTTTTCTCTGCTTCCTTCTCAGGCGAATAGGCGAAGCTTGTCACGCTTTTGCTTCTCGCCCATTTATCATGGGCCATTTGTAGACCCACGATTCGATCCGAATAATCAAGTTCAATCTTGTCCAACATGTTCACGTTGGATGTGTTCTGACTTGTGGAAACGATGTGGCCAATCATTTCATTAGTCATGCCCGCACCCGCTGTGCAGCGTGAACCGTCAGGATATACATACATGCAATCATCATGCTTGCACGCCCCCAATGTACCCTCTGCAAGCATTTTGAGCGAATTCACAACAATGTCTTTTAGTCTCAGCAGCATTCGATTTCTCCAAGTGGGTTAGTTGACAATCACATTATACCACAGACTATAGCCAGTGTCAAGCCTATTTCCAAAGTATTTGACTGACTGGCTGGCTGGCTGACTACCTGTAATCATTATCCGCTAGGATTAGCGGATACAAAAGTGGGGAGCGTGGGAGTCGAACCCACGATTTACCAAACTCGCACTCAGCGTATTGCACCTTAGTGTATAAATCTGTACTTAACAGATGTTTACATTACCATAGGATTCATGCAATCGCCCCCCATGTACACTAGTACAAAAAGTCTCTATATTTCTCCATCAACCAACATTCGTGATTCTCTGAAACTGCGATAACATCTGCTTCTGGCAACATTGTGCCATCGTCCAGAGTCATGCTTTCAGCATATACATCGCACCAATAATCGTGATCGTATACCGTAGCGGACCATTCAATATCGTCGATGTGGCTTAGCAGCATCTGGATTCGCATTGATTCATTGGCGACTTCAAAGCCGTCAACGATGATCCCACTTTTCAATTTCTTCGTGTTCTTGTTTTTCATATATGTATTATATCGTCCATACTCACAGATTGCAATAGAGATACCATCAAAATTGTGAGAATAATAATAAATAGTTTGGCACAGTATTTGCTACCCCAAATCGTCGTCGTAAACCCTTACTATCAAAGGACTTACGTCGCGGGGCGCGCCCCCTGCCCTAAACCCTTGCATAGCAAGAGCTTAGGTCGGGCGTTTCCTATTACCACTGTTCGGCGGAATCAACTTCCACCTTTGCAATGTCTGTCGCTTTCTTGGCGATAAGCAAATCTCCGG
>Ga0302132_10002267_pt1 | contig 11059 bp, 10 predicted proteins | sample CB9_321_MG_FD_203113 | JGI IMG/M metagenome (GOLD analysis project Ga0302132, IMG submission 203113) | Marine microbial communities from Western Arctic Ocean, Canada - CB9_32.1 | ecosystem: Environmental > Aquatic > Marine > Oceanic | place: Canada: Western Arctic Ocean | collected 2017-09-19
AGGGCCTTAGTGAACCTACTACCATAGTTTTGATACCGAGAAAACATGCTTGCTAATGGTTCCAGAATTTTCTGAAGATTCACGTCAAGATTATATAATCGCTCCAAAATTTCCTGATCGTACAGAGGATCATCATGCTTATTTACCCTCTGATGAACATTTGTCCCATCAACAACTTGCCAGTCTGCCAACACCTGGAACATGCCTTGTTCAAGGCCACGAAACTCGTTGTAAGCTTGCTGAATTTTCTGTTTTTTAGATGGATCGTCAATCTCTTGCCAAAGCGCTTGCTCACCAAGTTCGCGACCTGATGGAGTCAACAAATATTTCATGACACCATCTACTGGCCGATAAACGCACTTACCACTTTCAATCAGCTCGGCCAATGCCCATTCAGTCTCATCAACGTCAAGCGCATGAACGTCAGCTACTGCATCAACTTCTCCCAATCCTTTTAAGCGCAAGGCTAATAACAGCATTAGTTCTGTCGAGGAATCTGCGGATGTCATAATTACAGGGAAATTTCTAGCCTAAGGCCGACTCAGCCTCTAACTCGCGCGTGATTGCGAAAGCATCTACTTCTTCTTCAGTATCTACCCAATTTTCATACTGAATGACACCTATTTCACCAAATTTTTCTCTCAACCAACCATCACCAGCATCTAATAAACCTAACTTTTTGCAATTGGGAACAATCTTGCTGAAAAGTAAGTGTTGGAATTCAAGCCGTTCAGGATTTTGAGAGACTATCGGAAGAACTTTGGATACATCTGCACCCATACGATCCCAAACTTCCTGTTGAAGGAAACGATCCCGCATCCTTAAGGCTGCCTCGAAAGCAAACTCTTGACGCTCTTTCAATTCACTCTGGTTCATCCCTGCATAAGCTTCTTTCAACGAGAGCACGCCAAAAGCTACGTGTCTAGCCTCGTCGCTCATTACGTAGCGCAAAAGCTGCTTTAGAAGCGGTTCACGAGTCTGCTGGTACATAAAACCAAAAGCTGCTAACGCGAGGCCCTCAACCATTATTTGCATCCCGAGGTATGTCATATCCCATCGAGAATCACGAACAATTTCATCAAGCAACATTCTTAAATGGATGTTGATTGGGTAAGAATCTGACAGTTTCGTATCTAAATATTTTGAGAATACTTCTACATGCCTAGCTTCATCTACTACCTGCGTAGCCGCATAATATTTTGCGTCAATCCATGGCACAGTTTCTACTATTTTTGCAGTACATACTAATGCACCTTGTTCACCATGCATGAACTGGCTGAGAGCCCAATTCTGCGATTCCATGTTGAACTTAATCCAGTCTTTACGACCCCACTTTTCGACTCCAGTGCCGCTGAAATCGATAAACGCATCTAGGGCACCCACTTCATCATATTCTTCAGTAGCTAACTTTTCCTGATCGACATCTGTGTCCCAAGGAAGATCAGTTTCCCCATTCCATTGACCTTTTTTTGCTTTTTCGTAAAGCTTCTCGAGCTGAGGGCGTGCTCCCTTTTCGTAATCCCAAGTATAAATGCAGTCTGCATTATCTTCCACGTAATGAATAGTCTCTTCAACATCGGTATTGGTCATACCTAGAATCGCGTCGAAGTCGTTAGGATCAGTACGGCCGATGATTTCTTCAACTGAACTCATACAGAGACTCCTCCGACCTTAGAAGAATGAACAACGTAATTTAGTGCCAAACTATAAGCGTTATCTTTACCGACGGTCAATCGTCCATCCATAATTGTTACCCCTTAGTAACTTACTGACCGTCAGCCTAATCTGTGCTACTGGTCAATCGTTCAGTTAATTAGGTTTTGTCCTAGCTCTAATAATCCGGTCAAATAATCGGCTAGGCAACACCGAATGCATAGCCCATGCAAAACGAGCGTCCTTACCGACTAACACATGTGCCGGCGGCTTAGACGAAACAGCGCATGAAATAATTTTCCGAGCGACAACTTCCGGCGAACACATCTGGTTCTTCTGTTTAGTAAGTTTTCTGCCTTGTTCTCCTATGACATCTCCGTACCTTCGCATTTCTTCAAAACTCATCGATGCGACCATCGAAGCTGCCATCTCATTAGCTTTCCCCCACAATGGGGTATCTACTGCTCCAGGTTCGATAACGCTGACCCTAGGCCCATCTGATCCTAGCTCTCGCCGAAGAGAGTCAGCCAGCCCTGACAATGCATGTTTGCTGGCAGCGTATGGACCTAACAATGGCATTCCTATCCGGGAGTTAATCGACCCAATTATGATAATCCGAGGATCACTCGCACGGCGCATCAACGGCATGCTTGCTCGCAGCAATCGGACCACACCAAAAACGTTAGTTTCGAATTGCTCCCGCCAATCCTCAATACTGGCAAACTCAATCGGGCCTGCCTTAACAATCCCCGCATTAGCTACCAACACATCCAAATCGCAAGATTCATGACTGTCCGAAATTTGTTTTATTGCTAACTCGACTTGTTCTTCACTCCTCACATCAAGCATTAAGGGTTCTATTCCTTTAAATTGCTTCAGCCGAAAATGGTCATCTTCGTTTCGAACTCCGGCCCAAACGCGCCAATTACTTTCCGCAAATAAGCGAGCAGCCGCTTCGCCTATCCCAGAACTCGCACCGGTAATAAGAACTGATTTAGGCGGTCTTTGGAAATTCACCTAACCCTACTCCACCACTAAATCAGCGAACATATCTCGAAGCGTTCGCTTCGAGAATTTCCCTGTAGATGTCTTTGGTACCTCATCAATGAATCGCGTTACGCTAGGAAGCCACCATTTAGCCATGCGAGGAGTTAAGAACTCAAGAAGCTCCTCATGAGTCATAACCTCATCTTTCTTCAAAACGACACAAGCCATAGGACTTTCCATCCAGCGTTTCGAAGCGACTGCAATAACAGCAGCCTCGACTACTTTGGGGTGACTCATTATCTCGTTTTCAATGTCGACTGAACTAATCCACTCGCCACCAGACTTAATTAGATCTTTAGTTCGATCTACCAATCGGATATAGCCGCTCGCATCGCAGGTGGCCACGTCACCAGTTCTTAGCCAACCATCTGAGGTGAATGAATCAGTTGCATCGGGACGCTTGTAATAGCTCGCCGTTACGAATGGGCCCCGAACTTGCAACTCACCACTCGACTCCCCATCCCACTGCATCTCAGTTACCGAACCAGGATCGCAAATACGGAATTCAACCGATGGGACAATAGTTCCAACTGAAGAGCGAATGTCAGCCTTCGATTCTTCATCAAGGTCTTTATCCGAAGACTTAACATGAGCTATCGCTGCTAACGGACTAGTTTCAGTCATTCCCCATGCTTGAAGTAACGGCAACCCGACTTTATTCTTAAAATCCTCCGACAACGACTTCGGTACAGCTGAGCCACCACACGCGATTGCTCTCAAGTCCGGGAGGTCTCTTCCAATTAGCTCAGGCAGCACGCCCATCCAAATAGTCGGAACACCTGCTGTGATTGTAACTTTTTCAGACTCCAGAAGCCGAGCGATTGGTTCAGCTTGAAGATTCGGACCAGGATTAACTAATGTTGCTCCTACTGCTACAGCTGCATGCTGAAGCCCCCAGGAATTAACGTGGAACATTGGAACGACTGGCAAGATAACATCAGATTCCCTTATCCCAAGAACATCCGCTGTCATCGTGCTCAAGGTATGAAGATATGTGGAACGGTGGCTATAAACAACTCCTTTGGGGTTACCGGTAGTTCCGCTCGTGTAACACATTGATGCCGCCTGACGCTCATCTAGAACGCTGAATTCGACGCTGTTGGCATCTGACAAAAGATCTTCATAATCCAGAATCTGAGAGCTCTCAGGAACGTCACCTGCCCCATCATCCATCACAATAAGATGGCGCACTGTATGTAGCTGATCCATTACAGGCAACAGCACCGCGAGCAATGACCGGTCAACAAAAATTACTTCGTCTTCAGCATGATTAATTATGTATACAAGTTGCTCAGGGAAGAGTCTGATATTCAACGTATGCAGAACACGGTTCGTGCAAGGTACAGCGAAATACAACTCGAGGTGCCTAGCAGTATTCCAAGCGAAAGTCCCCACCCTTCCGAACTCGGACACTCCAAGTTTATCCAAAACGCCACCAAGCCGACGAGTCCTGTCTGCCCAAGTTCCGTAAGTCGTTCTCAAGACACCTGAAGATGTCGCAGTGACTAATTCCTTGTCAGCGAAAAGCTTCTCTGCACGTCGAAAAAAATAATCTAAGGTAAGCGGAGTGTCCATCATTGTCGATTCCATACTTTGATCGTAGAAGACGTGCCGCTCTAGACCTACTAACGCCTAACCTAAGAGCCCTTGACCGCCTTTGACCAACCAGCTCGCATGGACGATTCCGATATACGTCGAATCAAACTTTTGGCTGCTATTCCCCTGCTCTTTGCGGTTGCAGCTTATGTAGGACAAGTCTTAACAAGCACATTGATTTCCTCGTCACCGTTAACTCTTCTCGCCTTAAATGCGACTGACCCAATGCTTCTTTTAGTGGCTCACGAAAGCTCTTTCACAGGATTTTTAATCATCGGGACTATTCGACTATTCGCTCCCGACCTTTTCCTGCATCGGCTCGGGTGGGAATACGGTGTCGACGCAAAAAATTACCTATTAGGCGAACTAGGTGAAAAAAGTTTCTTCAATCGTAGCTTCCAATGGTTGGAACGAAACTTTCCTAAAGTCGGCTGGTTAATGCTCTTCTTATTACCTGGTTATCCAATGTGTCTGCTCGCTGGCATCGTTCGGATGAAGAGGCTTCCATTTATCCTCGTAAATCTGTCGGGAACTTTTACCCGACTTGTTCTTTGCTATTCTGTGAGTTCTATCTTCGATGGCCCTGTCGGAAAAATCGTAAATTTCATTAACCGTTATTCACTACCTTTCACAGTTCTCATGGTCGTTCTCATTATGTTCCAAAGCGCTAAAAACCAACGAAGGAAGTTGCGGAACAAGGACACACCAGACTTGTAGATAGCTAGCTCTTACCTTTCAGAAGATCAGCGATATCATCCTGCGTTGGGAAACTTGGTTGAGCTCCAGCAACCGTCACAGAGTAAGCCCCAGCCGCTACAGCGATTGATGCTGCGATTACTGGATTTTTTGCATCGATTAACGAGACTGCAAATGCCCCGAGAAAAGCATCGCCAGCGCCAGTTGGATCCACAACGCCAACCGCAGGAGCCGCTATAGAGGTTTTTTCACCTCCAACCCACACTTCGCAACCATCTGAGCCAAGCGTCTTGACGACAACGTTGGTTTCAGTGTCTCCAAGCTGTTCAGCCTCAAAGCTATTGACAACTAAAATATCAGCCAGAATAGCTAGCTCTTTCGCTGATTCAGTAAATGGTGCGGGGTTATATATTACTAAAGTTCCTGCTGAAGCCGCAATCAATGCTGCCTCCTTAGAGGCTTCCGCACTAACTTCGCCCTGTAAGAGCAAAACATCTGCTTCCACTATTTTACTCTTAGCAGCACGCACATGCTTCGCATCCAAAAGAGCGTTTGCGCCAGAGACCAGAACTATCGACACATCCTCCGGGTCCACTGTGATTAGAGCCAACCCCGTCGGCGCTTCTACTGTTTTCACATAGCTGTGGTCTACTCCATCTAGCTCTAAGCCATCTAGCAAGAATTCAGCTCGAGCGTCATCACCAACGCAACCGATCATTGTGACTGAGGCTCCCATCCGAGCTGCAGCAACTGCCTGGTTAGATCCTTTTCCTCCCCTGAACTCTTTCATATCCTGACAATGAAGAGTTTCATCTCTACCGGGTCTATGTGGAACAAAAACAGTTAAGTCATGATTTAGACTTCCGACTACTGCTATTCGAATAGCCATTACTAAATTCCCAAATAGCTATCGAGTCCAATAGTCACGCCGGGGAATTCTCCAATAACTTTGCAGGCATGAAGAATTCCTCCCATAAACGAAGAGCGATCCAAACTGTCATGTCGAATTGTTAAAGTTTCGCCTTCAGTTCCAAGGATCACCTCTTGGTGTGCCACCAGACCCCTCAACCTTACCGAGTGAACGCTAATTCCTCCTGGCCCTTTACCGCCACGGGCCCCGGCGACAATTTCGTTAAGAGTTGGATCTGTGCCCCACTCCTCAGAGACTGACGACATCCGCTCAAGCGTCTGCATAGCTGTACCGGACGGTGCATCAATTTTGTTGTCGTGATGAAGTTCAATAATTTCGGCAGTCGGAAAAAAAGGTGCGGAAATTTCAGCAAAGCGCATCATCAGAACTGCACCAATAGCAAAATTTGATGCAACCAGACAATTACTTTGCGAAAACAGGCTACCAAAAAGTTGATGATCATCATTGTTAAGGCCCGATGTGCCTACGACGGCATGAACTCCATTATGGGCACACCAAGCAACATTTTCTCTTGCCGCTTCAGCGACAGTGAAGTCGATCGCAACATCTACAGTTGAGGGATCTATCTCTTCAACAGTTTCCGCTGCCACAACTGAATTACCTGATTGTTTCTCATTATGGATATTTGGATCTACCGCAGCACAAAGTTCCAGACCATTATCTGCTCCAACCGCTGAGCAAATTGCTTGACCCATACGGCCAGCAGCACCAAATACAAGAACTCGCATGTGCATTTCCTTCCGAAGGAGACGTGAGAAAAGTAAACGCCCGTCCCCAGTTTGGAGGACGAGCGCTACTACTGTCGGTCAATTAAAATAAAATGATCTAAATTTAACGCATTCTTAGTTACGTCCCCTGCGACGCCGACGGCCACGACCATCATCGTCAAGCCGAGGTCCAAGGTCCCCAAATTCTGCTTTTGCGATGCTTTCGAAATGCTCTTCGAAGGAGACTAATTCTCTAGCCGGAGCTTCTTCAGAAGAAGGTGCATCTTTGGGAGGTGATACTTCCGCAGGTGTCTGCTCTTCAGCAACTTTTGCTTCAACTTCTGGCTCTGCTGCTTTTGGGGCTGCTGATTCTTCAGTTTTAGCTTCAGTGGCATCGTTTGAGATCATTGAAAGCGAAAGCTTTCCATTCGGATCGATATCATCTACCGCAACTCGAACGATATCTCCTACGTTCAGAACCTCTTCGACTTTATCTAACCTTCGGTTACCGCCGATTTTGCTAATGTGCAGCAAACCATCAGTACCAGGCAGGATGTTAACAAATGCGCCGAATTTAGTTATATTTACGACTCGGCCATCATATTCAGCCCCAACGTCTGCTGTAGGTGGATTAATAACTAAACGCACCTGACGCTCAGCTTCTATGACTTTGGAGCGGTCGCTCGAACCAATACTAACTAGTCCAACCATCCCGTTGTCATCTACTGATATGTCAGCACCGGTTTCCTCTTGAATCGTATTGATTACTTTTCCACGAGGACCAATAACTTCGCCGATCTTGTCGATAGGAATTTCGAAACTAACAATTTTAGGAGCGTTTCCGCCTACATCTTCTCGAGGTTCAGCTATCGCAGAATTCATAACTTCAAGTATCTGCAGACGAGCCTGGCGAGCTTGAGATAACGCCTGCGTAAGAACTTCGGCAGGGATACCTTCAATCTTGGTGTCTAACTGAAGCGCTGTGATGGCATCTTCAGTTCCAGCAATCTTGAAGTCCATATCTCCAAATGCGTCTTCAGCACCCAGAATATCGGTCAAGGTCACATACTCGCCTTCTGCGTATACAAGACCCATTGCGATACCTGAAACGTGCGCACGAATTGGCACACCCGCATCCATTAAGGACAGAGAAGATGAGCAAACTGAACCCATCGAGGTTGATCCATTCGAAGAGAGAACATCAGAAACCAGCCGAAGAGTATAAGGAAAACTTTCCTTCGACGGTATGACTGGTAACAGCGCTCTTTCTGCAAGTGCGCCGTGACCGATTTCTCTTCGCTTCGGTCCACGCATAAATCCAGCTTCGCCCGTAGAGAAAGGTGGGAAGTTGTAATGGTGCATGTACCGTTTGCGGTCATTTGGATTCAACGTATCGATGAGCTGCTCCATGCGACTCATACCCAAAGTGGTCACATTAAGAACTTGAGTTTCGCCTCGTTGGAACAGGCCGGAACCATGGGCCGTATCTCCGATGTAACCAACCTCAGCTGACAATGAACGAACTTCATCTCGAGCTCGCCCATCAATGCGGAATCCACCTTTAACGATCCTGCTTCTCACTATCTCTTTAGTAACTGATCGAACTGCTGCGCCAATTTGTTTTGCGGCATCAGACTGATCTGAAAACTCTGCTTCGATTTGAGCTCTGATTTCCAGCGTTGCAGCGCTTTGCGCAGCTTCACGTTCCGCTTTATCGGCTATCGACATAATTTCTGTCAAACGAGGCGCTGCTACCTCACGCACTCTAGAAATTATTTCATCGCTGTAATCAAGAGTCGGAATCCAAGCAAGTTCATCTATTTGCCCACACTTAGCGCGCAATGATTTTTGAAGCTCAATAACATCATCGATCCACTGCTTGGAAGCTTCCAAGCCCTGTGAAAGAACCTCTTCGGTTACTTTCGGAGCTCCTTGGTCATAGAACTCAAAAGCTCGTTCCGTTCCGCCGGCTTCCACCATCATGATTGCAATCTCGCCGTTGTCTAGCTGACGACCTGCAACAACCATTTCGAAGGTTCCAGCTTCGCCCTCTTCATAGGTAGGGAATGGTACCCACGTGCCATCAATGGTGTAGGCAAGTCGAACTGCCGCCACTGGTGAGACAAATGGTATGCCACTGACCCAGAGAGCCGCTGAAGCGCCATTGAGTGCTATTACATCGTACTGATTCTGTCCATCGACCCCGAGGATCGTGCCTACTACATGAGTGTCATGGCGGTACGAATCAGGGAAATTTGGTCGTAAGGGCCTATCAATAAGCCGACAAGCCAAAATAGCATCATCTGATGCACGGCCTTCTCGACGAAAAAAAGATCCTGGGATCCTACCCGCCGCATACATTCGTTCTTCAATATCGACAGTAAGCGGAAAGAAATCCGCACCATCACGCGGTTTCGCTGATGCTGTAGCGGTAACTAGGATCTGAGTATCTCCGATCCTTGCCGTAACAGCTCCATTTGCCAGACCAGCAAGTTTGCCGGTCTCAAATGATATGACTTTGTCGGTTCCTGATATAGGTCCCGATACAGAAATGGCATTAGCCATTGTTTCTTCTCCTTCGGCAGGGCCTTCCCGCCTATGATTTATATTCAGTTGATAGACGTTGATTACTCGAACAATCTTCCGAGTCATCAACGACTACCAACTGCGAGATAGCGACAGCTTTCGCGAAGCTATAGCCGTTCGCGCAGTAGGAATCACATAGTCGATGCAAATTTTTAACGGCGCAAGCCGAGCTTCGCTATAAGGGCTCTATAACGCTCTATGTCATTTTTGATCAGATAGTCGAGTAAACGCCGACGACGTCCGACTAGCTTCAATAGACCACGGCGACTGTGGTGATCTTTTACGTGGAGCTTCAAATGACCGGTTAAATGGTTTATGCGGTCAGAAAGCAACGCAACCTGTACTTCAGGCGAACCTGTGTCGGTTTCGTGTTTCCCGTGTTCTGTCATCGTGGATGACTTATCTGCCATGAATTCCTTCAACGTCTTAGGATGCCACGGATAGTAGGGGTGGCAATCATCATCTGATGTGCGTAAAACACACCGTGAAATATTCTAGCAGTGAATATCTGAGAAACTAAAAATGTCCGGTTCTATTGTCATGAAGTTTTCACTCAGAAAGAATCTTGGACGCTTCCTCGACGTCTTTTTTTAACTGAATTTTTAGATCTTCAGGGCCACTGAAACGCTTTTCGCCTCTAAGCCGGCGCACAAATTTAACCTTCGCTGGTTCATCATAAAGATCACCTCGAAAACCAATTAAATGGGCTTCTATCAATGATCTCTCCGCAAACTCATAAAATGTAGGTCGTTTTCCTACATTCACGGCAGCGGGGTATTGGCTGCCGTCAGGACGCTGGTACCAAGCTGCATAGACGCCATCATGTGGCACCTGAAGATCTTGCGTGGTCGGCAAATTCGCTGTTGGGAATCCAATTGTTCTGCCACGTCGGTCACCAGAAGTAACTACACCTCTCACTTCGAATGGGCGTCCCAACAGGCGGTGAGCTTTCTCAACATCACCGTTACTCAACGCTCTTCTAATCGACGTAGATGAAATCACTTCACCGTCTCCAGTTATTTGTTTCACCAGAGGAAGGCCAACGACTTCAAAATCATGATTTTGTCCAACCTCTCGAAGAGTTTGGACATCACCCTTACGACCTTTACCGAAGTGAAAGTCAGCACCGACCACTACGGCTCTTGCCTGCAAACAATTAACTAATACTTGCTTCGCAAAAGCTTCCGCAGGAACTTCAGACTGCTCTTTAGAAAATTCTACAACTACGGTGTAGTCCACTCCCGTTTCAGACAAAAGCTCAAGTTTATGTTCTAGATCGCACAGCAAAAGCGGCGCTGACTCCGGACGAACAATAGTTGCCGGGTGTCGGTCGAAAGTAACTACGGCCGTCGCGCAGCCTCTTTCGGCTGCCATCCTGTGCATTTCCGACACAACAGTTCGATGCCCACGGTGCACGCCATCGTATTCACCAACTGTAACTACACTGCCGTGAGTGAGTGCAGGAGACCATGCCATATCACGAATAATTTCCACGAGCTATAAAGCTACCCGGACATAGTTCTTACGGCGACCTCATCGGCAATGTATAAGATACCGAAACGGAATTTTTATACTGGGAGCACCACACCGACTTTAACAAATCCTTCGATTCGCTCGTGAACGGCGACTAATTCGCCATACCCGTCAAACAACGCCCAGGGGCCCTCACCAAGCATCATGTCGCTCGGAAGCCGAGCACCATTTCGTACTTTTGCTACATCAGAGTCATCTAACTCCAGGCGAGCCATCGATCTAACCATCTCACCAACTGATTTAAGTTCAGCATCATCTACCTGCTCTGCTTCGGCGACAGAAAATGGACCACTAGCGGTACGCCGCAAGT